>Ga0302321_100000230_pt1 | contig 49933 bp, 32 predicted proteins | sample Fen_T0_1_FD_202505 | JGI IMG/M metagenome (GOLD analysis project Ga0302321, IMG submission 202505) | Peat permafrost microbial communities from Stordalen Mire near Abisko, Sweden - Fen_T0_1 | ecosystem: Environmental > Terrestrial > Soil > Wetlands > Permafrost | place: Sweden: Abisko... | reverse complement strand
TCGGGGTGCCCGGGCGTCTTCGAACCCCATTGCCTGAACTGCTTCAGATCGTCGATGCTGACGCCATAACCGGCCATGTGCAGCACGGAGTAAAGCAATGCTGAGGCGTGTCCGCAGGACAGCACGAATCGATCGCGGTTGGGCCAAGCGGGTTCCGTGGGATCGTAGCGGAGGTAGTTGGCAAAGAGCTCGACGGCAATCTGCGCCAGGCCCATTGGGGCGCCGGGGTGCCCGCTGTTGGCTGCTTCCACCGCGTCGATCGACAAGAAACGAACCGCGCGAACTGCAACATCTATCGTGTCTGTCATGGGATGCCTACCTAACCTCGCCTGATTCCGGGTGCAACGACATATAGGCTCAAGCTTGAGCCTGTGGTGGTATACCGAGCTCGGGCTCGCTTGTCGCCCGTCGCGGAACCAGACGTTCAACGGCCAACGAACGGCTCATAACCGGTCATCCGGACGTCAATCAGCGTTTGAGCCATGGACGTGCGCGTCGTGTTCGCCGAAACTGCGGCTGAACCGATGACGACCATCCCCGCTGGCAACGAAGTAGAGGAAATCCGTCTTGGTCGGTTTTAGCACGGAAACAATGGATGCTTCACCTGGGTTCGCGATAGGCCCAGGGGGCAGACCTGGATGCCGGTACGTGTTGTATGGGTTACTCGCATCGCGCAACATCCCGGGCAAGATCCGCATTTGGAAGTTCTGGCAACTTGGAATCGTTTCGCCAAGCGCGATGCACCCGTATCCCGCCGTGGGGTCGCATTGCAGCATGCGTCGCGGGCGGAAAGTCTCGTCGTCGAGTCGGTTCAAGAACACACTGGCGATGATCGGCCGTTCGTCGTCGCGCTGAGCCTCTTTTTCGACCATCGATGCGAGCGTCAGTATTTCGGACTCGCCCCAGCCGCGACTTGTCGACAGCGCTTCGAAGGGCGCATCTCCGAGCTTTGCCTCGATTCGCCGCAGCCGATTCCGGGTCTCAGTGACAAAGCGTTCGAAGAGCCGCTCCGGATTAGCGTCCAAGGGGAGACGATAAGTGGCGGGAAAAAGGTAACCTTCACCATCGCGTCCGCGGATCCCGAGCCGGTCGAGGGTGGCGCGCTGTCGCACGACCGCCACAAACGCAGCGGCTGGGCAGAGCCCCGCTTGCTCAAGGCGTTGGGCCACGCGTACGTGGTCGAAGCCTTCGGGAATGGTGACTTCGCTTGTTGGGCGACTCGGGTGGCGCGAGAGGCATTGCGACAGCGCGCGCGGGCTCTGTCCGCTCGAGAGCCAATGGGGACCGGGTTCGATTGGCCCGAAGCGACCTAATGTGGAAGCGTACAGCGACATCAACCGCGCCGAGTTGACCAAACCAAGCTCCGCAAGCTGATTGGCGATGTGACTGTTGTCGGTTGGATTGTCCACCAGAATGAGGAATCGAGCCTGCGGTGCTCCGGACTCGGGCCAATAGGACCATCCCGATAGCATTGCGCTTGCGCCTGCGATGATTCCGAGGGTCGCCCCAAGCAGCGCGAGCAAGCCGCGAAAGGTTGAGCGCCCCTGCCCCGCTCTTGACCTTCGCGTGCCCGACGTCGGTCTGTCGCGTCGCTGTCGCGCTCGCGTCACGTCACCCCCGTTCGCGGCTGGCTATCGAGAAAGGTTTGCAGCAGGATGGCGGCAGCGACGCTGTCGACCCGAGTCTTACGTTGCTTGGCGTCGAATCCTAAGCGCAAGAGGTCGGCATGAGCCTGTGAGGACGACAGCCGCTCGTCGACCAGCACGACCCGACATCCCGACAGCTGCTTGAGTGATGCGGCGACCTTGCGGGCGCGGCGAGCGAGTGGCCCCTCGCGACCGTCTAAAGTACTCGGCAGCCCAATCACGAACACATCGATCCCCTCAGCTTTGGCTAGCGACGTGAGGCGCTCCACCAGTTGGCCGGAGCTTACACCCTCAAGAAAGGGGCGCGGATGGGCCAGTAGGCCTAGTTCGTCGGATATCGCTAGACCAATGCGAGTTGATCCTAGATCCACTGCGGCAGCTCGCATCGAACCCCCCTAGCACGGAGGGCCGACAGTGGGGAAGTTCGCATCCTTCTTCGCGAAAACCTTGGGGGCAACGAACGATGATGCCTTGACCGAAAGCCGACCCGCGAGCATAAGCGCGGTCGGTCTAACCGCTCATCCAAGCCAAAAAGAAAGCAAGATGCCTTTTCGCGCCGTCAAGGGGATGAACGACGTACTCCCCGAGCAAGTTGGACGCTGGCAACGACTCGAAGCCACGTTTCGCCACACCGTAGCTCTCTACGGATACGAAGAAGTGCGCACGCCAATCGTCGAGCCAACGGCGCTGTTCGTGCGGTCGATCGGTGAAGCTACCGACGTGGTCGACAAGGAAATGTACTCTTTCGAGCGTCACGACGAATCACTGACGCTTCGCCCAGAGGGCACGGCGGGTGCGGCTCGAGCGTACGTCGAACACTCTCAACACGCGCGCGAGCCCATTTCGCGCTGGTTCTACCTTGGGCCGATGTTCCGAGCCGAACGGCCTCAGCGCGGGCGTTACCGCCAATTTCATCAAGCTGGTTGCGAAGTGTACGGGGATCTGGGCCCGATCTGTGATGCCGAGATGATCGCCATGCTGGCGGATTTCTATTCCAAGCTGGGGATCGCGAATCTCCAAATTCAGGTTAATAGCATTGGCGGGGCTGAGAGTCGCCAGCGGCACCGCGATGCTTTGCTCGAGTTCTTGCGCCCCAAGTCAGCCAGTTTGAGCGAGCATGCCCGCGAACGCGTCGAACAGAATCCGCTTCGCGTGCTCGATTCAAAGGATCCGCGAGATCGGGCGGCCTGTGAAGGCGCACCGTCGGTGCTCGACTATTTGGTCGAGGAAGACCAAACGCATTTTTCTAGGTTACGCAATGCCCTCGATGCCATGGGCGTCGCGTATACGGTCACCCCCGGGCTCGTGCGTGGGCTTGACTACTACACGCGGACTTTGTTCGAAATTTCCGCGACATCGGGCGACCTTGGCACCCAGAATGCGCTGTGCGGTGGTGGACGCTACGACAAGATGATCGAGGGGCTAGGCGGGCAGAACATTCCTGCGGTTGGCTTCGCGATGGGGCTTGAGCGCGTGCTTCTCGCGATGCCAGAAGCGGCAGAGCTGACGCTCCCCTTCTGCTTCTTTGCTCCGATGGGCGAAACCGCCACAGCGAGGGCTTTGGCCTTTGCACAGGCGCTACGTCGAGAAGGGGTGCGAGTCGAGGTCGACAGCCGGGGCAACCGCATGAAGTCGATGCTTCGGCGCGCAGACACGATGAAGGCTCGATTGGTCGTCATCCTGGGTGATTCGGAATTGGAGCGCTCGGTGGCAGCGATCAAAGATCTCGAGGCGCACAGTCAGATTGAAGTCTCGTTCGATGAACTCATTGGCAAGGTGGCCGAGCTGCTGGCGACCGTCACGGCAGGGAGGTCCGCGTGAGTCGAGTAGCGTCGGTGATGTGGCGACTCAGCCTTGCCATTTTTGCGATTGGCTCCAGCGCTTGGGGCCAAATGGGGATGATGGGCGGTGGAATGTCGCCCGGTATGGGCGGTGGAATGGGGCCACCACCTTCGTCTAAGAAGGCGAAAAAGGAAGAGAAGAAGCGCAACGAGGACGAGCCTGAATTGCACGCCGCGCCCGGCGCGAGCGACGAAGAGCTTGGCAGTGGCAGCGAACCGACGCTTCCTGCGGATCCGCTCGCCATTCCAGAGCACGTCAATAAGCAAATTGGCACCGACACCGCGCTCGACGAGCAGGAACAGGGCCGCGCAGCTGACACCGATCGGCGATTTTACGGCATCTACTACACTGAGCGCAGTGGCAAGTACGGATTCCGCTCGACTTTGCCCCCGCTCTGGATGCGGCGCACCCAGCCTTCCCGGACTCGGCCTGATGTCGTTGACCAGGGAGATCTCTACGGGCTTCTGTATTTTCGGCGCCGCAGTGCGGAACGCGCCGACGACATTCTGTTCCCGCTCGTATTCAACCTGCGTGACAAGACAACGCAGTCCCGCACGACGGTAGTTGGCCCGTTCGTTGACAGGAAATCGCCGAACGAATGGGATCGCTGGGCTGCGCCGGTGTATTTTCAAGGCGGGCGCCCAGATGGTGGATACACGCTCATCCCGCCGTTGCTCTATTACCGCAGTCAGGATAAGGCCGGTGGGACGCAGGTTTTGGGTCCGGCTTTTTGCTCTTGGAAGGGTGGCAAGCGCTGCGATACCCGGACCGCCACTGACATCGATTTGGGCGTCGCGCCGTTCTACTTCTACGGTCAGAACCGCGCGTCCGCCTACGAGCTGGTGCCGCCTTTGCTGCACTACTACTCGTACAACGATCGCGACCTTTCGTGGCTGAATGTCTGGGGTCCCTACTTCCGCTCGCACTCCCAGAAGGAAGATCAGTTGCACGTGATGCCGTTCTATTGGTCACTGACCAAACCGAACGGGGCACGGTACACGACGGTTTTTCCGTTTTTTCATTACGGCCACGAAAACAAATCATGGCTGCTGGTCAATCCGTTGTTCTTGATGCGGCACGGCGACGACGGAGCCAATACCTTCGTCAGTTGGGGTTACGCGCGTCATCGCGGACGTACGGAACTTGACATGATAACGCCGCTCTTTTGGCACTATCGAGATCCGGATGCCAAGGTCGAAGAGAATTTACTCTTCCCGTTCTACTATTCCAAGCAAAGCCCTCGCGAATCGACGCTGGCGCTCTTCCCGTTTTACGCGCAGACCGAACGGTTTGCGATCAGCAAGACCACGTTCATTACGCCATTCTTCCAGCACACTCACGACCTTACGGGCTGGTCGACGAACATTCACCCACTGGTCTACCTGGGGCGCAGTAACAAGGCATCGCACACCGTCTTTGCCCCGATCTTCTGGGATTTTGCTGGCTCGGAGAGCCGGGCCACAGTCGCCTTCCCCGTCTATTGGCGGTTCAGCAATCTTACCTCGACGACCCAACTCGTTGGCAACGTCTACTACAATGAGCGCAAGGTGCACGGCGGGCTCGACTGGCAGATCCACGTCTTTCCCCTGTTCTCTTACGGTGAAACCCCGCGCGGCCATTGGTGGAACATCTTCTACGGACTCGCTGGCTACACGCGTGATGGCGGCAACACCACCGCTCGCACGCTTTGGATCCCAATCCCGCTCAGCCGCGAAGCGGCACAGCCAGCCATCGCGCCAACCGCGGTTTCGCCGTACTAGTACATCGATTCACTTGAATCGATGTACTAGAAATTTGCGGAGCGAAATTGGGTTTGGTCGCATGCCCAAGAAGGCGAGTCTAGCGCCGCGATGGCCGTCCGACGGATCCATCGTTTCGATGGCATTACGGGACTAAGGACTGATGTGCATATTGAGCACGAGCTGCCTGAGCTCGATGTCTTCGGAAAGCGTTGCGAAGGCGGGGCTCGCCAGCAGCTGTTGTGCCGTCAGTTGCTGCTCGACGGCAACGGCGATGGACTGAGTTACGGCATCGCGATTACCCGACGCGGAGAAGTTCACGAGGGCCCAGGCCAAGTCATCGGCGTCCCGTGTATGCGAAAACAAAGCCATCCCGAGCTCTGCAGCCGGGATCGGACGGCCGCCCTCACGACATGTTGACATGACCTGCCGTGCTTCTTCTGCGGTCACGTCGTCGAGGATCTGAATGGTCGTCAGTGCGGCTTCACCGTAGCGATCCGCGGCTAGCAGCAATCGGACCAATGAAGCGGCCAATTGGGGCCGATTATCGCCCCCAATACGCGCTTGGCGCAAACACGCAATCGCGCGCTCTGCATCGCCGTCGGCCTCGAGAATCGCGGCCTGGAGCAATGGATCGAGTGGCGCCGCAGTCAAGATTTCGAACACATGCTGGACTTTGCGATATTGCCCTTGGCCAAGCGCTGCCCAAGCGAAAATTTCTGCGGCTTCGTGGCGTTGCGTGGTGACAGTCGAAAGTTCGATGATGGCTTCGGCGGTCTTTTCCGCGAGCTCGGTATCACCTTGTTCTAGCGCTTGTCGCGCCTGCCTGAGGAGCAAATCGAGACGCGCCTCGTCGACTGCGGCCGTCTTGGTCATCGCACGCATGGCGACGGCAAATTGAATGATGGTGAGCAGGCCAAAGACGAGGCCGGCAACCTGAAGCCCGAGTCGGAACAGCACCCCTGCCGCAACGCAGCCGAGGAGCAGCGACAGACGGGCAGTCAGCACGCGGCGTTTCGGGCCGAGCAGCTGAGCCAGGATTTGTCCGCCGTCGAAGGGCATGATCGGGAGCAGATTGAGCACGCTCCAGAATCCGTTGACCTGTCCGAGAGTCGTTAGCGCCACGCGCAACGTCGGCGTGCCTGGATGCGCGGTCGCGTGAGACAACAATTTCAGCGCCACAGCTGCCGCTGCGGCCAAGAGCATGCCTGCGGCCGGTCCAGCCATGGCAATGGCAATGCCACGGCCCCGCGTCAGTGGGCCGATTGGGATCCAGCGCGTTATCCCGCCAAACGCATGGATCACGATGACCGGTGTCAATCCAGCGCGCCGTGCCGCAAGCGCATGACCTAGCTCATGGGTCAGAATCGAAACGAGCACGATGCCGAGAAACATCAGGCTTTCGGCCATGTTCTGCTTCCACAGACCGACCAAAAGCAGGGCAAACAGCCAGAAGCCCGGCTGGATTTGGACGGTGAAGCCGAATAGCCCGAAGCGCAACACGCCCATAGCTTATCGGTGATAGCGCATCCGGCACGCCAGACAACCGGGTGATTTTACGCCAGCACTATTCTCTGATGACGACGGGAGTCCCCTCACCCATTTCGGCTCCCACGTTGATGCCGTGCCAGCCATCCGGGACGGGGGGATCCGTCCACATGAAAACATAGCGCGCATCAATCGGGGCCAAGTTGACACAACCGTGACTGCGCGGGATCCCAAACACATCGTGCCAATACGCGCCGTGTAGGGCATAGCCAGATGCGAAATATTGGATCCACGGCACGTCGCGAAGCTCGAAGCCAAGTGAGCCACGCCGCCGCGTCACCCCGTATTCCGGATCGCGCCCCTTCTTGATGTTCAGCAGACGCCGCTGGTCGTCAGCTGACAGCTTTTTGCCGTCGCGCTCGGCGGCATCGAGGCGGGAGGCTGCAGATTTGCTCGACTCGCCGCCCCCTGACGACGATTCGCCAGACGAGGCCTTTGAGCCGCCAGAAACCGCCGAATTTTCCTCGGAGTCCATGGCCGCGGCGATGTGCTTGCTGCGGATCCTGAAGCTGCCTTGGGGCGTCGACAAGGTGGTTTTGGGATCGCCCAGGCGATCGCGACCCGTCGACACGAGCGTGGCGTAGACCGGACGTCTACCCTCGTAGAGGATCAATACCTGCTGGCGCAACGAGATATCGATCCATTTTTCGCCCTTGTCGGCGGCCTCGGGCCACGCTGCCGGTGGCGCCGCAATGCCTAGGGCGTCGGCGCGTAGCCAGCGAGTTGGATCCTTGCGAGTTTGATAGAAGCGATTTCCGGCTTTGATTCGGGCTGTTCCGGAAATAGGCACAATCGCGCGCTTGGGAAGTTCGTCGGCCTCGCGGACCTCGTCCTTGCCTTTGATAAGCTTATAGCTCTTGCAACCGTCTGCCAGAACCCAAGCGAGCGGCAATTGGAGTTGCTCAGTAACTTCAACTCCGTGGAAAGGTGACCCGGTGTCGGGTTTGATCTTCGTGGCTGGGATCATCCGCAAATCGACGGCAATCGCGAATTTGCGCCGAAAATCTCGATCAATCGCGTCAACCGCACCCACCAGTGAAAGTCCCGTTTTGCGCCTAACGCGATCGGCGAACACCGCATAGTCAGGCACCCCAAACGCGGACACGTTTGGAATGGAACGCTTACCCCCTTCAAGCCAAAATGGGATCGCGGGTTCGGGTTCATCGGCTCCCAGCAGTTCGCTGAGACTGACCTCGGTCGACAGCTTGCGATCGGTTGGGCCCTTCGAGCCAACGCTGGCGATGCCGCGCCGGTCGAGCGCAATGTCGTTGGCTCCCAGCAGCACTTCCTGAACTTCCTTCTCATGGTCGCGGTACCATGTCAGGTGCTCCTTGAGCTGAAATTCGCTGCGCTCCTGCTCGGCCCGCGTGGGTAGTCGCAGGTATTGCGGGGCGGTGGCGCGAACGAAGCCGTACCGGTAGGGCAAAGGTCTGGAAAGGTCGGGTCGTTTCTGAGCCGCCCGGATGAGGGGCAGCTCAAGATCCGTCGTGAATTCGTCGGTGCAAACGAATCCGGCAGGGTAGACGCGGTACCACTCGCCCTTGCACCCACCGCCCTTCTCCGCTGGATCGGGGTCGCGACGGATGCGCCCGCCTAGCCGAACGTAGCCAAGCTTGCGTGAACTCGTGTTGGCGGCTTTGTAGACGGTACCGGCGATTTGCGTGGCCGCCACTTCCGCGGCACCGACGGGCGCCTTGGTGTCGAACTCGCCGTGGTCGACTTGAACCGAGGAGAGTGGCGCGCCGACGCTCGCTGCGCCCGACGACAGGCTTGCCGTGCCGGCGTCACTCGCCGCAGTTGCCTGTCCTCGGCAACCAATCATCGCCAACGCCAGGCTGACGACCAGCGAGGGGTAGGCATTAGGGAGAATGGTCAACGGTTGCACGCGTACCTGTCGGTTCTAGTCGCGATCTCACCAGGAGCAAATCATTGTTCGCTGGTGTTGGCTGTGGCTTCGGCTGCGCGCTCCTCCACTGCGGCGGGGATGGTTCCGCTAATGGTGGTTCCGTCGCGCTGAACGCCTGTCGCGCCATCGGGAAGTGGGGGCAGGACGGAAATGTCGGTATTGGGTCCGACCCAGTAGACTTCAGGTACCGGCCAGTAGCGGCTGTGATACTGCCGCCGCGTGGGCGGCTGCGCTCCTCGATCGGTCGTAATCGTGCTGGTGACGTCGTAGCCGAAGTTCCCCTTCTGCTTCTTTTGCGTCGTGCCTGGCAAAAGGTCTGATTTGGTAACGATTCGGCGGTAGAACTCGTAGCGCTTTGCCACCGTGTAGGTGTGCTCGACTCGCGAGGCAATGGTGATGCCGAGCAGTTCGATGCGGAGCCGGAATCGTTCGGGAAACGAAGTGGCGATACTGATTGGAACCGAATATGGATTGCGCAGCTTGAGATCGACCTGCCCGTCGATCACCGTCGCGTCAAGTCCCATCGGCGCGTAACCGCTCGGACGGCTGTGGCTGCGGCGCGCCACGACTTCGAGCCCGCCAAGCACTGCCGCGGCGTGCAACGTCGTTGCTACTTGGCAAACGCCGCCACCAACACCGGGTTCGACCTCGTCATCGACGATGACCGGGGCCTCGCGGTAGCCACGGGTTTCGATGCGTTGACCTACGACTTGATTGAAACTAAATACCGCTCCAGGGCCGAGGATTTGGCCTTGCAGCGCGCGAGCTGCCACGCGGATATTGATGGCGCGCGTTCCGGCCCGAGAGCGAAAGTCGGTCTCGAAGTGCGACAAGACTCGATCGACGTCAACTGTGGACGCAGCTTCGTCGCGCACGGTTGGTGCGATTTGCTCGACGACCAGCGGAAGCCAAGCAAATTCGACAGACCGATGTGTTTCGATAAAGTCGAGGGTTTGCTCGACGTCGAGCCGGCTTCCGAACTGAGCGCGCACTTTACGCCGATGAACCAAATCGACCTCAGCGTTCACAGCTGGTCGGTCCACAACTTTTGCGAGCGTCGTGAGCGTTGTGCGCGCCTGCTCGCGGTCAAAGCGCGTCAACCACGCCAAGTCGACTTGTCCCAGGCGCGCAGACGCGATTCGCCAACCGATCGTCAAAAAGGAGCCATTTTGGCGTTGACGCTCGGAAAGTTGCAGCATTTGGGCCACATCCACCACGAGCCCGAGTTGACTTTGGCGTAAATCGAGCGCGACGTCCTCGGCCGTCACACGCACGAGCTCGTCGCCGAACTGCCGACGCTCGAGCTCCAGCCAATCGCTAAAAAGCATGGCCTCGTCAGGCTGATAGCCGCCGATCGTCGTACCCGGCAAAGGACCAGCGCGCATCGACACCGACCACCAGACACCCACGGTCAGAGCCCCAACTACGCAGGCCAGCGCAGCCAAACCTGTGACGACCACTCGACCTACGCAAGCGCGCTGCAGGTGACCCATGGTACCGCGCCATGTGCGGACTAGCGTGGATCCTCCAGATAGTGTCGCAACAATTCGACGTACCCGGCGGCTCCACGGCGGCCCATGTCGCGTTCCTCGGGGCTGAGCTCGCGTGCGAGCTTGGCAGGAGAGCCGCGAACCATCGTGTAGGGCGGCACGACCATTCGCGGTGGGACGACGGAGCCGGCCGCTACGACCGCCCCTTCGCCGACTTCGCAATCGTCAAGCAGAATCGCTCCCATGCCAACCAGTGCGCCGTTGCCGACGTGGGCGCTGTGAAGAATGGCCCCATGCCCGACTACAACATCTTGCCCAATCACAGTGTCGAATGCCCCGCCTGTCATGTGAATCATCGACAAATCTTGGATGTTCGAACGGGCTCCGATGCGGATCGCCCCGACGTCGCCGCGCAGTACCACGCCATACCAAATGCTGACGTCCGCTCCGATTTCCACATCACCAATGATGGTGGCATTTTCTGCAATGAAGGCCGAGTGAGCTATTTTTGGAGATTTTGATTGGAATGCTTTGATGATTGCCATCTACAACACCGGTAGTTGGACCCTGGTCGTTGCGCCAGCGGATTCGTCGCGACTCGGGGTAACGTCGTCGACGGCCTCAACCTTGGCACGGTCGGCAGTGCGGGCAAGCTTCGGCAATTCGCGGGCATCCACACGCAGGGATTCGTCGACGGTTTCCGCGGCGAGTGAGTTCTTGAACGCCAGTGCAATCCGAACTGGAACGAGCTTTCCGGTAATGTCTGCCTTAGCAGCCAAGTGCACGATCTCGTTTCGTGCTGTTCTTCCGGTATAGGCACCGTCAGCTTTCTGGCCCTCGATGAGTACCTGCTGTACGCTTCCGACGAGGCTCGAAAGGCGGCTGCGCCGTTTCGGATCGTGACGAGCAAATAGCTCCGCGAGTCGGTTGGACTTCTCAGCTTCAGAGATGTCATCGCCCAATTTCAAGGCTGGGGTAAACGGCCGTGGTGAGTACTTGAAGGCAAATACTCCGACGAATTCGCGCTCATCAATGAGGCTCAGGGTGTCCTGAAATTGTTCGACGGTCTCGCCGGGGAAGCCCACGATAACGTCGGTGGAAAGCACCAGATCGGGCACGGCATCGAGCAAAGCCGCAGTGCGCTCGACGTATTCTTCACGTGTGTAGCGCCGAATCATGCGCTTCAAGACGGCATTGTTGCCGGATTGCACGGGCAAGTGCAGGTGCTTGGCCAAGATCGAGATCCCCCGATGGGCCTCGACCAGGGCTCGCGTCAGGTGGCGTGGGTGCGGACTAGTGTAGCGCAGGCGCAATAGTCCAGGAGCATGCTGCACAATCGCCCACAGCAGTGCCGGGAACTCGCTTTCGTCAGCCTCGGCCACGATTCGAGACGTGTGCTGCCACCGGGATTCGCCAGTGTAGGGCGCCCGCGGAAGTTCAGCGTTTGGGTCGCGGTAGCTGTTGACAGTTTGCCCGAGCAAGGTCACTTCCCTGACGCCAGAAGCCACGAGCAATGAAATCTCGTCGATGATTTCCCGCGAAGGGCGATAGCGTTCGGCGCCGCGAGTATGCGGTACAATGCAGAATGAGCAGCGTTCGTCGCAACCCTTCATCACCGTGACGTAAGTAGCGGGTGGCGTCCGGCCGGTAGCCGGATTCGAGGCAAGAAATCGCGGTGCGTCTAGGTCGAACTCAGTCAGCACACGCGCTGTGCCCCCAAGCTCGAAATCGGCAATTAGGGCGGGTAATGCAGCAATGTTGTCGGGGCCTACGACCAGATCGATTTCTGGCGCCGATTTCAGGAGTTTTTCACCTTCTTGCTGGCCTAGACAGCCGGCGACGACAATCATGAGATCAGGTTGCTCGCGCTTGCGCATTGCAAGTCGCCCTACTTCACTGCGCAGTTTCTGCGCTGCTTTCTCGCGGATGCTGCAGGTGTTGAGGATCACCGTGTCTGCGAACTCAACGAGTTTGGCTTCACGATGGCCTGCGGCCACGAGGATTTCCGCCATCCGCGACGAATCATGCTCGTTCATTTGGCAGCCAAATGTGACAATCGTGAACCTTCTCATGGCGAGTACTGAGCGCAACCTAGCAAACGTTGGGACTTGGGCCAGAATCGCGAGATAGACAGCCAATACATGTGAGAAGCACTGTCGGCTCGGGGGCGCAAACCCCGGCAAGCCGACGGCTTGCGATGGCCACCCCAACACCTGGTCGCGCGAACCCGGGTCGCGCAGAACGGCTGTGAGCGGTGCAATGTGCTAGGCGGTCTCGCGCCGCCAGGATCAACATGCAACGTTTCGTGGACGAAGCTCTCGCTGCGACCGAGGTCGCATTGCCGTGTGACCCGGCGGCCTTGACGGCGTTTGTCGAGGAACTCGCGACGCGAGAAATCCACGGCCGCACCGGCACCGAGGCGATGCGTGCATTCCGTCGCTTGCTCAAGGCACTGCGTGGTCACTATCGGCGCAATCGTCAGGTATTTACTGCGAATGCAATCGATACACTGCGCGAAGTGGCAAGTCGCATCGAATCTGTCCCGGCCAGTGACAATGCGACAGTGCAGCAGGTGCTCAAACGAGATTTTGGCTACACTACTTTTCGCCCTGGGCAGCAGCCGATTATCGAGGCGGTGTTAGAGGGGCGTGATGCCATCGCCATCCTACCGACGGGCGGTGGAAAATCGCTCTGCTACCAGTTGCCGGCGCGCATTCTTGATGGGATGACGCTTGTTGTCTCGCCGCTCATCGCTTTGATGAAGGATCAGGTGGATTCGCTCAGAGAGCTCGGGATTGCGGCGGTCTTCTTGAACTCGACGCTGAGCCCCGACGAGCGACGCGCGACCGTCGATGGACTATTGGCGGGCAAGTACCAGTTGCTCTATGCGGCTCCCGAAGGTTTGGATGCCTCGGTGGGCTCGCTTCTGGCAAAGTTGCCGATTTCTCTTTTGGCCGTGGATGAAGCGCACTGCATCAGTCATTGGGGGCATGATTTTCGTCCAACCTATCGCCAATTGCAGGGCCTGAAGCGGCGCCTGGGCGACGTGCCAATTCTGGCACTCACCGCCACTGCAACGCAGAATGTCGTCGACGACATCGCAGAGCAACTGCGCATGGTTTCGCCCTACGTCCATCGGGGTAGCTTTTTCAGACCCAACCTGAAGCTCCACGCCCTGCAGAAAGGTCCAACTTTGGGCGCCACGACCAAGGAAGCCGTCGCGCGATTCATCCGCGAGCGCCGCGGATTGAGTGGCATCGTTTATTGCTTGTCCCGAAAGGGCACTGAGGCGACCGCTGCCTGGTTGAAAAGTTCCGGTATACGCGCGGCCGCCTACCACGCCGGCCTTGAGACGGTAGAGCGTGCGCGTGTTCAATCTGCCTACCGCGACGACGACGTGGACGTCGTTATCGCCACGATCGCTTTCGGCATGGGGATCGACAAGTCTAACGTGAGATACGTCATCCATCACGACATGCCGCGCTCGATCGAGGGGTACATGCAGGAGATCGGTCGAGCGGGGCGCGATGGTTTGGATAGCGAATGCCTGCTGTTCTATTCGTGGGCGGACGTGCTCGCCCACGATCGCATCGCGGCAAGCCTCGACGACGAGCAAGCCCTAGCGCGTCAACGAGCTCAGGTTCGGGCAATGTACGAACTTGCTGCGAGTGATGGCTGCCGTCATCAACGGTTGGTGTCGCACTTTGATGAGACAATTTCAGCTTGCGGCTCCGCTTGCGATCACTGTAGGCCGTACCCGCTTTTCGAATCCAGGCGCTCGAAGCGGCCGTCAGGCGGGGGACGCGAGATTCAAGGAGGGTCGCCGCCCCTGCGACGGCACGTGGCCTCATGCGCAGGCGACGAAGTATCGCGGATCCGGTTCGAACGGCTCAAGGAGCTCAGACTCGAGTTGGCACGGCAGAAGCGTGTGCCCGCTTACGTCGTTTTCAGCGATGCGACGCTTCTGGCCATGGCCGAGCAGAACCCCGATTCCCTCGACGCGTTGTCAGAAGTACCTGGCGTAGGACACAAAAAACTCGAAGCCTACGGAAGACAATTCATTGCGTTCCTCCGAGCCCTCGACTGATCGACGGCGCGCCAAGTTGGCTTCGAGCTGGTGAAACCTCGTGCTAGCCCGGCAATTTCGCCTTGGCCGCTTTGACCGCGAGCTTATACTTCGCAAGATCGATGTCGACCTTTGCCTTGGTTTTGCCGAGAGTGTCCAAAGTGGCCTTGTCGTAGGCAACAATGTCTTTGGTGAGGACCTTCTGCAATTCGAGAATGGACCTGATCGCGGTGTCATACGCGGCTTTGGACTTGGCAGGGATCTTCTGGGCTTTGGCGGTCACTTCCGCAAGTTCCTTGTTGAGGTTCGCGTACTTGGTTTTCGCTTCGCCGCGATAGGCATCACGGGCCTTGCCCAACGCTGTATTAGCTTCTTTTTCAGCGTCTTCGACGCTGGCTTGGGCCTTGGCAACGGCGTCGTCCACTTGGGATTTCGCTTTGGCGGCCGTCTCGGCCGCTTCGAGCCGGAGCGCTTCGAGCTGTTTCTCGAGGCCAGCGATTTGCTCCTTGTACTGCCTTTCGACTTGCGTCACTCGTTCGTCCGCCTTGCGTTGAAGATCAGCGATCTGTCGCTTCTGTTCTTCCCCGCCGCAACCTGCAAGTAGCAGGAACATCAGCGAGAATAGTCCAGCGCCATGCCGAAGCTGCCTCACACAGAACAGGGTCTTCGTTACCATGGTGGGAGGATACGCGATGTGGGCTGCGGGGAACAGAGCGCCTGAACGGGCACGATTCGGGTGTTGGGGCCACACTGCGTTCAGAGGGCAAAATACCTGCGGAATGACAATTCGTTGACCTTGCCCAACTCGCTCTCTAAGTTTGGGGGAACACGACTAGCCAAAGGGCCGGAATTTGAGTTGAGCCTATGCCAGAAACGCATACCCTCGTTGAACTGCTCGAGCGGGCCTGCGAGCAACACGAGTCTCGACCCGCATTGGGGCGCAAATTGGGTGCGCGATTCGAGTGGATTACCTACGGTCAGCTTCGCCGCGAAGTTGGGCGAGCCCGGCAACTGCTCAAGCTGTTCGGAGTCAAAGCGCAAGACCGGGTGGCAATCATTGCGGACAATTGCATCGAATGGGCTGTGTTCTGTTACGCGACCGCGGGTTGCCGAGCAGTGTTCGTCCCCATGTACGCGGCACAGGCAGCCACTGAATGGACACACATTCTGAAGGACTGTGGGGCCAAGGTCTGCCTGTGTGGCAATGCCGGCATTTTCGAGCAAGTCGCAGCGAAACGACATGAGCTCACAATGCTCGAGCACTTGCTCTGCTTGCACGATGGGACGGACGACAATGTTTCGGTGGCCCGGCGGCTGGCCCAATGTGATGGGCCAACCACCCAGCCGGAGCAGCCCGTCCCCGACGATCTAGCCGCGCTCATCTACACTTCGGGCACAACCGGAACAGCCAAGGGCGTGATGCTCTCGCACGCTAATATCACGTCAAATGCCATCGCTCCGGCGTCGCTGTTCCCAATCGGGTCGACGGATCGCTCACTGTCGTTGTTGCCTTGGGCGCATTGCTTTGGCCAAACCGTTGATTTGCACCTGCTCTTGCGGCTTGGTGTGGCAGTTGCGATAAACGACGAGGTCACGAATCTTCTTTCCAACTTGGTGCTCAGTCGTCCGACGGTGCTCGTTGCGGTGCCGCGGGTTTTCAATCGCATCTATGACAACGTGCGAAGACAAATGCGCCGCCGCGGGAGGCCCGTTCGCATGCTGTTTGATTCGTCGTTGCAAGCAGCGACGCGAAAGGTGTGCGGTCAACCACTGTCAGTGGCGGACCGCGTATTGCTGAACGTGGCAGATCGCCTGCTGTTTTCGCGGGTTCGCGAACGGTTCGGTGGCTGTTTGAAATTTGCCATCTGCGGCTCAGCTGCATTGAGTCGCGAAGTGGCCGAGTTCATCAATGCTTTGGGAATTGGCCTGTACGAAGGTTACGGCCTGACCGAAGCGGCTCCTGTCGTTAGCGTCAACACGCCTTCCTATCGACGTTTTGGGACAGTGGGACTCCCCTTGCCTGGTGTTACCGTGACGATCGACAGAAACGTCACTGGCGATACGGCCTACGGTGAGATTCTGGTATCTGGTCCGAACGTGATGAAGGGCTACTATCGCCTGCCCGACGAAACACGCGAGGTCATGACTAGCGAAGGCGCCCTTCGGACTGGCGACATGGGGTGCCTCGACGACGACGGATACCTAATCATATCGGGGCGAATCAAGGAGCAGTACAAGCTCGAGAACGGTAGATACGTCGTGCCGACGCCAATCGAGGAGCGTTTGCGGATCTCGCCGCTCATTGCCAATTGCGTCGTGTACGGCGCGAATCGACCTTACAACGTCGTGCTCGTCGTTCCCGATCGTAGTGAAGTATGCCAACGCCTTGTCGTTGAGGGTGAGCTGAAGGCCGACCCAGAAAGGGTCCTTTCCGATCCGCGAGTTTCAGCCTGGGTTTTGCAGGAAGTACGCGCCCTGAGTCGAGATTTTCGCAGCTTCGAACGCCCCAAACGGATCGCATTGTGCGACGAGGACTTCACGGTCGAAAATGGGCTTCTCACCCCTTCGCTCAAGCCAAAGCGAAACGAGATTGTTCGACGCTATCAAGCCAAGCTCGATGGTCTCTACGAACACGCGCTGACAAAACGCGATTAGGAAAGCTACTAACGAGCAGTCCGCGCGGCAAGGTTGTCAGCAGTGGCACACAGCAGTAAGCGCAGACGGTGGTGGCCATTACCGCGGTTTGAGGTTTCCACACAGTGGATCATTGTCGTCGATGCACGTTTCAGCCTTTACCGCGGGACGAAGCGTGTTTGGTGCTCGTGAATCGTTTGAGCTGTGATTGCGGGAACTCGGTTCTGTTGTCACCTTAGTCGCACCCTTGAGCTTGGATTCGAGCAACGTCACGTGGGACTCGAGGATTTGGATTTTGGATTCGAACTGTTTCCGGGCACTGTCGTGCTCATCGTGTTGCTCGCGAGTAACCTGCGTCAAATGGGCGATGGCTTCGAGTTGTCGCTTTGACTCAGGGCGGACGATGGCAATGTACAGCGCGAGGAGTCCCACCGAGGTCGTACCCAATAGCGTCGAAATGATGATCCTTTGGCCTTCGAGTTTGGCAACGCGCTGGCCTCGAGCTATCTGAAGTCGCTCGAGTTCGTGTTGCTGCTCGGTCTGCATGATGGTCGCCCTGGTTCGTAACTCAAGGTCACTTCGAACACGTTCGAGTTCGAAGCTGCGTTCCCGCGCTTGCAATTCGCGTTCGGCGCGCTCGCCGGCTGCTTGCTGCAAGGCTAGGTGCTTGGCCGCTTCCGCCCGCTGTTGTTCCTTTTCGGCACGGCGCTGTTCCTGCTCGAAGTGTTTGCGTTCTTGCTCGAGCTTGCGACGATAGGCCAGCTTGACCTGTTCGGCGCGGCGTTGCTCCTCGTCGACCATGAGCTGCTGTAGCGACGACATCACGGAACTCTCTTCTCGGGCCATCTTGGTGTCTCCCCATCGGTTCGAGCCAACTTCACGCACTCGACGGAACGAAGTTCCGACACCAACGTGTCCGCCGGCTTGGGTCTCCAGACACGAGCGTCCATTCCGTAGTTGCTCGCCCCCGACACGCTTGGCAATTTGCCCCGCCCGCGATAAAATAGGCGAAGGACGTCGGTTCTTGACTTTTCCGATGTAAGAATTCAACTTGCTGGCTCTGTGAAGTTGTCCAACAAGGGTCGATACGCGATTGGCGCGCTCTTCGATATCGCCTTTTACAATGCCGGGCGCGCTACTCAGGTCAAGGATATCGCTGCGAGGGAGGCCATCCCGCCGCGATTTTTGGAACAAATATTCCAAGACCTAAAACGTGCAGGAATTGTTGCCTCGAAACGTGGCCCCCAAGGCGGCTACACCCTGGCGCGATCCGCTCGCGAGATCCGGCTTGGCGACGTGGTGCGCGCGCTAGAGGGGCCCCTGGCACTCGGAGATCCGAAACCCGAACCTGGTCATCGCCGTAAACCCGGGGCTGACACGAAACGTGTCACCGAATCGGTTCTCGGAGATCTATCGCAGCGAGTTGAGGCCTGCTTCGACGCAGTGACGATCGCTGATCTGTGCACGCGTGCGGATGACATGGGCATTGCCCGACCCGCGGTTCAGCGCATCGTCTACTCGATCTGAAGCACCGCTACTTCGCGGGCGGCGGCGAATTGGGGCTGCCAAATGGGCAAATGTCACGCAATTGTATGGTTGTTCGGACACGATCGACGTCCTCGACAGTTACGTCGGCGCCATCGACGGCCATCACTACGACCTGAGCCCACGCTGCGCCGTGGCCAGTGGGGCGGCGCAATGCACGATCACCTCGCACCGCCTGCCCGCACGCTGGCGGTTGTGGTGCCACGTCTTCTTTGGGCAAGTCCGTTACCTCTTTTTGGCCATCCCAGCGCACGACCGCGCGGTTATCGTCGACTTCGACAACCACCGCACCAAACCATTGGCCCTGACGACTTGCCAGTACGAGTCGCCTTGGTGCTGGTTGCCAGCCTGAAGGGCGTCGCACCTTTCCTGCCTCGCGGAAAGAACGTTCGAAATTGGCGCGACGCAACGACTGTTCGAATCGCCGCTGAATATTCATTGCTGTCAGCCCGGTTGGCTCAATCACCACGCCAGCTCCTTTGAGCTGGTGTTCGTTGCCGTGGGCGTCAATGACGTCATATACCCACGACGGGTCACTTGACGCTGTCGTACCTTCGCCGTTGATTGAAGGTCCGCTTCGGCTGACGCGGCATGCCGCCCACTCGTGCGTCCGTAGCTGGCAGATGGCCCAGGCGTCGGAAGCGCTGTGGGGTGACACCATCGCAATTCGATAGGCATCGCCCGCGCCAACCAGCAGGCTGTCCCCGCCCTGTGTTCGCTGCACCTTCAACTTGCCGGGGCTGACTTCGAGTACCTGACTCTCGAAAAACTCAGCCGCTGTCGATTCAATGATGGCGACATCTCCGCGTCGCCATCCGTCTATAACTTTCGAAGTGGACCTTTCGTTGGCGCGCGAACAGCCCATGAGCACCAAGGCAATCACCATCGTTCGAAAGACATTCAACACCAACATGCGTATGCCATACACGAACGCGGGACGACTACCTGTCGTCCCGCGCTTTTCGTGCTGTGATTGGGTTAAGACCCCAAATGTCAGGCTGGTTTGACTCAGCTCTCAGCAACCATCGGAGCATCAACCGCGGCCTTGCGACCAGTCTTCTTGGCGGCTTTCCTACCCGCCTTCTTGGCGGCTTTCTTACCCGCCTTCTTGGCGACTTTCTTACCCGCCTTCTTGGCGGCTTTCCTACCCGCCTTCTTGGCGGCTTTTTTACCCGCCTTCTTGCCACGCTTCTTGGGAGCGGCTTCCGCGACTACGACAGGCTCAACCTTTTTGGCAGCCTTCTTGCCGCGCTTCTTGCCAGCCTTTTTGGCGGCCTTCTTGCCACGCTTCTTGCCAGCTTTCTTAGCAACCTTCGGTGCAGGCGCGTCTGCTACGACAACTGCCTTCTTCTTTCGTGCGGCCATGGAACCTCCTACAGGATAGTCAGGGATCAACAGGTCGAACCGCCGACCCCGTTGCAACGCATATATTGCAACCTAGTGCGACGTGTCAACATGCATTGCACACCAGTCAACTCGCAACGCCTGCACCATGCAGGATTGGAGCTAAAAGATGCTGAACCGACCGATAGGTCGGTTTCATCTGTTGGATTTACGGACCGGACTTCCAGTGAAGGAATTGCCCGCGGGAGCCGCAAATCGTGAATATTTTCATTTTGGAATTGACTGAAGCGATGCGCCGCAGTCGGAGCGGCCGCTTGCGCTGAGCCCGCACCTCGCCGCTCTGCACCGCTGCTTGGTGCGGCTGGCGCAGTGCCGTAGCTTTGTCGATATCGAGCGCGGTCAGATGTCACGTGCATTTCGAGCGAACCATTTCGCGTGAGCCCGAGCCTACTCGCTAGCGTCACACCTACAATCACGCTTGCATCCCCGCAAGGTGGGCACCGCCTACGCGCTGCTCGAGTCTGCTCTGCTCTCTCACGTGATCAAGAGCATAAACCACAGTCGAAACGAAATGTGAATTCATTTTTTGGGATCGACGAATCGACATTTCGAAAATTTGGCTGCGAGGGGAAAAGCTTCGAAGGCGAGAAGAGGTCCGTTGCCTGCAACAAAGCGCGCTTGAGTTGTCGGGTGCAGAGGCGAGTCTCGTCACTTGCACCCAGGGGGGAGATTGGTCCGGGCCACCAACTTGTTCCGCTGGATAACTGCCACCAAACTGGCAAAAATTACGAGTAAATCGGCGGGTTCGAGGTCGGGCGAAACCTCCACGATTGGTTGCAGTTCCCGTCAAGCTGGCACCTGTGCGGTGGGCGAACGCCGTTTCTGATTGAAGTCGGAGGCGCGCGCAAGTTTTACGATACGGATAAGTTGTGACGGTAGGTGGCAGGGTTCCATCGACCCTGTGTCCTCCCCTCTGACGACAAAGCGCAATCGAAGATTAAGCGGTGCGAGGTGGTCCGCCCTGTCGGACATAGCCAGGCGTGGCCCAAAGTTGTGTCGCGGCATGACCGCTAGGACTCAGGGTAAGTGTTCTGGGAAGCCCGTCTTCATGAGCCAGGTGACGTGGGATTGAACCGTGACGGGGCCCCCACACGTGCCGCGCGCGCGCCCCCGATCCCGGGAATTGTTCTGTGTTTTCGGCAAAATGTTACTCCGAAACCACGGTTCCGCGTTGGACGGGTCGACAGTTGGCAAGCCACACCCTGACGTCAGTACCAGGCGCCGGGAGATCGAAGCGGAGCGTTGTAGCAGCACCGAGGTGGTGCCCTCCGCTTCCGACAGAGGCCTCGCGTGGGCCTCCACTAGGGGAGCTGAGGTGACCCAAAGACGGCCCAGGCCATCCGCGTCTGGGGCAGTCGGCTCAACGCTGCGCGGCTGCCGCGCATGTCGAACAGCAACGCTTGCGTGGTTGGCACCATAGGGCAAGCCTGCGGCCGAAAGCTCTGGGCGCTACTCCGAGGTGATAGCAGCGCATGACGGTCATTGGTCCCCTCGCAGGTTGTGCGCGTCAGGATGTGTCCTCGGGTGCAAACAGTTCGACGCACCAGACTCGGCGGAAAGTAGCGATTTTAAGCCAAAGTTTCGAGGAGCAGTCGAGGTGCCTGTGGCCAAATGGCGCACCGCAGCACCCCCAAACGGCGAGGCGGTCGCATTTGGAGTGTATTGGCGCGTACCGCGACCGGACCGCCTTTGGTGTTGGGGGTGGCCCTTGACCGAACCCCGATCGTCCCCTAAGAGCGGACGCCCCACGATGCGACTCGAAGACCTCAACCCCCCACAGCGGCAAGCCGTCACTACGCTGCGCGGGCCGCTATTGGTCTTGGCCGGAGCCGGTACGGGCAAGACGCGAGTCATCATCTATCGTATTGCACAACTGATTCACAAGGGGACTGCGCCTGAGCGTATCCTAGCGGTTACCTTCACCAACAAGGCAGCACGCGAGATGAAGGAGCGGGCCATGATCCTCCTGCGAGGAAACGGCAAGCGTCGCCGTGGACCAACGCCTGAAATCTCGACATTTCATTCATTGTGTGTCCGCATCTTGCGCCGAAACGCGACCATTCTGGGCTATCCCGAGCGATTTTCGATATTCGACCGTGGCGACCAAGAGGCGCTTGCCCGCCAAGCGCTACGCGACATTCGCGTGGGGCACGAGGCACTGCGCCCGGGCGAACTGCTGCAATTCGTTGGGAATTGGAAGAGTGTCGGGGTGACCCCCGATGACGCCGAACGCCTCGTCGCAAACGGCCCGACTCAGGACAAGCAGCTCCTTGCCGCGCTCGCCTACAAGAAGTACCAGCTCCAATTGAAGTCCACTGGAGCCGTTGACTTCGATGATCTATTGCTTCTGACTGAACAACTCCTGGAGAAGCACCCAACCGTTCGTCAGGCCGAGGCGGAGCGATTCGATCACATCTTGGTCGACGAATATCAGGACACTAACGCGCTGCAGTATCGAATCACGAGGCATTTGGCGGCGTCACATCGCAATCTGTGCGTGGTTGGCGATGACGATCAGTCGATTTACGGGTGGCGTGGTGCGGAAGTCACGCACATCCTGCACTTCGCGGACGATTGGCCAGAGGCCCGTATCGTCCGCCTTGAGGACAACTACCGCTGTCGCGCACCAATTCTCGAACTTGCAAACACGCTGATTGCCCGCAATCGAACTCGGCATCAAAAAACGCTGCGGCCTGCTCGTGAAGGAGGTGAGCCACCGCGGTTCGTGCGATGCGAAGAGGAACTTGCGGAAGCCCAAAGTGTTGCGGGCGAAATTCGGCGCATGCTCGACGACGAACTTCAGACTCCGCGGAATCGGCCAGTCGATATCGCCGTGTTGTTTCGGACGAACGAGCAAACTCGCGTATTCGAGATGGAGCTGAGGAAGGTTCGTGTTCCCTACGTCATCGTCGGCGGGACAAGTTTTTATGACCGGCGCGAAATCAAAGACATCCTCTCCTACCTACGAGTACTAGCCAATCCGTCGGATGAGGTGAGCCTTCTTCGCATCATCAACTGCCCACCGCGCGGGATTGGTCCAACGACCGTCGAGCACTTGTTGGGCGAAGCGGTGTCGCGTGGACAGCCGTTGTGGAACGTTCTGCGTGATTGCGTTCGCCAGCCAGCTTTGGCACCATCAGCACCAGAGAGAGTCACTGGCTTCGTCAATCTTGTTGAGCGGTACCGCACGCGGGCCATTGGCGAGCCGCTACCCGAACTCATTCGGGCGCTGATCGTCGATATCGGATACAAGGCCGAAATCGAACGACTCTACAAGACCGCGCGTGACATTGAGACGCGCAACGCAGCCATTGAAGAGATAATCAATGCTGCGGCGATTCACCAGTCGCGGGCAGACGAGCCCAGTTTGATTGGGTTTTTGGATGAATGCGCACTCATTGGCAAGGAGGATCAGAGCCAAGACGACGATCCCGAACAACGCAAGAATGCCGTCACGCTGATGACGCTGCACAGCGCCAAGGGTCTTGAGTTCCCTCACGTCTTTCTGGTTGGCATGGAAGAGGGGTTGCTTCCGCACCTGCGCTCAGTAATGGATGGTGGTGCTGGGATTGAGGAGGAACGTCGCCTCTGCTACGTGGGAATAACGCGCGCGCGCGAGACATTGACCTTGACCTATGCCAAGGTCCGCATGAAGTGGGGCAAATTGCGACCAAGCATCCCAAGCCGATTCTTGCTGGAGATGCGTGGTGACGACGAGCGGGCGGGCAAAGTCGCCGAAATGTCCAGGGCGATGCTTGGGCAGTCGTCCAAATCCGATGCGGTAGATCCCGACGCTAGCGATGGCGACGGTGACGCGCCTGAACCCGGGCGTGTCACAGCGCAGAACAGTTCGAAACTATCAGTCGCCAAGCGCGGCGGAGCGTCCTCGGGTCAATCCAAACGTCGCAGTTCGGCGTCGAGCCGATCGTCCAAGGCGTCTCGTTCCGGTGAAGCCCCGCCGGCGCCCGCCGATGGCGTGCGAACACGCCGCCAGCGAAGTAGCAGTCCGACCAATCCGAAACCCGCCAGTCCCAAGCCGACCCAACCCCAAAAAGCAGCGCGATCGAGCGGGACTCCGTCGGGAACGGCGCGCAAGCGCGACCCATAGCGTTCAACCAGACTCGACTCAACGGCTTCAGGGGTCTCGCCCGCCTTGAGTCTGGTGCGAATCTCACGCCGCAGTGAATAGGAGATCTCTGAGCCGTGGATATCCAACGTTTGGTTCCAGCAGCAGGGCGCAAGCAGTCGCCCCTCAATTTTTTCGGCTCCAGGGATCCGCTCGCTCAAGATGGCTGACACGCTCTGGTCAGCCGTCTGAAGGTGGGGGTCGGCAGAGGCCGGTGCCACTTCCAGGAGAAGCGCCAGAATGGCCCCAAGTCCCGGGTGCTTTGCGCGCGAAGTAAGCTTCCAGTGGCCGAACATGACTGAGGCGCACTCTGCCACGCATCGCGCGAGATTGCATCCGTGCACGGCGGCGTGGTCCGCCCCCACCGAGGGCTTTTCCGGCTTTGGCGCTTGGGGCGTGACGCCGCGGCTCGCGGCGCTATGACCCGTCATCTCTGGCACGCAGCCGGTCGAGGGACCGTACGTGCCGGGCAGGCACCATGGCTCTCGATCCCGCTCATCCGTCTTCTGAAGGTTCCGGCGAAATGTTCGATCGGATTGCGGCACGTTACGACCTGCTCAATCGGATCATGTCCCTTGGCATGGACAGTCGGTGGCGGCGGAGCGCGGTCCAGTCGCTTTGCTTGCGCGATGGTCATCGCGTGCTCGATCTTGCTACGGGAACTGCAGATTTGGCGCTCGCGGTCGCCAATCAAGGTGATCGGATTCACGTGATCGGACTCGATCCTTCGCAGAAGATGCTGGAAGTCGGTGCGCGCAAGCTGAATCGCCTGGGGCTTGGCGGCAGGGTCGAACTCGTCGAGGGCGATGCACAATCACTTCCCTACCCGGGTCAGAGCTTTGATGGCCTTTGCATGGCGTTTGGCATCAGAAATGTGCCCGATCGCGCAGCCGCACTGCGCGAAATGGCTCGCGTGGTTCGACTTGGGGGGCGGATCTCACTGCTCGAACTGAGTGAACCTGGCGAAGGGTGGCTCGCGGCGCCAGCTCGCTGGTATGTTCACCGGGTCGTGCCATTCCTTGGTGCCGTGCTGTCGGGGGCCCACGAGTACAAGTACTTGCAGCGCTCGATCGCAGCATTTCCACCCGCTGCCACGTTTGCGCAGCAAATGGACGATGCTGGGTTGCAGGTGCTTGAGGTAAGACCTCTCGGGTTTGGTGCCTGTCACCTCTACGTGGCAACTCCAAAGGGAGCGCCCGCGTGACGACGCAATTCGACACGGCTAGTTACCTGGCGAGCCGCCTGGAAACGGCGCTTTCGGTAGCGAGTCGCAGCTCGGCCCAGATTGTAGCAGTGACCGTACCTGCCCCAGTCGTCACGCCTGCGCTAGTACTCGGGCTGCGCTGCGATCCGGTGGCGTACTATTTTGCGGCAGGTGACAATGGCGGCGACGTTGGGTTTGGTGCCGCAATCACGTTGGACGAGGAGAACACCGGTGATCTTTCGGCACTTGAGGTAAAAGGTCAGGCGCTGCTGGAGCAGGCACTCGAGCTCGGGATCGACGCTGCTGCGAAGGCGCCGAGGTTTTATGGAGGTGTCGCGTTCGACCGAAGCCCGGCCAAGGCCGGCCCCTGGGGAGCTTTTGGACACTTCTCTTTCGTCGTGCCGAGATTTCGCTACGTGACCGACGGCCAGCGCGCTTCAGTTACGTTGCACGTTCTTACGCCCGAGATAGCCTCCAGTGCCGAGCAAAGAAACTGGGTCCACGAGCTCGAACAGCTCGTCGCTGGGCTTGCCGCTGTCCCCGCGGCGGGGGCACTTCCTGCGGTTCGTAGGCGCAGCGAGCTTCCGAGTGCAACGCGCTGGCTCGATCAGGTGCGAGGCGCCCTCGTTGCAATGCGGGACGGGCTTCTCGAGAAGGTTGTGTTGGCTCGTGAAGTCATCGTCGAGTTTGACGAAGCGCCGAGCGTTTCGCGGATCCTCGAGAACCTGAACGCATTTTCGCCAGAAACGACGAGGTTTGCCCTGCGTCGCGGCAAGTCGATCTTCCTTGGAGCCACACCAGAGCGCCTGATCTTGCGTTCGGGTTCGGAATTGCGCACTGAGGCAGTGGCGGGCTCGATTCGTGCGCTCGACAGCGATGGCGCAGTTCAGTTGATGCAGAGCGAGAAAGAACGCCACGAGCACGAGCTCGTGGTGCGCGAAGTCGTGCGTAAGCTCGAGCTATTGGGGGCACGTGTCGAGGTGAACCGTCGACCCGCGGTTCGACAGCTGCGACACGTGCTTCACTTGGCGAGTCCGATTACGGCCAGGCTATTTGGCCCCCCCCACATACTGACAATTCTCGGTCGACTGCACCCGACTCCGGCAGTTGGTGGGGTACCGGAGCAGGAGGCGCGTGTATTCATGCGTCAAGCCGAGGACTTTGAACGCGGCTGGTACGCCGCGCCCATTGGCTGGTTCGATGCTCAAGGTGATGGTGAATTCGTGGTCGGACTGCGATCTGGTTTGCTCAGTGAGAACCTACTTCGCCTGTATGCCGGCGCTGGTATCGTTCGTGCGTCCGTTCCCGAGCAGGAATTCCAAGAAACCGAACTCAAGCTGCAAAGCATGTTGGAAGCGATTGGCTCGCCAGAGTCGCCTCGAGCCAGTGTTTGCCCCAATCTACCTCACTTGACCGTGCCGTGAATCGAGCCCGCCATGGACGACAAATTCGCATTGTCCAGCTTGTCGCGCCTGCTCATGGGCCTCCTTGAACGTGTGGGGATCGAGGACCTGGTAGTGAGCCCTGGGTCTCGCTCGACCCCGTACCTATCAGCTGCGCTTGAACGTCGGCAGCTTCGCGTTCATGTGGTCGTAGATGAGCGCTCAGCGGGATACGTGGCCCTTGGGTTGGCTCGGGCGCGCCGCCAGCCGGTCGCGTTGCTCTGCACATCAGGCACCGCCGCAGCCAACTACCTGCCCGCCGTGGTCGAGGCGCGCCTCACCGAAACCCCGTTGGCCGTACTGACTGCTGATCGACCGCTTTGCCTCCAAGGCTGCGCGGCGCCTCAGACGATTGACCAGACGCGAATTTTTGGCACTCACGTGTTAGCATCAACCGCGCTGACGCTTCCGGGGGCTAGTGAAGACGAATTCATCCGCGCGCGTCGGCAGATTCTGTCCTGCTTGGCTCTGCTTCGCGGCGAAACATCAGGGCCTGTTCATCTGAACTTGCACACGCCAAAGCCACTGGAGCTACTTGCCGCAGACACGACTGAACGGCGCACTAGCCTGAACTTCATTGATGCACTGATTGCCGACACCCGAAAACCAAGCGCTTGTGCTTCAGTTCGGTTGAGTCAAGAGGCGATTCGGGCATTCGTGTCCATTGTATCTGTCGAGAGCCGCGGGCTCATCACCTGTGGTTTCGAGCCGGACAGGGCGGCGCTCGATGCATCAATGCTGGCGCGGTTTGCGCGGGCCACGGGATTCCCCGTTTTGCTGGATGCGGCTCACCCGCTTCGCTTCGATTCCCCACCCGAGCTTCGACCCTACTTGGTCGCACCCTTTGAGCAGCTCCTGCAGATTGAGTCCTGGCGTCTGTGTCAGGCGCCGCATTTGGTCGTTCAGATCGGGCGTCCACTAACGAGCAGCGCTTTTGAGCGCTGGCTAGATCCGTCGCAGCCTGAAGGTCGGCTCAAAAAGCACGTTCTGCTCGCGCGTTCCGGTTGGCCTGACCCACTGGGCACTGCCGAATTGGTCGGTAGTGGCGATCTGTCGGACGCACTCGAACGAGCCGCGTCGGCGCTGGAAGCGGACGCGCCTCGTTCGAGCGGTTGGGCGGCTCGGTGGTATCGCGCCGGTGCCGTCGTTCAAGAATGCGTCAATCAATTGGGGGAGCGGCGTGCGAACGGGTCGGGCGAACTCGGGGAATTGGACGCAGTAAGGACCGTCCTTGGTGCACAGCCAGAGGGGGCTCGGCTCATCATCGGCAATAGTCTGCCGATCCGCGAGGTCGACCTATTGGCGGGTCCCAATTTGAACCGCCTAGAGGGTGTGGCGTTGCGCGGAGCCAGCGGCATTGATGGTGTCGTTTCGATGGCAACTGGCATGGCCCTCTCCGACAATCGACCAAACACGTTGTTGCTCGGAGATCTCAGCTTTCTCTACGACATCGGCGGATTGTGGGCAACGCTGCCGCTTTCGGCTCCTCTTGCGATCGTCGTACTAAATAATGGTGGGGGACGAATCTTCGAGCAGCTACCAGTCGCCAATGCCGTCGACGCTGAGACACTGACTCACTGGACGGTGCCGCACCGATTCGACCTTGGGGCAGCCGCGAAACTGTACGGTCTTGAGCACTGCCGGGTCGATCGCATAAGCTTGCTCGTGGCGGCCATTGTCGAAGCCCATTGTCGACCAGGTGCGACTGTCATTGAAGTTGTCGTCGCTCCGGATTCCGCCCGGAACCAGCGCAGCGACCTCATCAATCGCGTTCGTGACGCGCTGGTGCAAGGCGGGTTGCTGTCCGAGGCACCAGCGGCGTGAGCAATCCATTGCTGCTTCTGCATGGGTTTGCTGGAGGAACTTGGTCTTGGGAACAGGTGACGGCGGCCCTGACTCCGCGCAAATCGGCTCTATTGGTGCCGACCCTGACCTATCACGAATCGTCTGACGGAGAACTGCTACCGGAAGTCGACTTTGCGGGTGAAGTCGAACGGCTTGCGAACCTTGTTGTTCACTCCGGGGCGAAGCCGATCGATCTCGTTGGGTACTCGATGGGTGGGCGTTTGGCCCTTGGCCTGGCGATTGCGCACCCAGAGTTGGTGCGGTCACTCGTGCTAGTTTCGGCGCGGCGCGGTCTTGACTGCGCTATGGAGCAAGCTTGCCGACGCCAAGTTGATGCCAACTGGGCAGAACTGCTCGAAAGGGAGGGGCTAGATGCGTTCTTGGATCGTTGGTGGACGCAGCCGATTTTTCGATCGCTGTCTCAGCTTGCGCCAGAACGATTGGCGCCGGAGTTGGCACATCGTCGCTCGCATCGCGCCGCACAACTTGCTGCTGCCCTTCGAAAGTGGGGGCTCGGGTGCCAGCCAGCCTATTCGGCCGAGGTCCGTCGCCTTCGGACTCCGGTCATCCTGGTCGCGGGTAAACTGGACGAGAAATTTGTTGGCTTGTCGCTGGATCTGGCTGCCGAACTGCCCCGTGGACGATGCATCATGGTAGAGGGAGCCGGCCACCAGCTCTTGCTTGAGGCGCCTGGCGAGCTAGCGCGAATTATTGACGAGGAAATCGAATCATGAGTCTTGTCGAATGGAAGTCTGCAGGGGTTTTCGAAGACATTCTCTACGAGAAAGCAGCCGAGGGAATCGCGAAGATCACCATCAACCGTCCTGAAGTGCGGAACGCCTTTCGTCCCAAGACGGTCACCGAGATGATGCAGGCGTTCACCGACGCCAGGGATGACTCGGATATTGGCGTGGTGATTCTGACCGGAGCCGGCGACTTGGCATTCTGTTCAGGCGGAGACCAACGAATTCGAGGAACAGGTGGCTATGTTGACGACCACGGGATCCCGCGGCTCAATGTGCTTGATTTGCAGCGGCTAATCCGCACATTGCCCAAACCGGTCGTTGCCATGGTTGCCGGATACGCGATTGGCGGCGGACACGTGCTGCACCTGCTTTGCGACTTGACGATAGCCGCCGACAATGCGAGGTTCGGCCAAACTGGCCCGAAAGTGGGCAGCTTCGATGGTGGCTACGGCGCCTCATACATGGCGCGCCTCGTGGGACAAAAGAAGGCGCGCGAGATCTGGTTTCTCTGTCGCCAATACGACGCGCAGCAGGCGCTCGACATGGGCCTAGTCAACACGGTGGTGCCCCTCGCTCAACTCGAAATTGAGACAGTCCAATGGTGCCGCGAGATCCTTGCCAATAGCCCAATGGCATTGCGCTGTTTGAAGGCAGCACTTAATGCCGACTGCGATGGACAAGCTGGGTTACAGGAGCTGGCGGGCAACGCGACACTGCTCTACTACTTGAGCGAGGAGGGTAAAGAAGGCAAGAATGCCTTCCTTGAGAAACGTAAGCCTAACTTCAAGAAATTTAAGCGTTTTCCATGACGGGAATTGCTTCGAGCTCAGGCTCCACGATCGAACCTGGGTCGCTTGGGGCATGGTTAGTCGGAATTCGACCGAAGACTCTGCCTGCAGCCGTCGCTCCGGTGTTGGTTGGTGCGGCGTTGGCGCTGCGTGCGGGCGGATTCGAAACCACGCCCGTTGTGTTCGCCATGATCGGCGCTCTGCTACTGCAGATCGCCTCCAATCTTGCCAACGACCTTTTTGACTTTGAACAGGGCAAGGACACGATCGAGCGCTTGGGGCCAACGCGGGCGGTTCAATCCGGGTTGCTGTCTCCGCGGCAAGCGCGTCAAGGCCTTGTGTTGGTACTGCTCGGTTGCCTCGTATCCGGAAGCTACCTGGTGGGACGCTCCGGGTGGCCGCTGCTCGCGATTGGACTCGCGTCGATGACTGCCGCAGTGGCCTACACAGCGGGGCCATATCCGCTGGGGTATCACGGGCTCGGGGATGTGTTCGTATTCGTTTTTTTTGGGCCAGTGGCCGTCGTTGGTACCGCATTTGCTGTGTCGGGTACCAGCAATGTCGAAGCGTACTGGGCCAGTCTTTCCCTCGGCGCGTTGACCACTAATATCCTGGTGGTCAACAACCTCCGGGATCGCGATGAGGACTCCCGCACAGGCAAGCGGACGCTTGCGGTGCGTTTCGGTGAACGCTTCTGTATGTGGCAAGGCATGCTTCTGATCTTTGTGGCCTACGCCGCGCCGCTCTATTTCTTGGTAGCAAGGCGTCAATTCTTGCCGCTGCTCCTGCCCGCGCTGTCGTTCCCACTCGCCTACAATTGGCTGAAGCGACTCGGTGTTCTACGCGGGCGCTCCCTAAACGCTATGCTGGGTGGAGCCTCGCGGCTGCTGATTACGTTTGCAATACTGTTTGCCATTGGTCTCGGGATCGCGCGATGACCCTTCGCGTTCGGCCGTACATACGTCCGCTCAATGCCTGTCTTGGCGCCTTCGTCGGAGGTACTGGGCACAATACCCAGTTTCGACGCGGGCTCGAGCTGACGCTTCGCTGCGACAACGAACTCCTAGGGCTCGGCGAAGCGAGTCCCCTCCCTCAGTTGTCCGACGAGCGACTTGAGGACGTTGAGCTCGAATTCGCGCAACTGAAAGCGTTCGAAGTCGACCTGCCCAAGAGGCCAGCGGAATGCCTAGCCTGGATCGGCAAGGTGACCGAGCCGTGGCAGCTACGCTGCGCGTCCGCGAGGTACGCCGTCGAGGGGGCCCTCGTCGACCTTTTGTCACGCCATTTCGCGATCCCAGCGGCAGTTCTCGTCGCCCATGGGGTGAACGCCGATTGTTCTGACGCGGATCTTCTCGGTACTGAAGTACCGAATGCAGAGGTACCGCATTCAGAACTAGAAATCTCCCGCCTGTTGCCGAATACGGATCAACTGCGCCTGGTGGACTTGGCACATGTTGCGTGGGCACGTGGCTACCGGACGCTGAAATTGAAACTTGGTCCGGTGGCGAATTTCGAGCAAGACTGCGCGAAGCTTGAAGCGATCCGCACTCAATTGCCTTCAACCGTCAAAATACGACTGGATCCAAACGCAAGTTGGGCGGTCGAGATGGTGCCGCACCTGCTTGATCGCTTGAGTCAGTATTCTCCGGAGCTGGTCGAAGAACCCGTGCGTGGCGAGGATTTGCCTCAGTTGGGGCGGAGCCCAGTTCCGATCGCGGTCGACGAATCGCTGCGTCAGGCTGGTCTGCTCGACCGATTGGCCCCGCACATCGAGCAACTCAACATTCGCTCGGTCGTCATCAAGCCTGCACTGATCGGCCTAGTGAAGTCGATTGAGCTTGCGAAAGCGGCTAAGCGCCTTGGTCTCGACGTCATCGTGACCCACTTGTTCGACGGCCCAATCGGGCATGCGACCGCGGTGGTTCTGGCGCAAGCTGTCGGCAGTCGAGCGCGCGCCCATGGGTTGGCTCCACACCCTGGGCTATTGTTATGTCCAGAGCGTAGGATTGTTGGGCTAGGAGCCGGTCAGCTGAGCATTGCCGCGCAACCTGGCCTACCGCTGGTCGAGGTGCCGCATTGACGATAAGCCTTGCCGAGGTGGCGCGCCGCAATCCGGCGGGCATAGCGATCGTCGGCGAAACGTCGGTGATTTCCTTCGCTAACCTCTTCGATAAGTCCGAGAGCGTTGCAGCATCGTTGGCGCTCGATAGCGATACCGACACGCCCGTTGCGTTTGTCGCTCGCAACGACGTACTGACTATTGGGCTGTTTTTCGCACTTTGGGAGCGCGGCATACCGGCCTTGCCGCTCAATCCGCGCTGGACCGCGGCTGAGCGCCAGAGCCTCGTACAACGCGTCGGTGCACGCTGGGTCGGTGCCGACGAGGGCTTCGTTCGGGTGACTCGATCCGGCGCTTGCCATCCACTGTCGCAGCATTCACGTGCACCAACGTTGCTCATTGCGACGAGTGGCAGCTCTGGCGTTCCCAAAGTCGTTTGCCTATCTCGCGCTGGGCTCGTTGCTGGCGCTGTAGCGGCTGTGTCTCACCTCCAAATGCGCCACGAGGACCGTTGGTTGCTGTCACTCAATTTGTCGCACATCGGCGGCATCACCATTCTGTTGCGATGCATGCTTTGCGAAGCTTCGGTCGCGTTGGCAGCACCAGGCTTGGGTGCGGCGGAGATGGTTCAAGTGATTCTTCGGACGGGTGCGACTCTCGCTTCCCTCGTTCCAACTCAGCTCGACCGATTGCTTTCAGTACCGATCCGACGCGGCGATCTATCGTCACTGCGGGCAGTGCTTTTGGGCGGAGCGTACACGCCACATAGCCTAATGCAGCGCGCTCGCGCTCAGGGCTGGCCAGTGCTCGCAACCTACGGCATGAGCGAGGCAGGCTCCCAGATCTGCACCCAGCCGTTATCGGACCTTTTCGACAACACCCCACATGACGACGCCGGACTACCCCTGCCGGGGGTCGAGCTCAAGATCGATGCCGGAGTGATCTGTATTCGCGGGAGTTCGTTGTTCGACGGGTACTTGGCGTGCGAAACGTCACCCTTCGACCATGATGGTTGGTTTCACTCCGGCGATCTGGGCACGCTGACGAGCCAGGGACGGCTGATCCCCCTCGGGCGCCGCGATGATTGCATCGTAACTGGCGGCGAGAAAGTTTCTGCCGTCGAGGTCGAAGCCGCCCTGTTGGAACTGTCGTGGATTCGGGCAACGGCGGTGGTGGGTGTGTCCGATGGCACTTGGGGCTACATCATTGCGGCGGCGGTGGTGCTCGCCGACAGGCGTGACGCTGACACGAACCTGGACTTGGACTGCATCCGAAACCGCACGGAATTGGCTCTGGCGCGACGGCTTGCCCCTTACAAGCGCCCCAGGCGTTGGGTGGTCCTTAGGGAGCTACCGTTGCTGCCGAGCGGCAAACTCGATCGCCCGGCCGTAAGAGCCTTGTTCGAGGGGTTCGGCCCGTTGCGTTCTGCGGATGTCGTTGGGTTTTGTGGCAAGGCCGAGTAGGATGCGTGGCTGCAGCCGCGTTCTGCGGCGCCCGAAATTTGCGGAGGTCTCACCATGATCCGTCTTGCTCGCACCGCTACCTCTCTCTTCGTCGCATTGGCCCTCATGGGGGCGCTCACGTCCTGTGAGCAAAAGGATCCTTGCAAGGAGACCAAGGAATGCAAAAGCCTCGGCAAGTGCAGCGCCACTCCGGAAGGGGCTTGCAAGGTTGGCTCTGACGCGGATTGCCAAATATCCAAGGGGTGCAAGATCGATGGCAAGTGCACGTTGAAGGACAAGGCCTGTGTTGCAGCCAATGACGATGGTTGTCGGGCTTCAGAGGGCTGTGTCAAAAACTCTCTCTGCGATGCCTTTGACGGGAGCTGTGTCGAGCTCGGCAAGGTGATGGACCCAGCCTGTGCGTCGTCCTGCCCGGTTGACGGTCGTTGCGTCATGAAGGCGGGCGCGTGCAAAGCGTTGTCGGCCTACCACTGCATGCGGTCAACCGAAGGGAAGGCGGATCCCGAAAGCACCTGCAAGAAGAATGGACTCTGTACGGCGCAAGATGGCCGCTGCATTGCGGCCAACGATGAGGATTGCGTCAAGAGCCTTGCCTGCAAAAACGAGGCAAAATGCAAATCGGATAATGGCCAATGCCTGGCCACCGAGGCAGGCTGTAAGGAGTCACAGGCTTGCCGGACAAGCGGGCGCTGCAGCGTCAAAGACGGGGCCTGCGCCGCCAAGTCCGCGACTGACTGCAAGAAATCGGCGCACTGTTCCTTGGACGGCGTGTGCACCTTCAAGGAGGGCCAATGCATCGTCGGTTCCAACGCCGATTGCGCCCAGTCCACAGTCTGCCAGAAGGCGAAGCGCTGTCAGTTGAAGGACGGCGCTTGCGCCGGTGCGAAGCCCTAGGCACGCGCAATTGCGGCTACTTCTCGCCTATCCCAAATAAGTAGAGTGCGCCGAGGACGACGAAAACGAGTCCTGCCGCACGCCTAAGCCAAATCGGATTGACGTATCGACTGACGGCATCCCCCGCGACAACTGCGATGGCGGAGGTGCATACCAACGCCATCGCTGATCCGGCGAATACCATCCAACGTGCGCGGCTGCCTGCCGACAGACTGAGGGTCGCCAGCTGAGTCTTGTCGCCGAGTTCGGCGATGAAGATGGCAGCGAACGAAGAGAGGAATACGCCTTTTTCCATGCGGGGCCATGTTGCCCCGCCCGATCGAGTTCGGCAACCCAATCTGGGCCACCAGCGATGATTCCAGACCTAGAATTTCGGGATTTTCAGCGTTTTCGAAATCATCGCGCTGCCGCTGGCGAGGTACACGAGCGATATCGGGTGCAGCCCAAGACCGAGCCATTGGTATTGGCCCCCCGGGATGTCGACATCGAATCTGCCGACCCTAACCAACCAAGCCCAAATCAGGACGATGGCGATGCTGGTTGGGATCGGAGTCCCTTCGAAGTACTTGACCTTGCCTTGCTCATCGGCGAGAGCCGCGGCTGTGACATTGTATCGTGCCAGCCGGCTCAGACCGCAGCACACAAAATAGACGAGGACAAGCGCATCCCAGCCGCCGCGCAGACCCAAGACAAAGCCAAGCACCGCTGGGGCAACCCCGAAGCTAATGAGATCCGCCAATGAGTCGAGTTGAGCGCCGAGAGCCGTATGGCGTCGCCGCCAGCGCGCCACTCGACCGTCGAGGAAATCGAATATGCCGGCCAGCGGCAAAAGGCCTATGGCGATCCAAATCCAAACCAGGTCGCGATCGATGAGGTAGCGCTGTGCCGCGAAGACCGAGCTTACCCCGGCACACCCATTGCCCAAGGTAATCACGTCGGCCAGCGTGAAATCGCGAATCATCGCGAAGTGCCGCGGTCGTCTTCGACGCGTCTGGTCAGCATCTTTGTCGTTGTTGGTCGCGGGCTGGGCTGAGCTCACGGACCCGAGTCTCCTCTTCTTGATTGAAATTGGCCAGAGCGCAGAAACACCGTTGATAGATTCTAGCGATAACAGAATCTCCGGGCGGGCCAGATGGCCAGATGGCGTTGCCAAGTCCCGTCGTGGCTCAACCGTGGTAACAAGCGCGCGCACGGTGACCACTCTCGCCTGGATCATTACCAGTGGCCTTGTCATGGCCCTATTTGCGTTGAGCGGCGCGGTAACGCTGCTTCTGCCGGAAGCCAAGATCAAGGCTTTGCTGCTGCCACTTGTCGCGTTGGCGGCTGGTTCGCTCATCGGGGGAGCGATGCTTCACATGCTGCCGGCGGCGTCGGAACGGATGGCAAGTGCCGAAGCCGCGCACGGTTGGGCAGCAATCGGGTTTGTGACTTTCTTCGGGCTCGAGCAACTGCTGCACTGGCACCACGGCAAAGATGACTCTCATGGCCACCATCACCATCCGTTGACCATACTGGTGCTGGTTGGCGACGGATTACACAAATTGGTGGGCGGGCTTGCCGTGGGTGCAGCGTTCACGGTGGACACGCGCGTCGGATTGATGACCTGGCTTGCTGCGGCTGCCCACGAAATTCCGCACGAATTGGGTGATTTTGGGGCACTGGTGCATGGCGGATTGCCACCGCGCCGCGCGTTGCTACTGAATCTGCTAGCGGCCCTGCCCTTCCTATTCGGTGGGCTAGTCTCCTACTATGTCGCGCAGCGTGTCGCGTTGGATCTGACGTTCTTGGTCGCTTTTGCTGCCGGTAACTTCATCTATCTAGGCGCAGTCGATCTGCTGCCGGAACTGAACCGGCCAAAGCAGCGCGGAACAGTGTTGCTCCACGTCCTTTGCTTTGGGTTGGGGCTGGGCCTGCTCGCCATCCTGGGCGCGCTTCTCCCGGAGCATCACTAGCTCGAGGAGTGTTTTTGGCCAGGTCGTCGCGCCGAACTTCGGCTGACCATCCGTCAGATCGAGCCAAAATTGCCTGGTTCTCAACAACTGTGCTACCCCCGGCATCATGCGCTCTGTCGGTCGCTTGTTGAGCATTTTAGCCCTGGTCCTTCTGACCGCGGTGCCGGCCGTGCCTGCCCAGCGCATTCACACCGTGGCAGATGGCCAAACCTTAGGCGCCATCGCGCGCCGCTACGGGATTACCATCGAGGAATTGCGTGAAGCCAATCAGTTGCCTACTGGGGTCAGGCTCAAGATCGGCCAACGGCTGCTAGTTCCGAGTCCCGGAGAGGTCGCGCGCGCAAAACGTGGAGCTGCCAAGGGTATCACCAGCGACACGCAAGTCGCTGCAACTGACCGCGCGGAGGCGGACTCGCCAGGGGCGGCGGATGCGCCGGCTCCGGTATTGGCGAGCACTGGCGACAGCGCGAGCCCCAAAACACTAACTGCTGCGCCGGAGCCGTCGAGTTCAGCTTCCGACGCAGCGCCAGTGGCGCCACCAGACGATACCTCAAGCGCGGCGCCTGCACCTGAACCAGCACCTGAAATCGCCAAGCGACCGACGCCTAAGGCAGACCGCACGGCCGTCCCCGCCGAGTCAGTCTCGAGCGCCACTCACAAGGCCAAGGTTGGCGCGCGCCGTACCCATGCCGTTGGGGACGGACAGACGCTTGGAAAAATCGCAAAGCGCTACCACATCAAGATTGAAAGCCTTTGCGGAGCCAACGGGATCCGACGCAACGAGCGGTTGAAGCTGGGGCAAGAGCTCACTATTCCGAATGGTGACGACGATCCAATCATCGAAGAAGGGCCTCCGCCTGGTTCTGATGAACGAGATTCGAGTGATCGGCATTCCGACCACGGCGATTCGAATGCAATGCAAGAGCTGAGCGTCCCCGGCGCGGGACCGGTCTACTACTACGAACCAACGGGCACGGGGCGCCTGTCAATGCGACCGATCGTCGTCTACTTGCACGGCCGCGGCGGCGATGCGCAGGCAGATTGTCGGCGCTGGGCGCGAGTGGCGCGACGATTTGGCTGGTTATTGTGCCCAAGTGGACCGACGCCGCACAATGCGGGCCGGAGCTGGAATAACAATTGGGTTTCCGGGCAGCATGCGGTCATGGGCGCGGTCCAAGCACTGCGCAATCAATACGGTCGGCGCGTGCAGCTTTATGGCAATACTCTGGTCGGGTTCAGCGAGGGCGCCTACGTGGCGATGAACGTCGGCGTGCGTCAACCGCGCACGTTCAATCGCTGGATGATCCTTGGTGCGGACGTTTCATACTGGGGCGGCTCCGGTCTCGAGGCACTGAAGGACGCCAAATCCAAGGTTCGGCGAGTCGTACTCATCACCGGTGGCATGGACATGGTGGTCGACGACACTCGGACAGTGGCCGGATGGCTCGAAAAGGAGGGGGTTCCTCTACGCATCCAGACCCCCGGAACACTCGCGCACGAAGTGGCGCTTGAGCGCATGACTGGCATGTACGAGTCGGGTTTGCGCTGGTTGGACCGAGGTGTCGATGGCCCTGGTGCAACCCAAGCCCGACGCCGCTGAACCTCGGGCGGAGGGTCTTATGCGCCTAGCCGAGCTCTGCCAACATTGCCCGAGCTAGCTCGTGGCTGGGATCGTCGCCGAGTGTCTTGGTGATATGCATGCGTGCTCGGCGCAGATCCGCTGACTCGCGAGCAAATTTAGCGAGCTGATAGTTGGCCTCGGCCCGATCTTGTTTCAGGATCCCCTCGTGGATGTCGCCGTCGGCCTCAAGTAGCTTCATCAGCGACATGCGACCGAATGCCTTCAGCGCCACGTCACGCTCTTCAAGCTCAAGCGCGAGTTTGCCGAGCTGCATGGCGAGGCTGCCATTGCGCATGTCGATCTCGGCGGCCTTCTGCAGGTGCTCGAAGGCATCAGTCAAGAACCCTTCATCCAATTGGATTCGGCTCTGCTCCTCATACACGCGAGCGAGCATGCGGTTACGGCGACCGCGTTGTGCAGCGACAACTTCGTTCAACAGCGCCATGGCTTCATCTACCCTGCCCGACTGCGCGCGCGCTCGTGCCAGTAGGATGACAATTTCGACGTTATCCGGCCCAAGCTGTCGCGCTTCTTCCAAAACGGCTTCGGCTCGACCGGGGTCGCCGTCCGGGCCAGCAAGCATCTCGGCTACTTCGAGCAGGCGCATCTGGCGCGTCCCTGCATCGTCGAGTTGTCGGGCATCGTCCAACAAGAGTCCAGCCAATTCGCGGGTGGCGCCCAAAGAGCGGTAGATGGTTGCCAGCCGACGTCGCACCTCAAGCTGGTTGGGATCGAGGACGAGAGCGCGTTCTAGAGCTGCCCGAGCACGCTCGGGTGTGCCCAGTTGCTCGCACGCGTTACCAAGCTCGATGACTAGGGGAATGAGTTCTTCGCCTTCGACGACCTCTGCAAGACCAACGTAGGCGTCAACCGCGCCGGCCAGATCACCCGAACTTGCCGCGAGCCGCGCTTTGGCTCCAAGTACCGGAAGCTGGTTGGGATTCTGGGCGTCTAGATCTTCGAGCAAGAGGCGAGCTTCATCGAGTTTGCCGAGCTGTTCGAGCAACGAGATCTCGCGCAACCCGAGCTGCAGGTGCCACGATTCTGGAGCAGTCGGAGCAGCCAAACGGATCCCCTCGAGCAATGCATATGCCCCGGCGAAATCGGCTGGATCGCCTGCCTCGAGCTCCATCAAAGCTTCCTCGTGTCGCCCGAGCCGCGATAGGACCTTGCCGCGTTCGCGGTGCAACTCCGGGCTTTCGGCGCCGAATGCAAAAAGGCCCTCTACGACGGCTAAGGCATCCTCGAGTTGTTCGGACTTTCGGTAGGCTTCGGCTAGCCGCATGGACAGGCCGAAATCTTCTGGCCTTGCGCGAGCTGCTCGGTCAAGGACTGCGGCTGCTGACGCGTGATCGGCTCGAGTTTGGTAGCGCGCGACCAAGGCGTCGCACAGTGTGGCGTCTGCCGGATTCAGTTGGAAAGCTCGCAACATGGCGCGCTCGACGCCAGCTTCGTCTCCGAGTCGCTCACGCAGCCAAATCAATCGTTCGATAAGCTGCGCCGAATCCCCTTCGCCGGGTTGAATCATCAAGAGTTCCAACGATCGAGCGGCTTGGTCCAAGTCGCCCACGGCTTCGGCGAACCGTACCATGGCGCGCAGCGCGTGGATATGCCCGGGTTGCCATTCGAGCACGACGATGAGGGCGCCGAGGCCCTCGTCGAACCTTGCCTGCTGTTCATACAGCTCGGCAATGCGCATTCCCAATGCCACCACCGACTCGGAATCGCGACACTCTCGAGCCAGGTCGAACTGCCTGGAAAGCAGGATCACGAGTTCGGCGTGGCGCCCACTTCGCTCAAGGATCCCCGCCAGCAATAGGGCCGCTTCACTCTGTGTTGGTTCGTCCCGAAGCAACTCGCGGAGCAAGTCGGCGGCAGTACCTGTGTCACCGCGGCCGAGGGACAACCTTGCCTGCTCCAGTTGCAACTGGACGCGCTCTTCGGAGTTTTGAACTGCGCCAAGTGCGCGCGAGATGACCGTCGAGGTGCGGTCCGTTTCGCCAAGCCGGCGTAGAATTTCGAGCAGCGGTCGATAGACCGCTGGATCGGACGGCGACTCGTCGAGCAGGCGTTCGTAGATCAGTGATGCACGTCGTTCGTCCTGTAGCCGGTCAGTCGCGACCTTGGCAATCTCGAGCAGCAGTGAGCGCCTCTGGTCGGGGTCGACGAACTCGGACGCGCTTTCTCGCAAGTACAGGGCTCGATCAATTTCACCACGCGCGTTGAGGATTTCTGCGAGCTCGAGTTCAGCGGTAGCGCGGACGGCACGCGGCAGACGTGCGGCAAGCGCACCAGTGGCGGCTTCGCCCAGGAGGTACTCCAACGTTTCGCCGTCCGAAGCTTTACGAGCGAGCCCGAGGGCCTCCTCGAACTGCTCGGTCGTCGAGTGCGACGAGCGCAGTCGCTTGCCCAGGGCGCGAGCGAGAAGGTCACTGCGACCAAACCCCCGAGCCACTCGCTCGAGGAGCAGCAGCCCGGGTTCCCAATCTACATCCTCGCCCAGGGCTGGAGCCAATAGGCTGTCGAGACGCTCATAATCTGGCTTGACTTCAACGGCTCTCGACAGCAATTCGAGCGCCTCGTCGCGAGAGGTCCGTTGAGCGAGGCGGGCCATCGCCAAGCGATAGAGTGGCTCCGGATCCTCGATGGCAACATTACCGGTGAGCCAAGCGCGAACGCGGCGCTCCGCGATTCGGGACTCGGCTGCTACGTCGCCCAATTGTTGATAAACATGCCCGAGGGCCGACCACGCTTGCTCGTCGCCCAACGCACTCTTCTCGAGCGCCCCTTCGATCCCCTCAGCACGTTGCCGCAGCTCAGCCATGACTTCGCGCAGGTCGCCCGCCTGCGAAGCATGCATGCGTGTCAACTCGTCCAAGGTGGTGGCTGCGAGGCTGGCGTCCTTGGTGACTTCGAGCCGTTCACGCAATGCGCGACCGAGAAGATCAAATCGACCGAGATTGCGCAAGCCGCGTTCCAGTGCGAGCGATTCGTGCGTCGACTCCATTCCGGCTTCGAAGGCCGACTCGATGGACTCCGAAGCGCGCTGAAGATCGCCATTTTGGCCGGCAATGATCGATAGATCCAGCAGTGCCTCCGCGCGACTTGGGGCGTTGGTGTCGTCATGCCTGCCGAGAACGAGCAGTAACGCGCGATAGGTCCGCTCAGCGCGTGAATAGTCGCCCATATCGAGGGACAGCCGCGCTTGCAGGTGAAGGATCTGCGGGTGGGCTGGGTCGATTCGGCTTGCTTGCACCAATTCGTCAAGTGCTTGAGGTCGATCTTCCAATCCGAGCAGGGCACGCGCCAGCGCGAAGTGCACGACGGCGCGTTCTTTGGGCCGCCGCGCGCCGTAGCGCTCGAGCTGTGCCCGCAGGGCCGTTGCGGCATCCGTCGGCCGCCCCGATTGCATCAACGCTTCGGCAAGGCGCAAACGCAATGTCGCGTCTTCTGACTCAAGTTCCACGGCTTGTTCAAGTAGGGGCACTGCAGCCGCGGAGTCGTTGCGCCGTTGGACGTGCACGCGGGCAGCTGCGTCTACCAAGCGAAAGCGTTCCTTCGAGTCCGAAGCTCGTGTGGACTCAAGTTCGTACAGTTGAGCCAACGGTTCCCACAGCCCGGCCTCTTCGTATAGCTCAGCGAGCCGACGGCGTACCGCACCGACGTGAAGTGCAGTGGCTGACGCGTTTTCCAGGCAGGTACGAGCTCGATCGGGCAGCATCGCTGCCACATAAACGGCGGCGAGCTGTAGTGCTCGATCACTCAACGCCTCGCGACTCGACTGCGCACAAAGCCGTTCGAGGAAATTCGCGGCAAGCAGGTATTCGCGTTGACCGGTATAGATTCGGGCGAGCGCTTCCAGTGCGGCATCCAGACCAAGATCGGCGCCCTGCTTGTAGTCGGCGATGGCGCGGTCGGTGTCGAGAAGCCACTCCTCGGCAAGGCCTGCCGCGCGCACCCACAACGCTGCAGAAGCTGGCCTGTCGCCGAGCTGCAGCCGGACCCGTGCCTGTCCCTCCCAGAGTGATACGACATCAGACTGCCTTCCGACCTCCTCGAGCAGGCGCGCAAATCGGGACACGGAAGACAGCGCGATTTCGTCACTCGAGTCTTCGACGAAAATTCGTTCGAAGATCCGAATTGCTTGCGCGTTGTCAGTCAATTGGTCCGAGCAAAGGTAGGCGGCGTCGCGCTCCAGTGCACGGCGCTCGGCACGGTGGAATGGCAGCCCAGACCCCTCCAACAGCAGCGCTACTACCTCGGCATACCCGCCCACTTCGCGCAGCCGAAGACCCAATTCGGCGAGGGCCCAGGCCGCAGCGATAGCCGCCGGGGTTGAGGGATCCCCGCCCTCACGCGCCCAAATCTTGACGCCAAGGTCGAATACTTCGCGACAGACTTTGCGGACGATTTCGCGATCGCCGCGGCTCTCACGGACAACGCCGATGGCCAGCTCCCAGTCCTCTGCCGCAACATAAGCTCGCACGGCCTCAATCGGATCCCCGATTTGTTCACGGTACAGGTGACCTAGGTGGCGACGAAGCTCCGCGGCTCTTGCGACGTCGGATTCTAGGTCGGCATCGGTGTAGAGCAGCGATGCCAATTCCTCGTACCACTTACTTTGCCTGAGCAACGAGACCAAAGCCTCGAAACTTTCGATGTCTCGTGCATGGAGCTTTCGCAGCCGTCGCCACGCAAGGATGGCTTGCTCCAATTCACCGAGCGGACTCTCGTATAGCCGAGCAATTCGCGCGCGATCGCTGCGCGCTGCGCGCTCGTCGGCATTGCGCGTGGCGCGAGCTTCTAGTTCGGCGATGAGCTCGACCGTTTCCCCTGCTTGATTGAGCGCCTCAATCAGGCCATCGCGCGCTTCAGTATCGTTGATGTCGTCGGTGAGGCACTGCCGATACAGGCGAACGGCGCGTGGGGCGTCTTGCAGTCGCGTCAACGCCACGTTGGCTGCAACAAGCAGTGCCCGGCGATGCAGCTCCGCCTCTGGCTCCAAAGCCGCGAGTTGTTCAAGCACATCGGCACGCTCAAGACAGCGATCGGCTTGCTCAAGCAAGACGTCGAGTTGCCGCGCCGCGACTAGCGCCAAGCCGCGCTGCTGCTGGCTAGCTTCAGCGGCAGCGTCGGACTTGATACTTCCCTTCTTGGTGCCTTCCGGTGCGGCAAGTGGCTCTTGCGCTTGACCTACTTGGCGGAGCACTTCGGCGTAAAGGTCGATGGCTCGCGACGCGTCAGCAGCGTGTTCGCGAAAGACGTCGGCAGACTCGAGGCGCAGAATAAGTGACAACTGCGAATCCCCAAGGCGCTCGGCTATGTCTCCGAGCAAGCGCGCTTGACGCGTACGGTTCTGGGTACGTTCCGCGAGTTCGTTCAGTGCATGCCGATGTTCTACTTCGTCGGGTACCAGCGAAACCAAACAAGTCAGATCTTCAAACGCGCCAGACGCGTCCCTGAGATCATCCAGGCGCATTCGAATAATGCGTTTCAGCCGTTCCACCCGTGCGTTGTCGTCGACAGCATGCTCGACCTCGATTTCAAGCATGCGCACGATATCGGCTGAGCTACCAATCGACTCGTAGTAGTTGCGAAGCGCCAGTGCTGCCTTATCGCGGATGCTGAACGGCTTGCCTTTGCGATCCTTCTTTTCCTGTTTAGTCAGTGGGCCTGGGAAAAGGGTATCCCGCGAGACTGCTAGGCTGACCAATCGCTCCAAGAGATCAATCGCTTCGGGTGAGTCAGGCCGTTCCGCGTGCGTCTGTTCGACGATTGCGTATGCGGGCAGCGGCTCTTCAATATCAATCCAAAGCCCTGTGACTCGCGCACGCAGCTGATGCAACGAATCGCCTGTCGCCGTTTGCATCTGGCGCGTAAGCAGCTCGATCAGCGGGCGAGTGAGACCTTGGCGCTCGTAGAGTCGTTCAATTGCGGCTTCGACGCGACTGTCGCCTGGGGCCAGCTCATCTAGTTGGACGAAATAGTGAATGGCCCGATCCGGATCATTGGCAAAGTCCTTTGCAGCCATGGCCGCTTCACGAAGCACCTCAACTCGGTACTGCGTCGATGAAGCTCGTTCGATAGCATGGTCGTAGAGAGCGAACAGTTCAGGCCAACGTCCCGAGGCATTGAAAGCTAGCTTTAGTCGATCGAACGCCCATTCGGCACCGCTTGCGGCATACACGCGATTGAGCAACGGAACGGCAAGATCGACATCTTCGGACCACTCTTCATGAAAATCGACTAACCGTCTGCCAACTTCTTCGGCCTGAGGCGTACCCTGAGTCGATTCGAGCGCGCGTTCATAGGACAGAATGACCGGTCCGGGTCGCGAGAGCTTGCGTGCGGCTCTTTCCGCACGATCCCAAAGCGCTGATTGAGCTGGAAGCTCTTCGGCTATGCGCAGTGCTGTCAGCAACGTCGATTCGAGATCGTCAACTTGAGTGTCGAGCAGCATCAGCGTCCAACGCCCGCGCTCCGGCTCGAAGTCGCCGGCACCGCTGGTAATACGCAGCAACGTCTCGAGGACGTTCGCTCGGTCGTGGTCGTCGGTAACGGCGACCGCCACCCGTTCAAGCAATTGTGCGGCGCGTGGGCGACACGTCGGATGATCGAGCGTGCGGCGCACAGTTGTTAGCACCGCGGGATCGCCAGGCTGCGTGAGTATCAAAGACTCCACGACATCAAGAGCTTCTGACGGCCGATCGAGCGGCCCTGCCAACATTTGGGCTTGTTCGACGAGCACGGCGTAGCGACCTGCCTCGTCGGACAACAGCGCCAGGTGCCGAAGAGCGTCCTCCAAGCCTTCGTTGTCGCCAGCTTCACGGCGCAGGCGCGCAAGTTCCGACCAAACGTCGAGCCGCTCGGAGTCGATGTTGAGTACCCGCTCGAACAGGCGACGGGACGCGGCCTCATCGTTGTAGCGCTGCTGCTCGATGCGCGCCCACTCGACCAACTCTCGCACTGGGTCGTTCGCCAGCGACACCCTCTTCTCGTAGAACCACCGGCATTCCTTACGCCACGCCGGGGTGTCAGGAACCTGTGCGAGCAGGTCTGCGAAGCCATTCCATGCCTCGTCGTCTCGCAACGGCGCAGCCTCGAACAGCTGGCGATACAGTTCCGCGGCTTGGGATTGAGTACTTCGTGCCTTGGAAAGGGCTGAAGCCTTCAGTAGCGTCAACTGCCGTTGTCGAACCGGGTCGGTGGAATACTCGAGTGCAGCGTCGGTAAGCTTGGCAAACGCTGGGGCAGTTTCCTCAGTCAGTCCGCGGGCAGACAACTCGATCAGGTGTCGAATGACGTCCTTTTCTTCGGTGCCCGAAGCTAGCATTGCGCGCAACGCGATCTCGAGCCGTTCCATCTGAGCCGTTCGGGAGCCTGCGTCCCAAAGCTTGGCAATGACAGCCGCGTTTGGCGGGGTAGCGGCAACTGCAGATTCGTAGAGGTCGGTGGCGCGTTTCCATTGCCCGAGTTCGCCGGCGAGGGTACCGGCTTGGACCAATGCGTCCGCCGCGAGTGATGACTGCCCGAGTGTGTTTCGAACGGTGCCGAGCGCTGTTAGGAGGTCGATTCTCTGGTGCGCGTCCGCGCAAGCCGAAAGCTGTAGCGCAAGCAGTCGCTCCACCACGTCATAGCGCTCGAGGCTGCGTGCGAGCTGTTCAGAGCGCGCGACGCGGGGCCCGTCTTCCGCGCCAAGTGCGTCGTGAGACCGCAGCGAGTACTCGAGTGCCTGCTCGGGGCTGCCACTTCGCAGTGCGACCTCCACCAATCGATCGAGAAGCTTCTTCTGTCGGTCGCCTGTGGCCAATGGCAGCGAGCGGCTTAGCTCAGTTTGCAGGCGGGAGTCATCGCCTTGCTCAGTGTAGGCTAGGACGAGCGCTTGATGGGCACCGAGGTGCGCAGGGTCGAGCGTCAACACTTCCCGCCAAATGGCGGTGGCTTGGTCTGGCTTGCCGAGTTCGCGCTGTGTCAGCGCAGCCATTCTAACCAGGAGATCCCTACGGCGCTCAGCGCCGGTTTCGCGCAGCAGTGCTTCAGAGTAGAGCGCGAGTCTCTCCGCCGGGCTAGCGGCGGCGGCGAGCAGGTCGTCAAGGCGCGCAAGTAGTCCTGGATTGGATGGTTCCTCAGCGAGCGCACGGCGCAACAGCTCGATTGCCTGCGCAGTTTCCGAATTTTCTGCGAGGGCATCGGCAACGATTGCGGCGGCCTGACGGCGTTCGTTGGTGTCGAGCGGACCGTTGCCAAGAACCTGCTGCATCAGCCGCGAGCGCGTCGTGGCATCGACGCCCTCTTTCGACTGTTGGCAATAATCAATGTACTCCGAAACGCGCTCAGAACAACTTGCAACTGCATCGCTCAAGCCATCGACGGCAATCGTGAATGCTTCGTCGAGCCTGCCAAGCCTTGCGCCCGCGACCGTGTAGGCCTCCGCCTTGGTATCGAGGCGTTCTCGTGAGTCGGTTTGCGTCAGAGCACGAGCCCGAAGCACGTCGACGAGCAGCGTGCTTGGCTCTTCGGCGCGCAGTACCGGTTCGAGAATGGTCACTGCAGCGAGGCGCAATTCGGCGCGACCAAGGTAGCCGGCAAGCTCGGTTCTGGCGCAACGTTCTTTAGGTTCGGAGGCCAGTGCTTCGCCGTAAGAGCGGACTGCAGCAGCGTGGTCGCCCAAATCATCTGCCTGCAGCCGCGCCAGGCGAACCAAGAGGCTCGCGCGGCCCGGTCCGTGACAGGTTTCGAGTCGCATTTCGATGGCACGTGCCAACTCCTGCGTGCGAGTTTCGGTTTCCAGTAGCTCGATCAAGCGGTCCAAAGCTGCCTCGACGGGGCCATGCCGCTCGACTAACCCTTGCCAAGCCGCAATGGCTTCTGTGGGCGATTGTGCAGTTTTGGTGAGGAGTTCCGTCGCCTGTATGTCCAACTGAGCTCGTCGTTGCGGGTCGTGCTCGCGTGTGGCGCGCATCGCGAGAACCTGGCCGAGTTCGCGCGAATCACCGGATTGCTCTGCGTGCGTTTGCAACTTGAGCAACATCTCGTCGGCTTCGTCTGCGTCGACGAGGGCGCGCCAACCGACGACGGCCTTCTCCGGTTCACCTAGGTCGTGTTCCCAGAGTGCAACTAGCCGCCGCGCGGCATCATGTCGCGCGGAGTGGACCGGTTCGAGTCGAACCACGACCTCGAGGGCTGCGGCCAAGGGACGCCATTCCCCTGCCTGAGTATAGATTTCTGACAATTCGCGTGCAGCGCGAAGCGTACACCGATCGTCAGCAGCTGCTCGCAATGCTTCTTCGAAGGCGGCGCGCGCTCGGCGCAGCTCGCCGGTGCGGCGTTGAAGCACTCCGAGATCCACGCTCAGTCGAACGCGAACCTTGGGGTCCTTTACGCTCTGGACCGCCCTTCCCAATTGGCGTGCAGCCTCGACCGCTCGATCGAGTGACAGACTGAGTCGGACGAAGCGCTCGCGAGCATCGTCGTCCGACGGATCGCTGGCGACGACCGGCCCAAGCAACTCGAGAGCGCCGGCAGGGTCGGCGAGGACCTCTTCTCGAAGTGCCGCGAGGCGACGAGCTACCTCGTTGCGCCGCGGGCCTCGAGCCACTTTCAGTTCTTGCGTCAGTAACGAGGCTGCACGTTCGAGATTGCCGAGTCGTTCGTGCGCAGAAGATAGGACGGCCAGGGCTCGCGGTGCCATGAGCGAAACCGCACACAGCCGTTCGGCGGCGCTCAGTGCCAGGTCGTGGTCTGGTTGGAGCGGCAAGATTGCCTCGACCTGGGCCATCGCCTTGGGTGGCTCGGGCAGATCGCGAGTGTAGATCTCAAGTAGTCGCTGGCGAAGCAGAACGAGTTGGGGATCCGTCAAGTTGCCATGTGCCAGTCGCGCTTCCATGCGCCGGACGGCGTCGCGGAAGCGGTTTGCGGCAAGCAGTTGTCCTTCGAGCGCATCAGCTGCCTCGTGCAACGTGGGCTCCAGTTGGAGCACATGTTCGAGTACTTCGATGGCCGCTGCGGAGTCAGTCTGTTCCTGTCGAGCGAATAGATACGCTTGCTCGACGTGGCTACGGCGCGCGAGCGGATCCTGTTCGGCTCTGGCCAAAATGACGTGCATTCGTCCGAGTTTGGCCAGACGCGCCTCTGCCTGTAGCCACTGCTCGAGTCGTTCGACGTTTTCGCCACGATTTGGCGCAAGCGCCAGAACTTTTTCGGCATGGGCAATACCGGTAGCGCGATCACCGAAAATTACCCCAAAGAACACGGATGCGCGCTCGAAGAGCTCGACCTGGGCCGCGTGATTGAGCGATCGTGAGCGACGATCGTGGGTGACTTGTTCGTAGGCGAACGCGAGCTCCGGTTCACGGCGGTCGCGTTGTGCCGCTCGATGAAGCGCGTCCCAAAGTTCGGGCTGGCTGATGCCCTTGACCAGATTGGCGACGAGCGATTCCAGTGCTGCATCGGGATGCTCCAGGAATTGTTCGAGTTCGACAATGAGTTCCTCTGGTCGGAGGGATACCTGGGGACGGCGGCTTAGCGCTTTCGGGGGTGTTGGTGGAATCGTCGACATACGCACTTACCCGGCTTCGTGAGCTCAGGAGCGTACCAGAGTCAGCCTTCCCAACGATCGGAATTCATGTTCCATTTTTCACCAGCCGGCACAGCGCCGCGGCGGCGTAACCCGCAATTCTCCGCGGTGTTTCAGCCGTATCGCGAAATTACGGCCCTGGGGCCTCCATGGTCACGGCGTTTGCGCAGTGTCGGCGATGCTCCGACATCGTCGCGTGCAATGTGGGTTCGGGCGTTTCCGTCCCGGCATTGACGCATCGTCTTAGCCCCAGGCGAACCCGGCGGCTATTGCTTCGAGCCCGGGTGCCACACTTGCTCAAGCGCGGCCGTAATAGGTTCAGCTTCACCGGTACGATAGCGATGTAGTGTGTCTAAGCTCTTTCCGCTTGTGTGAAACACATCGCCTGGGAGTCGCGCGATGTTGGCGAGCCTTGCGAGGGAACTGCGCCCGAACAGCGTTAGAGCGAGGCGCCGAAAAGTTCCCGAAAATTGTCTTCGTATCGAACCGTCGACATGCCAGATAGGCCAATGCGGAACGAGATCGTGACGTCATCTCCCCACGGCCACCAGAGTCCATAGGCCATCAAGGTGTCATTTGGTTCAGTCGCGACCAGAATCTGATCTTGCCGAAGTCCGCCGACCTGGTCGGCAATCTCTTGAATGACGTCAGTGGACGTACGAAGGGTACGTGCGGTCCATTGAAACTTGAAGGTCTTGGCAACCGCAGTGCGAGCATCGGATTCGAGTTCGGTGCTGAAACTCGATGCGACGCAACTCAAACGCGAGTCCCAGCTAAATCCCCCGCCCGGCCAACTCTTGCGAAAGGCAGCCAACCCTTGGAACAGTCCGTCTGCCACAGTCCCTTGCGGAATACTCACGGCCGAGACGATAGCGTACGGATCGCCAGGCAACACCAGACTCCGTGACGTTTTTCGTGAACGGTCAGCGAGCCGCCTGCTCGCAGGCGGTAGCGGATCTGGAGGCCGGCCAGGCATCCTGAGGTAGACCTCGATGCGACTACGGCTATTCTTTCGCGCGGTGCCGAACGACGACTCAAAAAATCCGCATTTGTCGGAGCCGCAAGATGCAACGCACGTTGCGGTGACCACGACCGTTGAAGTTGCGGAGACACACGGCACCCTAGAAGAGCCGCGCGCCGAACGCGGCCCCGACGACGGTGCAGACCTTCTCGTGGGCCAGGTTGTCGCCGAGCGCTACCGCGTCGTCGAGCTGATTGGCAAGGGCGGGATGGGCTCGGTGTATCGCGTCGACCACGTACACATTCACAAGTCCTTTGCGTTGAAGGTGCTGCATCGAGAGCTGACTCATCACAGCGAAGCGGTTCGGCGATTCGAACGCGAGGCTATCGCGGCGGCAAGGATCGACCACCCGAACGTTGCCACCGCCATTGACTTC
>Ga0302321_100000229_pt1 | contig 50061 bp, 57 predicted proteins | sample Fen_T0_1_FD_202505 | JGI IMG/M metagenome (GOLD analysis project Ga0302321, IMG submission 202505) | Peat permafrost microbial communities from Stordalen Mire near Abisko, Sweden - Fen_T0_1 | ecosystem: Environmental > Terrestrial > Soil > Wetlands > Permafrost | place: Sweden: Abisko... | reverse complement strand
TACTATCGCGAAGATGGATCCACGGTCGAGGAGTTCGTGTATCTCATTGACTCCTTCTTTCGATTTCAGATGCTTAGTGTCGATAGGGAGGCCGCCATTGATGTTCGCCTTGTCTCGCCTTGCAAAGAGGCGATCACAAACTTTGCGAAGGCGAAAAGCAGAATCGCGAGCACGCTCTATGGCCTAACCGGCAAAAGATTGGAAGCTGTGCGGTGCGAGACCATTCAGACTGTCGTTCGTCGTTTCGGTGAGATCGAGATAGGAATGGAAGAGCGGTAACTGATGCCAAAGCGCACACTTGACGCGAACTACTTCGCTGACGACAAAGATATCTTTGACCTGCTGATTGCCGCGCGTCAGAAGCTGACTTCCCAAAAGCTTGTCGAGTTTGCACGTCGCCGAGGCCTGTTCTTGTCGATCGAAGACGAGCGAGATGAGCTAATTGAGAAGATCTCGTTGTTGCCAATGGGCTGGAAGGACCTCAATGAGCTCATTGTTGCAACGGATACGGTGGATCGAACCGAGAGGGTGACCTCACGCCAGCTTTTTGGCGTCAAGGAATTTCAGGATATCGAGGCGGCCGTGGGGCTTCTGGTCGAGACGCGTGAGAACCGCGGTGAAGTCTACAAACCACAGAAGGTGGGAAACCACCTTCGTGTCACTGTCTGCTATTCCGAACTTGACACGAGCCGCACCCGCTTGGTGCAGCGTACTCAGCGTGAGTTTGTTTTGGAATTCGAGGCACAGACAACGGGCACTATTGTCGTGCGTCACCAAGATCAGCCTCGTGCGGAAGAGGTCGTTGCTGAGTTGGTGGGACTACTTGCAAGTAAGCCTGGTGAGCCGATTGACGAAAGCAGAATTGAGTTGACCGGCGTTCGTGACGCTACCATGAGGACGAACTTCTTCCTCAAGCTGATCCGCGGTATCAAAGGCTACAAGTTCGAAGACGTTAAAGCGGTCAAGGCGAGCCGATTTCGAGGGCTCGACGCCGATTCGTCATCGTACATCGATGACGAATGCAGTCTTGATGATCTGGAGCCATTGGACGGTGACACCTCAGATGCTATCGGGCCTGAAGAGGCGTCATTCGTTACGCGAGTCAAGGAGATTGCGCTTAAAGGAGAAGGTCTCCTGCAGAGTCAGCAGTACGGTCAGTTGGCGACAGATGGCTTCTTCGTCAAGTCGATCGTATGGACCTCAACGGAGGACACTGACAGTGGTACTCGCGTGGAATTTGAGTCGGGATTCGTGCTGCCTGAAGAGGCGAAGGGCTTCACATACTCCGTTCGTGGAATGTACTACCGCAAGACTGACGGCGAGTTCAGAAAGTCCAAGGTTGCCGCGGATCCCGGCGATCGAAGGAGACTGCTGCGACTTCTAGAGGATGCCGCGCGAAAGGCTAAGGATGAGATTGTGGTGTCGGCGACCACATCTGAGGACCCACGAGAGGATGGTGACGCATGAAACTCCGTGCTCGATGGTTCGGGCTGTCACCCGACGATATTGCAATCCGAGCTCTTGCTGATCAGATGCAGCAGCGTCAGTATGGCCGCCGTCGCGCCGTGGGGTTCCAAGTGGAAGAGGTACGCAAAAAGTATATAAGGGGAACGTTCATCGAGCGTATTGAGTGGGACGATACGATCGAAGATCCTGCCCGTGGCGCGTTCGAAATGCACCGGGTCGAGGTGCGTCGTTTTGGCTTTCGGGTCAGCTCGGAGGTCCCGCATATTGAGGTGATAGATCCACCAAGGGCATTGGGTGTGTTTGTATCCAACATCTCGGAGTGTCTTGGATGTGATGTGCGCCTTTCCGAACTAGCTGTTTCGCCAGCTGATTGGGTGCGGCAAATCGAGGCCGAGTCTGGCAAAGTGATTGTCAATGCCATTACTACGCGCGGCGTGCCCATTTCCGCGACTGCGATGGCAACAATTGCACTTTCTGGCACCGAAGACGTACGGAAGTTCCTCAAGCGATTTACTGATGGCGCGCGCGCACCGGCAGAGCGCATGTCTATTTCCTACCCTGCCCCCTCAAAGTGGCGTGTGGAGCTTCTTGTTGGTGGTCGGGCAACGGTTTTCGATGGTGACTCTGAGACTGTACAGGCATTGCGAGAATGCTTGGCGCGTGCCCAAAGCGCGACGGGGTGACAGGAAGGAGACCTCCAACTTGCCGTGCTGACGGGCCATTGTCCGCAATCTGATGTGCGGCATAGAGGTTTTGGTGCATAGGGGCGCAACGAGCGTGACCCCAAGCCACAGGAACTCGAGCGGTCCTGCCGAAAAGCCAATCCCGGATGGAACTCGTGGTCGTTCGCGTTGGGTATAGCTACTATTCGACTTCTACTGAAGGTACGGCTGCCACATGTCAGAGATTGTTGCGACGATTGAGGGGCTCGCTCGGTTTGAAGGGGAAACCGCTACCATTCACATCGGACCGGGTATCACTGCGTTGGTGGGTCCAAATGGTGCTGGCAAGTCCACGCTACTGGAGGCGCTTGCTGAGGCGCTGGTCTTCTTTTCTTGCTATCGCCTTCGCGGCCCCTTGGACAAGGTTCGGGAACGAATCCAATCCGTTCGCTCGGCGCAACCGCAGTGGACATCCTGCGCGTTGATCGTGCCGCTACCGAATGATCTCGACATTCCGTTATGGTTTGCCGAGCGCCTTGGGACAGTTTCGCGACCGGAGAGCGTGAAGATCACGGTCGTCCGTCGGGCATCTGAAATCGTTCTCTCGGCCCTGGAGAACGAAGTGGGTTCTATCAATCTTGATCTCGAAGCGATGGACTTCGTTGTCGACAGTCTCCGGGTTCCCGAACTTCAGCGCGAACAGGCTTCGCTAGCGACGGAACTTGGAAAGCTGCAGACCGTGGCACGCGAGGCGCTCGCGAAGTTGCAGGCTGCGAACTCTAGCGGTGATCGTCACTTGACAAATCGTCTGGGACCGCCGCACGAGGAAGCTCAACGCGAAGTTGAGCGGTTCACAGCCATAAAGTCCCAGCGCGATGCAGAGATTCAAGCGGAAATCAAACATTCCAAGGGCAGTGATATTCGCATGTGCGATGGCTCTCAAGTGTCCAAGACGAGTCTTGAGTCGTTCATCGAGGCCATCGTTCCAGATGCCTTCTACGTTCACGGTGATGCGCAAGTCGAGAGCTACCTTGCCTCGTTGGTAAAGGAGTTCCGGGAAGCGCGCAACGCACCTGGTGCCGATCGGGATGGATCTCCGTACAAGCGTCTACAGGCGGACATCGAGGGCTTCTTGGGTACCGATGTCGACGTTGCGGGAGAAGGGGAAAGCTTTCGGCTTGTTGTGTCTGGTAGGACGGTGGAGCAAGTCTCTCGGGGTACGCATTTGGCGCTCTGCTTCTTTGCCATTGGACGGCATGTTTCGTCTCGAGGAATCGTCCTTTGGGATGAGCCGGAAAATGGGATGCACGCAACTCGACGCAACAAGATGCGCGACCTGATGCTGCAGAACAGTCGACGGTTCGTCGTCGCCACGCATCAAACCGAGTTCTGTCCAGTTCTCGATGAAGGAAGTCGAGTCTTCAAGCTGCTTTCGCTGTATCGACGGGAGCACCAAACGACGACTTGTCGGCTGCGCCGCGTGAAAGACTTGGCTGGTGCATTTGCCGTACTGGAATCGCTTGGCCTCGAACCATCTCGAATACTTTTTACAGCCAATGTAATTATTTGGGTTGAGGGGCCAAGTGATGCCGTCTACCTGCGATTTTGGTTGAAACAGTGGGCTCGAAGGAACGGGAAGGAATTCGTCGAGGGGTTCGACTATACGATCCTTTTTACGGGCGGGGCGAACCTCGCTCACCACACCCTGACACACGAATTCACCACGGACGTCGATTCCCTAGTCAACGTCCTTACAGTTTCCCCTGCGTCAATATTTTTTTCGGATTCCGATCTCTCGCCAAAACGCGTCCTAGAGCGACTTGCAAAGATTTCGGAGGCAGACTGGCCCATTTCGATAGCCGGCCTAGCATATGAGCGGTTTCAACTTGCTGACGAATTGGAGAAGGAGACGGCAGTCGTCAAATCGCTGAACGCGATGGGGGGTGACCATAGTTCTGCCAGACTGCTGCTGAAGCCACGAGTGGTGAGCGTGTTGGACGCAGCGGATCGGGTCAACCAAGCTGGTGGATTGGCCACCGTCATACTCACGCATGGCCGCGAAACGGAGAACTACCTGGGTGAGGTAGCACTACGTCAAGCCTGTCGGGTGATATACGAGATCGGGGCAGATGACCATCGGGAACTCGACATCCTGAATAGCGTCGCATTCGGACGTTGGGACGGGTTTCTAGACCAGTTGCGAGAGAAAGTTGAAGTACACAGCGGAACCAAGCTCCATCAACCAGCGGCACCGGGCAAGATGGCACGGGTCGGGGAGCTTCAACGAAAAGTTGCGTTGGCAATGGCGCATGTAGAGGCGAGCGGCGACGATTTTGACGTCGGTACCCTTCGCGACGGCGGTCGGGATGTTGAACGCGTTGCGAAGAAGGTGCTTGAAGCGCGCGACCGCTATCGTCTCTAGCGTGAATTGCGTTAGCCAGGAATGTATGGTCGACTAATGACGAAGTCTGCATTGACGACACAGTCGTGATTGGCCAAGACTGGTGCAGCCGACGTCGGAGGCATCAGCATTTCTGACAGCGCTTGGTTAGGGGCGGTACTGGCACTGATTGGCGAGATAGGACGGTGCACGTGACCGAGAAGTTCAAGGACAGACATCCAGAATTGCAGCACCTGGTCCGCGAACTCCTGCAGGTGAGGCAGCACAATCTCGATTGTGCGCAACGTGGGCGGCCCGAGTTGCTTTTGCACTTCGCGGAGGGAGCCCTCTTGCTGATCGCGCTGGAGCGCTTCGTCCGGATTGTCTTGGGGAGCGAAGCGAAGGACGAGGACACGTTGTTCAACTTGCTCCAGAAGGCAACCTCCAGGCACATCCTAACCCTGCCGTGGGATGACCAGGCCGAAGGGATCCGTAAACTCAAGGCATTCCGAAATGCGGTTATGCACGGCAACTACGAACAGGCAGCGTCGATCTCTGGCGCGGCATCATCTGAGGAGTTCTTCAGATCGAGTCAGTACATTAGCGAAGTCGAGACGCTATTCAAGGTAGTGGACTACCTGTTGCGTCAGATCGATATCACGACGGGCAAACCAAGAAGCCAACTGCGACCATCAACACGGAACCGGTGAACTGCGCCGACTTGACGCGAGCAGTTAAGGCGTCAAAGCTCAACTTCCCCCCGCGGGAGCCCCACCGACAGGTAGTTAGCGTCCAATACGGCGAATTGGTCAGGGAGCTCGAACATTTGTACGAGTTACGGGCGTAGATTGGCCGCAAATTGAACGCACCAACCTCGAGTGTGCACCTGTCGGCGGCGGCAAGAACTCGGGTGAATCGCCTTGAGGCGCGCTTCTCGGGAAAAGCAGTCCACGTGGATGGACGTTCCATGTCGACGACGCCATCGTGCACTTGACGCTGCCAACAGAAGGTAGCTCGGTGCTCCGCGCGCTGCTCGTCGTCCAGACCAATTTGCCATGGCTCGCTCGTGCGGATCGCGCGCCTGCGCATCTGTGTCAGCCGCGGAGAGGGACTGTGCACCACGGTCAACCGCCACAAACCAAGCAATTCAGAAGAGTTACGTCGACTCCAACTGCACGCACAATTGCACGCGTGTTCGTCGATAGACACTCCGAACGGCAGCTATTCGATTGCTCGGCCAATCTCCATTGGGGGCTTGACACAGCGTATCCGAATGACGAAGTCCCGTGAGGCCTTCGAAAATAAGTTCAACCTGCGACACACCGAGCGGCGCCCGCCGACATAGCTGGGGTGAGCAAGTAAACGAGTTCTAGGGGCACCCCCGACTGTGTAAAATTTTCAAGCTGTCGAACGCGCGAGCGAAGGCGCCCGCGTTTGGGCGAGGTTGCGCCGGAAATTCGGTGAACCTGGGTATTTAGCCGAAGCAGGATGTCTCAACTGGGCGGTTGAGCGAGTCCTAAGGGCTCCGTGCGGAGTGACGTCGTTATTCGTCCCGATGACTGCGGTGGTCGGGGGAGGACTGTGCCCTGTCATTGGATTGCCTGGAAACAAGGAGAACAATAGTGCCAGTAATTGAACCACACCATCGCAATTCACCTCGGATCTCTGCAACCAAGCTCGGCGAGTATACGGATGCCAGCCCTTTGCGTCGTCGCACGATAGTCCGAAACCAGCGGGAGCCGTCAGACTTCATCGTTGCTCGATACGAGAAGGCTCGAACAGCGTTGACGGATTACTTCATCGGTGGGGCCAATGATGTCACACCAGTTGCCGAATCCGCTTTGGAATTGAGCACGCTGCGCGGTGCCACCGATTGGCAGACTCAGGACTTTAACGTATCGGGGGAGGCGCTCGAACGGTTTCTTGATATATCCGACGACTTCGAGCTCGACGGGCTCGAATGTAGCCCGGGAAGCAACAGCGCCCCCAAACTCGTCATTGCTGACGTGGACGTGAGCGTTCGACCGGACGTCATCCTTCGGGGAACTCTACGCAACAAACGCATCGTTGGTGCGCTGAAATTCTACTTCGGCAAGACTACTCCGCTCGGCGACGAGGCCGGTTTGAACGTCGCAACACTGCTGCAGCGGTATTGCGATGAACATCTAATTCAGAGCGGCGAAGTCACCAGCCCCAAGCACTGCGCGGTCTTGGACGTCTTCGCAAAGAGGTGGTTCCGATCGACTCGCGCGACGCAGATGCGATTTCGCGGTCTTGAAGCTGCTTGTGAAGAGATCCGGCTTTGGTGGAATGCAGCGTGATTGGGAAGAATGGAGAACAGAATGACTCGATATCAGAACCTGGGTGGCAACTCGAATGTATGGGGATACGATACCGGTGCAGATTGGATTGCGGTCCAATTCAATGACGGCGCAACCTATACGTACACGGACGTAAGCGCTGGGGTCGGCAACATCTCCCAGATGAAGGCGTTGGCAGCGCGGGGCTACGGGCTCAACGGCTTCATCAACACGCATGTGCGGAAGATGTACGCCTCGCGTCGGTAGAGTCCGGCGGCTATGGCGCGCGGAAACGTTGGTAGAATTGGCACCGCCTAAGGCTCGGCGGTTGGGGTGTCTATGGGTGGGCAACACCGCTGGTCACCGGGGCAACCCTCTCCGGCCTGATCGGCATATACGCCTCTCGCTAGGCATTGGCGCCATACCTTGGCGGCCTCAGCTTCGCCCAAGCAAGCGTATTTGTTCCATGGGGCAACCAGCGTCACGTTGCTCGGGACACTGCTACCAAGCCCGCACTTGTTGACGCCAGGTATCGCGACTCCCCGGACCGCGCCACTTGGATTGCTCGATACCTTCGTTGCGGAGCCCTGTGACTCGGCACTGCTGCCGGAGCTGCCTGAGTGCCCGCAGGCCTTTTGCGCTGTCGCCCATGCAACTGCCAGAAGCAGAAGGGCGCCGCAACCAAATCTGCCGAGGGTTCTTGCCTGGGACGGGTACGTGTGTCCGCACTTCTTGCAGCGGAAGTCATCGTTCGTGGAACGATGGTAGGTCGACGTCGAACCGCACTTCGGGCACTTCACGGTGACAGCGTAACACGGGAGCGATGGATAAAAGCGGGGGCGAATGGCAAAATGTGGTGCCTCAACGACGAGTGAGGACGCCCAATTGAAGCGCTACTCGAAGGAATCCCGATTGCCACGCCCTTGTTCCTTGGACCTGCGCAGCGCAGTGAACTGTGTGAACGTTGAACGAGTCAGTACAGAGCGAGGACCTGCCCCCGGTGCCAACGTCGAATGAGCTAGCTCCCAATGCGCACTCAGTGCCACCGCCGCAGGACGAGATGGAGACAGCGGCCGTCACCGTATTTGTCGGGCATGACGTGCGACTACGGGCCAGAGGGAGAATTCTCTGCACCTACGACTTGGTGACCTGATGACCTTGTGGTAACTTTCGGTCTCGAGGAGTCAAACCAACGATAACCACACGAAACATGAAGTCGAAGGCGCGACCAATTCCAGAGTCCCTAAACAGGCCCGTATACCCGCTCGGGAAAGTGGCTCTGTATGCGCGCGTCCCGTCCAGTACGGTCCGCACGTGGGTCAATGCCAGGGGCCTCATCGCACCCGCATTGAGGGGGCCTGCCACGCTTTCCTTCGCCAACCTCGTGGAGGTATTCGTGCTGGCGGCCATTCGTCGACACCATGGTGTGTCAATGCCGAAGGTACGTCGCGCCGTTCAATACGTTTCGGAGCGCATGGGGGTTGACCGGCCCTTGATCTATCAGTCGTTTCGGACCGATGGAGTGGATCTCTTCGTCGATCGTTTAGGGCAGATCGAGAATGCGTCGCGGAGTGGGCAGCTCGCGCTCAAGGCGGCTATGAATAGTCGGCTAGCGCGCGTTGACTGGGATCGCGGAATTGCGGCGCGGATCTTCCCGTATACGCGATCGAGCGAGGACCAGGATCCTCGGCTCATCGTCATCTCGCCGGACTTTGGGTTTGGGCAGCCAGTACTGGCTGGGACGGGGGTGCGTGTTTCGATCATCCGTGACAGGTTTAGGGCAGGGGAAGCTGCGCAGGAATTGGCCGATGACTACGGTGTAGCGCTTGGCAAGATCGAAGAAGCCATCAGAATGCAGGCGGCCTAGCCCAATTCTGTTTGTGGACAGATCATTGGGGGCACGCACAGTTGCGGCTGTCTTGCGAAGTTCTGGCTACGAAGTGGTCGTCCATGACGATTGCTTCGCCCTAGATACGGCTGACGACGTGTGGCTGCGTGAGGCTGGAAAGCGGGGCTGGGTCGTGCTCTCGAAAGACGACTACATTCGACAGGGTGCCAAGATCCGCGACCAAAGCCGTCGCTCCGCGGTCGCACAATTCTTCAAGCAATGGGGTGGCACGAACAAGAAGAAGGTGGGACGACTTCTCGAAGGGCGGACCGAGGAAGAGACGCCGCGCACTCGAAACGGCGATGACGCCAGCCGGTAGCTTTGGTGGCTAAGAAAGCCAAAGCCTTCATAGAGACTGTCGGTCGAAACGATCTCGTCACCCGCCTGGGCAATGTTGAGATAGATCGGTACCACACGAGCCCCGTCGTCGGATCGGGAACCTGACCAGCGTGCAGGAGGATGGATTCGGAGCGGAGGGCGGCGGCTACAAGGCCGAGAGTGAAGTCTAAATGGCGGTTCACGTTTCGTGCACGGGCGTGCGCCCGTAAATCCCATTTTGTTGGGAAGAATCCGACACGACACCGTGTTAGTCTCGGCGGTGATGGCGATGAGGCGAATTCAACTTGGGAAGACTGTGTCCATACCGTTGGCGTGCCTAGCCACGCTGCCACTCGGTTGCAGCGACGATGCACTGCCTGCAGATACGAGTCCAGTCCTCTACGTGTCGGCCACGTGCAGCTGGAACCGAGCTGCAACCTCGGTGGCAGAACTCGGACGGTCGACGCATGTAGTCATCGACCAAACCTCGCGAGGGAACGGAGGCAATTGCGCGCCCTTGCCTGCGTCGACACGCGTCATCGTCAATGGGGAGCCGCTAGGCTGGGGCTACGATGCGGAAACACAGTGTCTCAAAGGCGATCAAACCTTCGCTATGGCTGCAGATGGTCAGTCGGTCGCGATCGAGGTCGAGCAAGACGGTAGCGTGATTGCTCAAATGCAGGCGAACGCCATGGCGCCAGGCACCAAGGCCAGGCTCGCAGCACCAAGCGACGGGATCGTTCACCCCGGGGGCGAGATTCTAGTCGTTCCGCCAACAGAATTGCCCAGCAGCTACATAACCATCCCCGGTTTCTACCCGCTCGAATCCGGGACCTTTGATGCCTATGGCCTGAACCCACCCGCAGCGTCGACTCGCCTGGCCGACGGTATCCATGTGCCAGTACCCACGTTCGTTGGACGGGCTGCTTTCGTGGCCGTCGGGACGCCGCCTTACGTCCCTGGGCTGGTAACGACTTGCGACGGGTTTATTGAGTGCAACGCGACCGCCGATAACATGCTTGGCCCACTCTACGTGACGGAGGAACCATGAACTCGGTGAGGACTTGGGTCACCTTGGCGGCGCTTCTGGGCGCCAGTGCCGTTGGCTGCAGCAGCCCTGACCCCGATCCGAAAGTCGCACTCTATACCAGTGTTGGCTGGAACGACGACCCTGGAACACTCGACGCCATTGGCTACCAGGTTCAAGTGGACATCGGATGGCCCGATCGAGCTACGGACTGCTTTGCACTGTCTCCAGACTTGAACGTAACCGTCAATGACCGTGCCCCAAAGGCCATCGTGGCTGAGGGTTGTCGTTGGGATGTCTTGACCACTTTCGACGGTTTCCTCAAGGACGAGCCTATCACCATCCAACTTAAGGACGGGGCGCGGTTGTTGGCGGAAGCGACGTACAACCGACCGTTTCCCGGGTTCGACATGCAGCTCGTCAGCCCTGCAGATGGGACCGTTCGCTCGGGTGAAAAGGTAGCGGTCGCGCTACCGGAACCAACCTTTGAGCGGCCCGTAATCGGTGCGATGTTCTACTGGCGCGATCCGCCACCCGAAGGAGTTCCACCTTTTCATTCGATAGTGCACACACCGGGAGCGAGGGCCTCTCAGCCGATCGAAGTCACTGCCCCAACGCTCACCGGGCGCGCTTGGCTAGTGGTGACTGCCTGGCCCTATTCCAAGTCCATGTTCGGCGCCGATGCGAGTAGCGGTTTCGAATCCTGTGTCATCACGAATCCGGAATTGTTGTCGGGCCCTGTCGCTGTTGAAGTCGTACCGTAGTGTGCGTGTGTTGGCTGGGACGCTCCGGCCAATGCGTCGCCCACATGGCTGCCCTAGGCTAGAAGACGGCCTGACCGATGTAGTTGCCCGGTGGCGAATACCTGCAACAAATCACCACCCGATTGTTGCTGCAGGTGGCGCTACCACAACCGATCTGCGTCGACTTCCGCCGGACGACCTGGGTGTAGTGCCCAGAATCGGCGTTGGGAACCAAAGCCTTTTCCGTCGGTTAGCATCGCCCAGTTGAAATAGTCTCTAGCTCCCCGAATGAGTTGCGTTCATCCGACGGCAGGGGACGGAGCCTTTGGTCATGGTGCAAGAGCGTTCTATATGAGCGCCTCCAGCGCTTCCGTTCCTTCATTGGACGACTCTTTGGGGGCGCTCGATGAGGCACAGCGCGCAGCTCTTCAATCTAACGGCAATTCTGGATCCGAACGAGGCTTGGAACCGTCACGTGGTAGAGAGCCTGCGGTTGGTTCCGCTGCTCGGAGTCGGCAAGCGGCTGATTGACATCGGATCCGGCGGGGGGCTTCCGGGCCTCGTCCTGGCTATCCCCAAGTATCCGCGACGCTCAGGCGAGCCAAAGCGCAATCCCCTGTAGAGCGACCGTGCAGTCGTTAGGACTGCTGCACGGTGTTGCACGCGCCGAACGCGAGCGCGGCCTGCTACATGCCAGACACGCGCTCACATTCCTTGTCCGAAGCGCTCGCAGCGCTTTCACACGAGTAGTCGGCTTCGTGATCGCAGCCCGTTGCTCGATAGGTGTCGCCGTCGACTTGTTCGACCTTGATGTTTTCAGCTGAACAGTGCCAGTGAGACGCTGCGCTGTTTGCTACGCGCTGCTTGAGACTCACGGAACCACAACCAAGCGCCAAAAAGGCCGTCGCCGTCCAAATCCGTCGATACATGGCGATTTCATAGGTGACGAGAATGGAGTGTCAACGGGGGCCACGAGCAGGGTGTCTTCATGAAGAAGATCTCACACAGGCAATCTAGCCCACTACTCCACTTTGCAGTGGACCTCTTCGGACACAAGCTCGACCACCTTGTCGACCTCGCGCAAAAAGACGACGAGGATCCCCTTGTCCTTGAGTGGAATCAGTCGCGCGGCGACGGCCCGTTCACCGGCTTCAGTCACCTGGTAGGAGCGCCCGATGGCTTTGAAATGCTCGTTGATGGGCGCCAACGAAAGCACGCCATCGCCGCGTGGCCCTTCGATGTGAGCTAGCCAGCGTCTGCCTTGCGCGTCATGCAAGAAATCTGGATCGGACTCCGACGCAGCGTCAGCGCCGCCCTTGTCGGTGACGACGACTTCCAGGCCCTTCGGAAGGGTCGGGTTGTTTTCATGGATGCGCAACGCGCGTAAGCCGAATTCGCCCTTGGCCTTGGCAAATGCGGTCGCAAGCACCAACGCGTCACCACCATCGTCGGCCATATCGGGCAGCGTGGGAAAGCCCGGATAGCGGCTGAATTTGCCCAGTAGTGACTTGTCTGGACCGAGTAGGCCGACGACCAGGTGGTTGTGCTGACGTGCTGCCACCAGATAAGAGCCGCTCTTCATCGCGTGGGAGACCGGGACTTCGTAGTACTCGTCGGCAATCGTCTTGTCCTTCACGGGCGACGATTCGAGGACGCGTTTTTGGGTCTTGCTGCCAGTGGCGACGGTCAAATCCGAGCGCCAGATGACGGAGTTGTCTGCTTGCAGAACGCCATGGACGTCGGAACTGATGACCCAGGTTTCACCGCGATCCAAGTTGGTGAAACTGCGACACGTGCGGACCTCATCACAGACTTTTTCGGCTCCGACTTGAGGAAACAGCGCGGCGAGCTGGTCTGGCTTGGCGTCTTTGGGTGGATTGCAGGGCATGCCGTCGAACTCCACCCAGTTGTCGATGGTATCGGCGGGCCCGCAGGCTATCGTGCGTTTCTTGTCTTTGTACTGGTCCTCGAAGTCAACGAAAGCTTGAACCGCGTCGCCATTGGCTTTGACCGGCGTCACGCGCAAGAGGTAGCGTGTGGCTCCCTTCGGGACCGTTGCAAGCCGCGCTGTCTTGGCAATCGGGACCTTCACCACGGCGCCCTTGGCCGCGGCGCTTACGAGCAGCACTTGGGGTTGATTGCCGATCGCGAAACCAATCGCCGCACGACCATCGGGTAACATGGCCTCCGTCAAGCCGGTCAACTTGTTGGCGCCCTTGACCCAAACCTTCTTGCTCTGTACGCTGCACACCGGAGTCTGATCGGGGATAACGTGCGGGGCGGCGGCAGCACTCTCCGCAGGCGCAACCGAGGCGCTGGCTGCAACAGCCGCAGGTACCGACGGGCTCGCTACAGGTTGAGTCTTGTTCTCTTCAGGCTTGCGTGAGCAACCAAGAACCGACAGGCCGATGAGGGTGATTGCGTACGGGGTCGAGTTTCGCATGGACCCAGAAGCCTTCTTCAATTGGTCGCGCAACGTCAAGCATTCATCGCTTACCATTGCCAATAGCGCAGTCATTTGGCGGCCTTGGCACGGTTAGTTACCGTGGTCGAAGCACTTTCAACGAACACACCCGTGGGGCCGAACACGCGGTGGGGGCATTGATCGCGACGTTGCCCCAGCGCACACCGGCGGCGCCGGTAACAATCGTGTACGTACCGGGGTTGCGCTTCCGCAAATATTCAATTTGCCCTGGAAATTCAACGTGCGGTTTGTCCCCGTCATTGCCAAAAGGTCGTGGGACGTCCCGAGGAAATCGATATCGAGGCCGCCTGATGCAGGAATCGTAACACTACCCTGTACCGTCAAGGTACCTATCGAACCAACCCCAGCGGAACCCGGCGAGATACTGCCGAGATCGAGCGAAAGATTGGTGGCAATTGTGCCTGTTCCGCCAAGCGTTCCGCCCTTTGAGCTGATGCGGGTTGGGGTGAACGTTCCCGACGAATTCTGGTACAACGCCCCGCCATAGAGCAAGACGTCACCTGGGGTGTTGACGCCGCCTGAGCCTGCAAGCGTTATGGTACTGCCCGAATTGACGGTGATTGGACCGCTGACTGTGATCGCCGGGCCACCGACAACGGAGAGCAGGCCATTGTCGTTGAAGTGAATCGGGGGTGTACGTGGAGGCGTTGGGTCCATCGTTGACGATGCTCGAGTCACCTATAACCGTCAGCGGACCGGTCGTGAGATTGTGTCCGTTGAGATTAATCCCACCACTTTACCGCTACCTGATTTGCGTAGAACGAACGACTCAGGAGTGTTGGGGAACGTCTTCGGATCACCGTTCCTGTCGAGGGTATCGGCAATCACGGAGCCAATGTAATCAAAGCAATTATTGGCGACATAGAGGTTGCCGCTGCCGGGGGTAAATCTCAGCGTGCCGTCGTGCAACACGACCCAGTGCGCGTAGCATTGGAGACCACTGACATAATACTCGTACCGCCGCGCCATCTCAAAATTTCACCGACGTAGAGGGGAGTTAACGAAAGTAGGTAAGTTCCCCACGAACTGTTCGATGCAACAGTAGCATTCTCGCCTGTCGTCCAGGAAGGATCGCCTGTGGTCCAGGCCGCCAGGATCTGCGTCTGCCCTCTCGAACTCGGCGCATCGACGGACAGCCAATTGACGCCCAGCGGGTCGCCCATTTGGCTGTTGAAGATCGCCCCCTTCAACGCACTGGTCAGCGTCTTCATGGCGTAGAAGGCCGGCTCGGGGTGGGGGTCAAATCTTGCTCGGTGTGCGGGTCGGTTAACAGCCCGAAATACCAGCAATGCCCATCATCACAGATAGTAGGATGGTCCTCTGTCTCGAACCATTTGGACGTGACACGTGGTTCGGTGAATCGCTGGCTAAAATGGTACGAGGCCGACGGTCTGCAGGGGTTGTTGACCGTCAAGCCGCCGGGGCCCCCGCGAAAGCTGACGGATTCGCAACGACAACAGCTCACGGATTGGATCGAAGGCGGTCCGCTCATTGCCGGCTACCAGAGCGGAGTGTGGACGGGCCCGATGATCGGCGACCTGATTCTCGAGCGTTTCGGGGTCAGCTACCACAAGCACAACGTGCCGAAGTTGCTCCACGAGCTGGGGTTTTCGCTCCAACGGCCGCGCAAGAAGTTAGCTCGAGCCGCTGTGGAAGCGCAGACTCTCTGGATTCGCAAACGCCTGCCGGGGATAAAAAAAGCGCGCGCCTGCCGCGGCGTAGTCCTCTTCGGTGACGAGGCAAGCTTCTGGCTCGATGGAAGCCTTCATCGCACGTGGGCTCGCGTTGGGCAGCAACCTCATGTCGAGACCTACGGCTTACGGAAAACCGCACACGTATACCGTGCGGTGTCTTTGCAAGCTAGCCCTCGCTTCCACCACATGTTTGCCACCGTGTTCAACGGCAACACGTTCTTCGCATTCTTGAAGAAGCTCGTCCGTACGACACGACGCAAACTCTTCCTCATCATCGACAACGGTCCCTGTCACAATCTGCAGGCCGATGGGGTCGAGTGGTTGCAGACCAACCGTCATCGAATCGAACTGCACCGGCTCCCGGCTTACTCACCAAACCTCAACCCCAGCGAGGGGTCTGGAAGGAAACCAAGAAGTGCACGACTCACAACCGTTTCTTCAAGACCACGGACGAACGGGACGCGGCACTTCGCAAAACATTCGTCTGGTTCGACGCAACACCAGAAATGCTTGCCGGTCAGGTCGCGCGGTTCCTTTGACCCATAGCCCACGCGATGCTGGTTAGATCCCCCAATTAGTTGCGTTCATCCGACGGCAGGGGACGGATCCTTTGCTGCATAGCTTTCTCACGCGGTTCGTGCCGAACGCACGCCGGCTGTCGTATGCGGAGGAGATGTGGGATTTGCACCAAAATAACGCGCTTACCCCCGACACCAGGCTCACTGGGCGCTATCAAGCAGCTCGCCAAAAGGCCGATATTTGCAACGTCATGGTTCTCATCGAAGATGCGAATCGTGACGGGCGCAAGCGACGTGATGCGTTGGGTCTGCGCGGTGGGCCACGCACCCATGATTTGAACGGGGATCGGGCAAGGGAGCCAAGAGCGTCGAAGTCATCGTTCTGCGCAGAACGGGGCGCTGACCGCGCATCGCGTGTGCCCACTCCCAGGTTTGGGCCTGAGGCTCAGTACCGCCGACAGATCCTTTCCCAACATTTGTCTTCGCGGCACACTTGACTGGCGCATTCATAGCCTTGTGCGCAGCTTGCTCCTACGGCCTTGTCCAGTTTGGGGCCACACACTCCGGGACTAGTTCCACTGGTCTGGTTATCCGGCGTGTAGCAACTCTTCGACGCGCAACTCGCGTCGCTGTAGCCGCAAGCGGCCCCGTCCGCGAGTGACACAGAACAAAGGGAGGTATCGCCAGTGCAGGCGCCGCTCACGCAGTCGCTTGGTGACATGCAGGTTTGACCATTGGCAAGTTTGGCAGCGCAATACCCATACCCCGCAATGGGGGTTGCACAGCGCCCACTTTGGCATGCGTCATCGGTTTGGCACGGCTGTCCCTCCGCAAGTTGGGTCTTGCATGTTCCGGTGGTAACACCGGCTGTATCTGGGATGCAGCTCAGGCGATCGAACGAACTGGCAAATTCATTATCCACGTCCGGGGCGCGACTTTCGAAACAGACACTCAACCGGGACCCAACTTGACATACACCGCCTGCAGGCACGAGCTTCGCACACCGATAGTCTCCATCGGCCACGGCGCGACACTGAAGCCCCGGAGCGCAATCTTGGATCCCGCCCTTGAAGCTAACGGGCAAGGAACACGGGGCATCTGCTGGGAGCGTGCCCGTAAAAACGCCAGAGTAGTTGTAAGCCTGAGTGCTATCCCAATCCAAATCGATAAAGATATCAGAGCAAGTCGATTGTGCGCTCAGAAGGGGAGCCAGTACCTCATCGACAAGTTCAGGGCGATAATTGAGGTTTCCTCGAGCGATTGCCGCATCAATACTTGCCCAGTAACTATTGGTCGCGCTGCAACCAGTCAATAAGGCATTTTCACAACTTTGGACCCTAGCCACACCACACTTGCAAAGTTCGATGTGTTTGCACATCGCTTGCACCAAGCGTGGGCAGAAATCCGAGAGCGCAGAACCCGCATCCAAACCGGTCGAGCTCGAGCCTCCGGTACCTATCGGAGTAGTCCCCGAACCTGAGCCCGAGCATCCGGCAACGAGACTTACGCATACAGAAACACGCAGCGTTTTGGAGAGCAACTTCATTACCACACCTGCCTCGAAAGTTTAGCCGCGCCGGTCAATGCACTAATTGCACGGGCCGCAAGCGCCGTGGTCGGTTCCCGGAATCTTTTGCGAACAACAGCCACTCGGGCAATCACTCTGGGTTTTGCAGTCCTGATAACAGGAGAACGGCCCGTTCGTCGCGTCTCCTGAAAAGGTGAGGCAACTTTTGCCCGGGCAACACTGGGTGGTGCCGCTACAGGCAGTGCCGACGTTCACACAGTTGCAGTAGAGCGCATCGTGACAAGTGCCAGCGGCCGTGTCGCAACAGCCCGTGACGCAATCCGAATTCTGCACGCAAGCCTGCCGGCACACGGAGCCGGAGTAACTGTCAGTGACGCAGCGTAAACCCATGCAATCACAGCACGCCTTGGACGCGCACGCGGCACCTTCGCCCGCGCAAACCCCAGCGACTGCTTTCGGACCGCAAGCACAGGACGGATACTTCGCCGCAGCGCTACCCGTGCAAAAACACGAGGCGTCATCGAAGTTCATACAGGCGTAGGCCATACAATACGGCGCGCATGCGCTGGACGAAGCCCCCACCTGCGAAAACGGAATGCAGACGTCGCCTAACAATTGACAGGCCGCGCCACTGCATCCCTCCGAGCAGAGATTGCCCACACCTTTGCAATCCGCCGGCCGCGCCCAGCCGTCAGGCACGGCCGTCTGCGGGTTCGTGCAGCTCGTCCCTCCCGTCGACACACTGCTTGAACCAGCATTACCCGCGCTACCGGTGGAAGCCGATTGTCCGCTCGCCGAATCCTTGTTACCGCAGCCACTTACGAGCAAGGGTAGCGCCGATAGGAAGGCAGCAATCCGAAATTTCAAGCACATTTTTCGACCGTACATATTTGAAGTCCCGAAGGCAAGGGTTTTGGCGCGGGTCAAGCGAACCTTACAGATCTAGGCCGGGGCCTGCGTCTTGGCTGCGTCCCGTGTGTCACGCCCCAGCATGGAAGGGTTAAATTAGATACGGCTCAAGTGGGTTCAAATTATGGACCAGGCGTCGGTCACTCCCGTGGCAGATGAGGGCAATTGAGCCGTGTCGAGTGACATGTCGAGCGCGGTGAGTTGATCGGTAACTTGGGCATCAATGCCGAAACGGATGCCAGTGTTTGCCGCCTGATAGAGGTCACTGTCAAAGTCGCTGCGAACATTGCGCGGCTTGTCCGCACGCATCAATACGCGTAGCCGTTTCATTTGAGTATGGTCCTGATAAACTTCGGCGAAGGGGAAGAAGTAGCTGATCCACTGCTGCCAGCCCGTCGCGCGAACATTTGCTGGGTCACGGTAGACGAAATCGAGTCGAATATCCCGTTTGCGTGCCAAGAGATTGGTGCTGTTCAGCGCAAACACGCAATCCGTATTGGGCTCGAGTTGCAATTCAACCCTGATTTCACGCCGATTGCGGTTGCCGAGTCGAAGCCATTGAGTCGAGGTACCGTAAGCGTCAGAGGGGGGACAGGCGTACCGTCACGTAATGCCTCAAGCCGGGCTGCGCCAAGGTCACGAAGCGGCCAATCCGCGGGGCTTTGTGGCCGTAAGTACCGGGCCGCGGCGGCGCTGTAACAAGGAAATCAAGAAATCCCGTTCCATTGCCATGGTGTCGTATGTATAAATGGGTGTCGAGTCGACCGAATGGCGAGCAACGATACCTACATCAGCGTCATGGGGATGGCAGTCACGTCACTCACCACCGACGCAATCGTCGTCCTCGATGCGAAGACTTATCGGCTCGTTGAGGTCAATCAGGCGTTCACCCGAGTATTCGGGTACACCCCCGAGGAGGCTACGTGCTTGACACTGCAGGCATTCAGCGCCGCCGATCCGGAAAGCCTTGAAGCTCTCACACTTGAGATTGAACAGCGCGGTGAGTTGAGCGCTGGGCTTAGACCCTATCGGTGCAAAGACGGAAACATAGTCCAGATGGAGACGCGCGTCGGCGTAATCGACATTGAAGGTCGTCGGTTACACTGTGCTGTGATGCGTGATGTCTCCGAACTGCATCGGGCGCAGGCAGCAGCGACCGAAAGTGAAGAGCGTTTTAGAACACTCGCCAGGGCCGCGTTTGAGGGGATCGGAATCACGGATGGGGGCCGCATTGTCGATGGCAATGAGCAACTAGGTGAACTCCTTGGAGCGCAGCTTTCAGAACTCATTGGCAAAAGCGTTGTCGATCTTGTCGCCCCCGAGTGGAAGGAGCAGTTGGCAACGCGCTTTCATTTGGGCAATGGTGAACCGTTCGAGCATGTAATGTTGCGTGTGGACGGCAGCCGTTTCGAGGCAGAGTCACAAGCCAAGCTTCTGCGAATTGGTGAGCGCGTCTTGCGAGTGACGGCCCTTCGCGATATCTCGCAGCGCAAGCGGCTTGAGGAACAGCTGCAACAGTCTCAGCGACTGGAGAGCATCGGGCGCCTGGCGGGTGGCGTGGCACACGATTTCAATAACCTTCTTACCGTCATTCTGTCGCTGGTTGGCATGCTGATTGAAGTGCCGCGTTCGGCGGAGGAGAAGGACGACCTCCTGCAGATTCAACAGGCGGCTGCACGCGCAGCAGGGCTCACCCAGCAGCTGCTTGCGTTTGCGCGGCGGCGTATCATCGAACCCAGGGTCATCGATCTCAACCAGCTCGTGACCGAGCTCAACCGAATGCTGAAACGGTTGCTAGGCGAGCAAATCGAGCTGGTGATCGTTTGCGCGTCGGACCTGGGAACGGTGCGGGTCGATCCCGGGCAGCTCGAACAGGTCCTTGTGAATCTTGTGGTCAATGCCCGTGACGCAATGGAGGCTGGCGGCACGCTCACGATTGAGACCCAAAACGTCGTATTCGGGCCGGAACATCCGGAAAGGCATCCCGATGTGGCCCCCGGGGACTACGTGATGGTCGCCGTCACCGACACCGGATGCGGTATGGATTCGTCGACACTGTTGCGTATCTTCGAACCTTTCTTCACGACGAAATCATCCAACCGTGGCAACGGCTTGGGCCTAGCCACAAGCTATGGCATCGTGAAGCAAAGTGGCGGTTCGCTTTGGGTATACAGTGAACCCGGACGGGGTACTACGTTTAAAGTCTACCTGCCTCGAGTGTATGCAGCGATAAGCCAAGTGCACGCCATTGCCGCGGCGGCGCCAGCTCGTGGAGAAGAAACCCTATTACTCGTCGAGGACGACGCAATGGTAAGGCGCGTCGCTGTGCGCGCGTTGACCGATAACGGTTACCGAGTCATCGAAGCATCGACCCCTTCGGAAGCCCAAGGGCAGTTTGCTCGTCTGGATGGCAAAATCGATGCGCTCATCACCGACGTCGTCCTGCCAGAAATGAGTGGTTGGAAATTAGCCCAACTGCTTTGTGAAAAGAACCCCAACCTGCGGGTACTCTACACTTCCGGCTATACGGAGAATACCGTCGTTCACCATGGGGTTGTCGATGTCGACGTCGATTTTCTTGCAAAGCCGTACGTCTTGGGAGAGCTCGCTCACCGCGTACGAGAAGTGCTCGCTCGCCCTGCAAGGAAGCGCGCGGGGAACGAGCCGCGCTAGCACCGAAACCAGCACAACAGCCCTGCATGGATCGAGGGGACGACGCCCAAGGTAGCGGCACGTCCCTACACACGCTAAGTATCCCGCTAGAGTGCGAGCGCAACGATCGCAAAGTCCGGCGCAATTCCCTCTAAACAGTTGTCGGATGGACTGCAATGTTCAGCCTTGACGACGAGCACCTTGCTCTGCGAGTCGAACGCCACCTCCGCGACATAGGGCTTGTACACGCAGCTGCTGTGGAAATTGCCGTTGGTTCGAGTCCACTCGGGATAAGCCCGTTCGAAGACCTCGCGCGCCGCTCCGTCGCGGACGACCAGGCGCCCGAAGCCGTAGCGCACTTCGATGGGCGGAGTTGGAACATAGAGTGGCGACGCTTCGTCGTTGCAGACCGCCGCATCGTCACGGACAATAAGACCAATTGACACGAGTCTCGCTTTCGCCAGACGCTGCGTGACCCCATCGACCCAAACAAAGACACGATGCCTCAGCTCGTTGAGATAGGCCTCACCTCGTTCACCTCGATATGGTTCTCGGAACTTGGCTGCGTAAACTACGTGTCCCGTCCCCACAGAACGCAGCTGGACGCCAAGCTCCAGAGCGGGTGGCCCGGTCGTATTCAGCTCGTGAAAAGCGACAGCGACGAGCTTTCGGTCGCTGGAGACCGCAGGAAACCCCTTGGCTTCGAGCTCGAATTCGCTGGCGCTCTTTGCCTCCCCGTGGAAGACGACTGCGGGTGGCGTCGGGGCAGTTGCAGATGATTCACCGAGCTGGGGCGCAGCATCCCGCGGCGCCTCGGGTAGTCGGGAGCCACCCGAAGACGCGCCAGCGTGTGTGCCCGCATCGATGCCTTCACTGGTCCGTTGCTGGGGGGGGTATTCGCGTGAAGCCCCGTACACGGCGCTCGAGACCGGGGGTCGCTTCACGGCATCATTTGGGGCATGATTGCACGCTAGAGTCAGCAGCAAACCGATCCCTGCTGCATGAGTGTCGAACCTCGACTTGCAGGTGCTGTCGCTGCAAAGGTACCCGTTCTTGCGCGTCACGGCTACGATATTAGCCCAGTTCTGCCATTGCACGAGTGGAAATTCGGGGCAGCGCGGCCGTTGGTCTCGCCCAGCACCCCGAACCTTTGATAGCCTGAGCCGATGCAATTGGGTCACACCAATCTCCTGCTTGCCGTCGTGGTTTCGACCGGCTGCGGTCCGCACGCTTCGAGATCCGAGGTGCGACCGTTCCAGGCGGATCCTGCACGTGCGGCCGCGACCCGACCAATGCCGAGTGCAGCCAACGCAGCCCATGCCCAGCACGATCAAAGCGTCGAAGAGAAAGACGCCAGCCCCCCGGCTGCTGCGGCCAGTTCAGCCACACCGGGCCGGGCGGCGACCGCTTCGAGCAGCCCCAGCGCGGACGCACCTATGTCACTCACGACTGGCCGGGTTGCACCCGAGCAATACTCGAAGTGGCTCGCCCAAGGCAGACGCCAACATCAACGCAAGGACTTCAAGGGAGCGGTCGCGGCTTTCAAGAACGCGCATAGCGCGCGGCCAACCGATACAACAGCACTTGCCGAACTTGGTTGGTCCGCATATCTCGCGCGTGATCTAGCCGTAGCGGAAGCTGCGACACGCGCCGCGCTCAAGGCCGCCGGAACGGACGAGAAGTCGCTGCGAGGTGCGGCGCTCTACAACCTCGGCATGATCCTCGAGGCGTCGAACGAGAAAGCTTCCGCCATCTCTGCCTACGCAGATTCATTCGTGACCCGACCGAGCACAGCAGCCAAGAACCGATTGACCACGCTCGATCCTGCCGCTGCTGAAGCGGCACTGGCTTTCCGTGGTCACGCGCTCGATGGTCCGACAGCGTCGCTTCTGGCGTTGTGCAAAGACGAACAGGTGACACTTTGCGCGGTTCCGGACGCGCCCGGAGATTTCGAGCCGATCAGTGGGGTCAGTTCGCTCAGCGCTCGAGCGCCCGATCTGGACGTGCGAGTTTCGAGCATTTACTCTGGGCCATACGCGAACCATCTGCTCGCCATTCGAACCGCGGCTGGGTGGTACGTCAACGGCATGTTTTTCACTAACATGGCGGTGACCGGTGGGTGGACGAGTGCGGTCGAGATCGATTCATTGACGTATCAGGACGTCATTGTGGGCCCACCAAGCGAAGTCGTACTAAAGCACAAGCTCTCGAGCGCCAGCGGTGGTTCGAGCGCCGACCGCGGGGAGTCGTCAAGCGAAGAGCGCGGGATCGTGCTCTGCGGCATCGACAAGGCAGGAAGGCGGACCTGCACCGACCCAATCATCCTCGAAGCCTCTTCGCAATCCGGCGACGGCGAAGCAGCGTCTTACAGCCTCCGGGTGAACTTCGTGCCCCCTGACTGGGTCGAACTCACACATGACCAGGGCAAGCTTCCGGACTCCATTCGCGCTCTGCTCGGCCGGCATCGGTTCCTACCGGGGCAGTGACGGCGCGGCGCCAAACACGGTTGCTACGGCCACTTCAATCGGTTGCTCAGCGCCACTCAACCAGTCGGCGGAGTTGCTCTACGCCTTCCACGGTAGGTGTTGCATGTACGGCTTGCCGTCCACCACGAAGACCGGTGTTCCGTTCGGATCCAGCACGATGCCTGCCTTGATGTCGCGGCTGAGCGCCTCATCGGTCCGACTCAAACAGGCCTTGAGTGCCTTGGCGTTGAGTTTCAGCGCCGAAGCGAAGGCCGTAGGATCAACATCGTCATCGCTGTGGTCGAAGAGGTATTCGTGAGCCGCCCAGAAGCGCTGCTGCGCAGCCGCACAATTCGCGAGCTTCGCACACGCGCGGGAGTGGTAGTAGACTTGCCTTCGGATGGAACGGTTGCAGGACTGATCGAGCGGAAAGTGACGAACCACGAGCCGCAGCCCCCGCTCGATGCGTGCATCAGGCGGGATCGGCGGGATCGAGGACTCGGATGCTGCAGCCGAGACTTGAGGTGCCGCGGCTGAGTCCTTGGGCGCTGGGCCCAAAAGCACGGCCGAGTCATGGGTTGGCGGAAACAAAAGGATGACCGCAAGGGCAATGCCGCCTGCGCGCGCGAACGCGTGGCCAGGAGGTCCAAAAGTGCTAGCGTGCAGTCATCGTCCAGGGAATGGAAAATAGCTTACATAACGCGTATTTTTGCGAACTAGCCGCTAACCGAGAAGCCGGATGACGGATCCTTTGCCGGAACTCGCAATTGCGCCTCATCAACCACGCCGAGCACCTGTTATGGCGCTGGCTTCGTACCATACAGCCTAGTTCAGCGCGGGCCGTTCTATGTACGAAACGAAAAGGGAATCGACTATCAGTTCGACCTCTTCCCCGGACGCATCGAACACGCGCGTGGCCTGGCGGCGGAACGCTATCTCACTAACCCGCTCGGAAGCGCTGACTCGCAGCTGGTCACTGCGTACATGCGACCTGAACTGCGGGGACGGCCACTCGATGGGAACTTCGTGTTGCGAGTGTGGGATGAGCCGGGTGTTTCATTCTCTGCGATTGATGACGTTCAATTGGTCCTCAAGTACCGATACTGGACACTCGGGGATTGAGGTGATGGAAACTGCGTTGCGTTGCGCTGTAATTTTGGTGCGTGTGGTTCGTGGCTGTCCAAAGCAGCGCCGAACACCCATGAAAGAAAGGACCGTTGCATGGCGTTACTTCAAAGAGCTGCTTGGGTATCCCTGATCGCTGTTGCATGCGGTGGTGCCGAGGCAGGCACTAGCAAGGGCGCGGGCGCGTCTTCGGTTGGTGGCGGCGGCGGAAGGAGGACCACGACGGCTGTCCAAGGTGGGTCTCAAGACCAAACGCCAACTGGTGGCAAAAGGTCTGCCAACGGAGGGGCGGCTCCGACGGCAACTGGTGGCAACAGGTCTGCCAACGGAGGCGCGGCTCCGTCGCCAACTGGCGGCAACAGGTCTGCCAATGGAGGGGCGGTCCCGACGGCAACTGGTGGTACCAGCGTTGCTAATGGAGGGGCGGTCCCGACGGCAACTGGAGGCACCAACGCTGCCAACGGAGGGGCGGTCCCGACGGCAACTGGAGGCACCAACGCTGCCAACGGAGGGGCGTTCCCGACGGCAACTGGAGGCACCAACGCTGCCAACGGAGGGGCTGCCGCCGTGAGCGGGGGCAGCCCGTCTGGCGGCGTCACTTCCACAAGAGTGACTGCAGGCGCTCCAGCGGTCGCAGGCGCTCCAGCGGCCGCAGGCGCTTCAGCGGCCGCAGGCGCTTCAGCGGCCGCAGGCGCTCCAGCGGGTCCTGAGTTGGTTGAAGTCGCGGTCGGAGCTGCTTGCAGCCCCGCGGGCGCGAAAGCCTGCGTTGCCGGCGACGTTGCGGCGGTAGTTATTTGCGGGGCAAGCGGCCTTTGGGAGAGCACCACAAGATGCGCTGCGGGGAGAGTGTGCAGCTCGCGTCGAGATGAATTGCTCGGTACGTGCCGCACCCGGGACTGCCCGGAGTGCCCGACCTGCCCAAATGGGTCAGGCGAATGGCACTGCATGGACACTGAAGCCGTTGCGGGGGACGAAGTCAAGTGCAGCCCCCGTGGCCTCGTCGTGGCGCGACGAAAGTGTCTGACCGGCGCATGCTACAAAGGGCTCTGTTACAACGACTATGTTTTCACGTGCAGTTTCATAGCGCAGCCGGCCTCCGAGATCGTGAGCTGCGGAGTTGGTTGCGCGCCAATCACGGAAGCCTGCCCGTATTGGGGCCCGGACTCGTATATGCACGGGGACATCGTGGCGCCGCCGGGAACCGGGCGCAGATGGGTCTATATTGACGGAAGTTCGGATTGGTATTCACTTGGTGGATGTCCAGAGGTGCGAAGGATTTTGATCGACTACTTGCCAGCCGGGGCGTCGATTGAAGTACCTGCACCATACTGGGTAGGCTACACCGAGACGCTCGCCGAGCTTTGCAAGCCAGAATTGCGAACGCAACGCTGCGTTGTCTATGACCCCGCATATCCTATGAATCCGTCGGGGAACTTGGCCATTCTGACCGCGGATCCCAACGCACCACCGTTTGTTGCCTATCTGAATATTTTCGGAGTTCGTGATAATGGAATCAGCTACTGCTATCCCAACCCGGAATGACGAACGTCAAGGTTACGCCGTGTTGTCGCCTTTTCGCCGCCACGTGAGATCCGGCAAGTGCAACTTCTCGTAGGGCTACGATGACTTCGCGTGCGTCACTCTCAGTAGGTCGTTCGATGATCTTCAACCGTAGGATGGTTGGCCTCGGACTTTGTCTGGTCTTGGGGAGCGGTATTGCTGGGGCTCAGGTCGGCCCAGGGACGCCGGAACCGGCAGAAAATGGATCAGTGATGCCTGCTGGACCCGCGTCAGAGGCTCCCGCGGCGTCCTCCGCCGCTTCACCCCCCTCCACCCGCCGCACCCCAGCGAAAGCCGGCGCAACTCCGTCAATCGCCACCCACCTGCCGAAATCCGACGAAGCCACGAGCAGCACCGTCACCGCGCCGACCCAAGCCGAAGCCGCTGAAGAAAGCCTCGCGTCTGCCACAGCGGCCGCCACCAGCAGTGGCCCGGAGGTCCAAAAGTGCTAGCGTGGAGTCATCGTCCAGGGAATGGAAAATAGCTTACATAACGCGTATTTATGCGAACTTTCAGTTCACCTCGCCGCCAGGTGACGGATCCTTTGGCGCACTTGCCAGCATGGTCGACGGACACGGTTGACGGTTCCGAGGACGGAGGAGTGCCGGTATAGAGTACGAGGGAGCGCTTGAGGCGTGAGGGGGGACGTCAGGGACGCGGAGCGACTCGGCAGGACGCGAGGGACCCGGGGGACGTTCGGCGCCGACGTGTCGGTTTCGACCAAAGATTGCGCATTAGCTGACACAACGCCAGCACACCGAGAGATCTCACCTTCGACTTCACGCCAGATGATCTAGACTATCTGGCGTGTCTAAGGACGAGGAAAGCCGTATGCGTCTCGGAATCTTCGCAATCACCTGTGCCGTTGCATTCGCCCCGCTTCCCGCATCGGCCACGCCGGCTTCGACGGGCAAGAGCAGTCCCGAAAGTGACGTGCGACCCGATGTCGTGCGACTCAAGAACGGCGGGATAGTGCGTGGAACCATCGATGAGAACATCCCTGACCAATACGTCGTCATCGTAACGCCTTCGGGCGAGTCACGGCGATTCGCTTGGAGCGAGGTGACCTATGCTGGACCTGCTGACTCGAAAGCAACGACACCTAGCACGTCCGCGCCGCAGCCAGAGGCCAAGCCTACTGGCGAGGCTAGCATGGCTCCGCAATTCGCCATCCAAGGTTCTGAATCGAAGGTTCATTTCTCGTCGGACGGCAACCAACCAGTCACCGTCTTCGTGCATACGGTCACCGCACTCGGCACGACCAATACGGCAGAGGGGTACAAGAAGCTCTGCACGACTCCATGCGATGTCACCATGGCCGCGGGCACCTACAAGTTCGGCGTAGCATTGGGCGATAGGACCATGCGCCCGTCGGATACCGTTGAGATTGCGGCCGGAGAAGTCCGACTGACGGCGACGTACAAGAGCCGATCGGGGCTCAGAACGCTCGGGTGGATCGGCCTGATCGGCGGTGTCACAGCAGGGCTTTATCTCGGTGCGACTGCGGACAAGGAATCCTGCGGAGTCTCCAACCTCACAGGGTACGAAGAATGCACCAGTGAGCTTAACACCACTCAACTCTACGCAGGTGGAACGCTCGTCGTGCTTGGACTCGGGATGATGCTGCTGGCGCTCGTGCCGGATGGTGCTGATGTGCGGCCCGAGGCTCTACGTGCAGCACCACCCGTGCGCACCAAGGCCGCCTGGGTCCCGTCAATTGCTCCAACGTGGTCGCGCGGAGAGTACAAACCGATGCCGTCAGGTATCGGTTTTGCGTGGCAATTCTGAAAGGAACAGCACGCACTTCGAATCCAGCTACGTCGCCCAACATTCTGGAGCTCGGGCGACGCAATTGCGTCAGGCAGGATTTTCGCTCCACCACGCACCACGCTTCATGCGGCGATGTCCCGATCGGCGTCATCTGCGCGACGGGGGCAATCACCGCAAGTGATGCGTTGGTTCTGCTCCGCGCGTTCCGACATCGCTCAACCCACCTAGAGAGCTGACCAATTAGGCAGCGGCCCTTAGGTTGTCGATAACGCTTAGGTTTGTTAGGGCGGCGTGGCGACGCAGGTCGAAGAGGTTTTTGCGGAGCCCGCGATAGCGGGCTCGTTCTCCCTGGCGGTTATGTAGGGTGGCAAGACTGTGCTCTACCGCCGTGCGCAACCTGAGATTGGCTCTGCCGTCGTCAGTTCGGGCTTCGCTTCGTAGCTGCATCAGGAAGTCCTCTTTCGGATGCAGGGAGATGCAGCGTCCACGCTCTGGTGCGGCGCGCGTACATTTGTCTCGCTTCGGGCAGGTTGAGCATCTATGCGCCGGGAATTTCGAGACGCATCCCACTTGCGCTTCGACGGTGCCCGCGTTTGGACAGCGAATCTTGCCTCGGGTCAGGTCGATCGTGAAGTCCGCCTTCGTGAATCTGCCGCCATTGTGCAATGGAAAGGGCTTGCAGTAGACGCGGGCCCCGGACGTGCGCCGTTGGTCAATATGCTCATCCTTGCTTGACGCGCTTGTTGCCGTCGTTTGGTTCCGGCTCTGTGTCTTGCTCAATTAGCATTCTGTACCAATGCCCAAGACCCAGGAAGTCTTGAACTACGCGCGCGCCATTGACCACGGCTTCGCACGGCTTCAGGAGATCCCTGTCCGCGGTCGGTTGATCCGTGAGCTCCACGCGATCCTACTGGAAAAAGTCCGCGGCTCGGATCAGCAGCCTGGTGAGTTCCGGAGTGTCCAAAACTTCATTGGTGCCGTTGCCGACATCCGCAAAGCCAAGTTCGTCCCGCCGCCACCAAGTGAAGTCGTCCGCTGCATGGATCAGTTGGATCGGTTCATGAACTCAGAAGATCGCCAGCTTCCGCTCTTGGTGCGGCTCGGGCTCGCCCATGATCAATTCGAGGCCATTCACCCCTTCCGTGACGGCAATGGCCGCGTTGGCCGCATCATTTTGCCGCTGCTGCTCTGCACCTACGAGCGGATCGAGAGCCCGACCCTCTACCTCAGCGCCTATTTCGAACAGCACAAGCAGCAGTACACAGACCGCCTGCTGCGGGTCAGCGTCGAAGGCGACTACCACGGCTTCGTCCGCTTCTTCCTCGAGGCCGTCAAGGCGACTGCCGACGACTCGGTGCGCCGCGCCGAGGCCCTACTCAAGCTCCGCGAGGGCTATCGCAGCCAGCTCCAGTCAATGCGCAGTGGGTTACCCCTCTCGCAACTGGTCGACACGCTGTTCGAGCACCCGTCCCTGAGCATTGCCTCGGCCGCCAGCGTCCTTGGTGTGTCCGACGTAACTGCCGCCAACCACCTCCGGAAGCTCGCTGAGCTCCACATGCTGACCGAAGTCACCGGCCGTCGCCGCGACCAGCGCTACGTCGCCCAAGATCTTTTGCGCGTCGCCCACGAAGATCTCTAGTCAAGTTGCGGTCCCAATTTCACGCGATCGTGATTTCATTCCTACTGCGGAGTTTCTCGCGCAGAAGGGATTCAAGGTCGTATAATCGGCACTTTCGATCGCGCGGGCACGAACTGAAGCCAAGATGCTGCGTCGCATTCGATGAAGTTTTGGACTTACTCGGATTGCAAACGGAAGTACGCTAGCTGACTCTTGCGGTGGAGCCAGTGGTACCCGCAGCACGCGTTGGCCCGCAGGCGGACGCACCCATTGGTCACCTGTTGAGTTGTCGACTCAAGTAAAGCTCGGTTTTGCCGTTCACACGGGCACCAAACCTAAAAGGCAGCGAGCGAGGTTCGTCATGGCAGTCGGAGGAATTGGAAACTCGGCTCTCTCAGGCATCAACCAGGCCAATGTCACGGGAATGCGCCAAAAAATGGCGGAGAAAGTTGTGTCCGCGATGGACACTGACAAGAGCGGCTCGGTATCCAAAGAGGAGTTTGTTGCCTTTGGCGAGAAGCTCAAGGTCCAAGGACCGAAGGGAATGGTAGCAGGTGGGCGAGCCGCACCTACAATGCCATCAGCCGATGAGCTATTCACTGCAGCGGATGCCAATGGCGACCAATCGCTCAGCGTCGACGAGTTGTCGTCGATGATGGCCAAGGCAGAGACTCAGGGTGCCGCCGCCGCAATGCGTGGCGGTCCACCTCCCGCCGGTGCGAGGCATGGCGGTCCCCCCCCCGGCGGAGCGGGCGGAGCAAAGGGCTCCTCGGGTGCGAAAGCAAACACCGAGAGCAACTCGACAGCTAGCTCCAAGACCACCGATCCCGCAGATGCCAATAAGGACGGAACGGTTTCCTCAGCAGAACAGCTCGTCTACGACATGACACACCCAACCGCGAGCGCCAAGACGTCGAGCACCTAGTCTTTTAGGCAAGCGATTCGTGGTCGATGCTGGACTTGCCTCGAACGGAGACCTTCGCGTTGAGAACTTGTTGTGGGCTAACCACCACGACGACATGCACAGGATGTAAATTCATCGGTCGGCGTCGTTGCTGCCTGCCGAAGTGCGCCTCGGGACACTTCTTTCTCAACCCCCCAAGTCCTGGATTGGAGCGCTCTTCATGGTTCGCACACGGTACTTACTCCTTAGTTTGTCTGCAGTCGCTGGCCTAGGGTTGTTCCCAACCGGATGCGTCGCTTCAGCAGGAACTGGTGCCGACACGGCCGCGATCGGGGGCTCCGCTGCGTCGCAGGCTGGGGGCTCATCGACCACTGTGGGGGGTGCTTCGAGTGCAAATGGTGGACAGACGGGCGCTGTGGGTGGCAGCACGGCCACCCCTGGCGTCTGTCTGAGCACCATGTGGACGCGCGGGCAATCGAGCACGATGCGACCGGGCGAAGCCTGCATCAATTGTCACTCGCAGTCCTCGGAAGCACCGCTGTTCGTCATTGCGGGCACGGTCTACTCGACCGGAGACCAGCCTAATGACTGCAACGGTACCAACGGCAACGGCGCGGCGGTCGTCGTTATCACCGATGCCAATGGCGTCGAGCATCGGATCTCCGTCAATCAAGCCGGCAATTTCTCACTCGCAGGGGCTTCGATCCCAACCCCATTCCACGTCAGAGTCGACTTGGGCACGGCGACCAGGGCAATGGCATCCGCACAATCCAATGGCGACTGCAATAGCTGCCACACCCCGACGGGTCTCAATGGGGCACCAGGCAGAATTCTGCTCCCCTGAGGCTTCCAGTTTCCTCACCTCGATAAGCGCGACGTCCAACGCCACGACCGCGAGCGCCCCAACCCTATCGTCAACAGCTGGAAACTGCGGGCGCGCTGTAGTAAGCCGAGGCAATGAATGCCTTGGTCGTGCAAACGTATCTCGGTCGCGATGGCACCGAGCTTGCGTACCGTGAAATGGGGCAAGGCCGGCCACTATTGCTGCTCCATGGCTACTTCTCGAGCGCCGTGACGAACTGGATCCATTTCGGTCATGCCGTGACATTGGCGGCGCGCGGTCACAGAGTCATCATGCCCGATCTGCGCGGCCACGGTAGCAGTGCCAAGCCACGGGACCCTGCGGCATATCCGCCGGACGTGCTCATCGAGGACGGCCTTGCGTTGATCGAAGCGCTCGACCTCACCGAGTATGACCTCGGTGGCTATTCCCTGGGTGGGCGGACCGTTGTGCAAATGTTGCTGCACGGCGCGAGGCCAGGCCGCGCGATTGTGGCCGGCGTCGGGATGCTTGACATTGCAGATTTGGCCGGTAGCGGCACATTCTTCCGCCGAGTCCTCACCAACCTAGGCACCTTCGAGCGCGGTACCTTGGAATGGAAAGCCGAGGCCTTCATGAAGTCCGGTGGTGGCGATCCCGTGGCGCTGCTCCATGTGCTTCAGACCTTTGTCAATACGCCGCGTGAAGATCTCGCTCGGATCAGCGTGCCGACACTCGTGTTGATCGGTCGTGAGGACGACCGCTCCGGTGAGGCTCTAGCGGCAGCGATCCCGAATAGCCAATACCGAGTTGTTCCGGGGGACCACATGACCGCCGTGACCAAGCCTGATTTGGGATTGGCAATGGCCGATTTCCTTGATGGTATTGCGGTGCAGTAAATTCAGTTGGTGGCCGACCACCAGCAGCGTGATGCTGTTTGCGGCGATCGACAAGCCACTGATCACGCCGCCCGAAATTGTGGCATTTGCAGCCGCTGCGGGCGCAGCGCGGCTTACGCTCTGGTACACTTTCGCACTGGCTCCGGCAGTGAAGTAGTTGATCGTGACCGTCATATTGGACTGGGTGGAAGTTGTCCTGGCTACTCGCGTCCTCCGTCGCAGAATGATTGAAGAATTCGCGAGAGGCAAGACCTTGCGATTGTAGCAGAAGTGGTGCAGATCGGAGCCGTGTTCTTCTTCGTCCGGAAGGCCAGAGTCCGATGTGAAGTCGGCAAGGTCGTGACCTTTGCGAAAGAGAAGCTCACCGATTCCTTCCGCCCGCTGCCTATCATCACCGGCCTGGTCGGAGACGCCCTGCGTATACGGCAGGAACTTGTGGCGGAGAACATCATGCTACGGCAGCAACTGATTGTGGCGTCGCGCAAAATCAAGCAGCCACGCCTCCGCGAGCAGGAAAGGGGCCTGCTCGTGTTTCTGTCGAGCATCGTGCGACACTGGCGACAAGCGGTTTTCCTCGTTGCGGCATTCGACCGAGTCGCCGAAGGTGCCGATATCGAAGTCATGAAGGTCACTCCCTGCGCGCCTCGGATGAATTCGGTCTGTGAGCGTTGTCTTCGCGGAGTGCGACACGAATGCTTGGATCACGTCCTCATCCTCGGCGAAGAACACCTGAGAAGCGTGCTGAGCGAGTGCGTTGGAGGGTATTTCAACACAGCACGACCTCATCAAGCAATCGGTCAGCGGGTACCGTCGCGGAAGAGAACTATCACGTTAGACGCTGCTGGAAAGATCACTGCAATTCCGGTATTGAATGGGCTTCATCACGACTACAGAAGGGCCGCCTGAATCTCGGATGATGAAGGCGGCCACGACAGGCGGTAGCTGGCGTCGACAGGTACATCGACGACGTTATGTTCTACTAAGATCCCCGGCTGAGCGACGCACCATTCTGGTGCCAAGGAGCCACCGGCTATCCCGGTGGCTCCTTGTGTTTTGGGGCTCGAGACATTGCACCCAAGCTCAGCTTTCAAGCGAAGGTGACGCCGCTTCATTGCGTCGTTGGCCGAAAACCGAACCGTAGATGACGCCGACAATTCCGAGCAGTACCCCCAAGATCCCGAGACTGGAGAGCCGCTCATCGAGCAGGAGCAGAGCCCACACGTAGCTTGCAAGCGGCGTTAGTTGTTGCCAAATTGCCGCTTCGGGGACCGTGATCTTTCCGTAAGCCTGCGTCATGAGTAGCTGCGCCACGAATGACGTTCCGCCAACACCCACAAGCGCCGTTGCCCACAGGGCGACGCCTGCGGGCCAAGGGTCGAAAGCGAAGGGCCAGGATATGGCGAGCCCGCCCAAGCAGAACGCGAAAAATATCGTCGGGGCATTGTCAGTCGCGCGCAGGCGCCGGATCGCGAGCACGGCTCCCGCCGCAAAGCACGCTGAGGCAATTCCGGCGAGTTGGCCCCAACCAAAGTCGATGTGAACCGAGCCACCGCCAAGCACGAGAAATACACCGACGCTCGCCATTGCGATACCGAGCAACAGATGCATTGTCGGGCGTTCGTGCAGCGTGAAGAAAGCGAGTGCGATGGCGACTACGGGGAAGGAATTGTTGAGAAGCGTCGCTTGAACGGCGGAGATGCGCGAAAGTGAGACGAAGTAGAGAAATGCCGCGAGGCCGCCGAGGGCACCGCGCGTTAGCAAGAGGCCCTTTCTTACAGGAGCCCACGTGCCTGGGCGAACCGCAAACAACCCGAGCGTCAAGAGCACACCAACCCCGAAGCGAAGGACGGCAATTTGCCCAGCCGTGAAACCGCCCTTTGTACTGATCCGGGTAAGCGCCGCCATGAGCCCGAAGCTGACGCCCGACGCGAAGATTAGAACTCGCGCTCCCGCTCGCTGGATAATTGCCTCGCTTAGCCTACGCGCGCGGCGAAACATGGCGGAGAAAAAACCAGGGGTGCGAATCGAGTTGAACGCGGGACTGAATCATCGAGGCTCGGCAAGAGTGACAGAAAGCCGCATCAGCACAAATGCGTCGCACCGGTTGGTCGAACCTGGGGCCGCGCAGAGTCTAAGGTAGCACCTGCCGACCAGGGCGTTTTGCGAGCACCAAGAGCGCGGCTAACGCGACTTTTCATGTGGTTCGTTGAGCCAACTCTCGGCCGCAATGACCGAATTGAAGGCCTTCATCGGATGACCGGCGGCAAGCGACATCGCCGAGACGACGACATACCACAGCGAATTGCGGGTCACGATGCCAACGCGCCCGAGGTGACCTCGCGAGGTTCGATGCCATTCGACAAATCGCTCGCGGGCAGCCTTATCGTACCCGGTCATGGTTTGGCAGTCGAAGAGCAGGTTCGCGTGTGTTGCAGCGGAGCTCAGTTGCTTTGAGGCTGGCACGAGCGCCCGTTCGAGATCGTTCAGAGTGAGGTGACCATTGAGTACGATCAACAGCGTCGGCTGAACTGACGTGCCACAGGGTTGGGGCGAGAGATGAGCTTGCGTGATTCGGACTCTCTCACACGCGAGTCACCAATGCAACCTGCCGGGCCAACCTACATGGACGACGATGGCTCACAGGTGAGCGTCGGCGTAGCCACACCGCCCGTCCCCCGTGGTTCCACGGTTCACCGACCCAAACCAAAACGCACGGTGTCTATGTCGTCATCGCCAACAACTGGCGCTCCGTGTTCGATTACCATGCGCCCAGTCGTTCAACCGCCGGCGTCCGGGAGACTAACGTCGCCGGAGTTTGCGCGAATGATCTCGCGCGTCAGGTCATCGATAAGGGTCCCGCCCGAGTAGTAGTCTGGTAGTTCAGCGGGCACAGTTGCGACGCCCCGCCGCCGAACGTCGCCGACCAGCTGTGACAACACACCGACGATCTGGCCCTGCGCATTCAGGACCGCTCCGCCTGAATCTCCGTGATACGCAGGCGCGGACAGTATTACATTGAGGCCCAGCACTGCAACGACTTTCCCGGTAGAAACCAGCGGGGTTCGATACTGAAGGCGCTGCTCTGCAGACCAGTTAAACTGAGGGTATCCAACCACGAAGACCTGCTCGCCCAACTGCGGGGCGGCCGGCGAAAGTTGGAGAAACGACGGCGACGGGGTCGGCGCATCGAGCAAGCAAATGTCCGATATGTCTGCCAGCTCCACAACATCCCAGCACTGCGTAAGGTTGTTCTTCACGCAGTCCGCGTGCTGAGGATTTCCGCCTGCCATCAGGAAAGAACTGCAGCCGGCGCCAAGTTCGAAAGGCACACCGTCGATTGCATACTCGTACGCCGCAGGAAACTGACAGGTAGCCGGGAGAATGTGCTCCGCCGTTATTTGCCAGTCGGGAGCGACATAGGTGGTCGTCCCACCGTGCAACTGCGTGACCGCTGCCGCCACGAGCTTGCTGTCGAACGGCCAAGGCGGACCATCGAGCGGCGCGAAGAGCTTCGCCGCGCAGGCCACGTTGTCCGAGGTCAGCAGCGCCTGACAGTCGGGAAGCTCGTCCTGGGTTAGCACCGGATACGGTTCACACTCAACGCCTGGTCGGTTACTGGGATAGCACAGCGACGCGGGAGATGACTTACCGGAGCAACCACACACCGCGGCAATTCCGGGCGCAAGCAGTAGCAGTACGAGGGATGCTCGAAGCATGAGCCGGATTGTAGCATGGGAACCCTTGGAGGTTAGTTCCAGCGACGTTACTTCAAGCGTATGGAGCGAATACTGCTGGAGCCAAAATCGCACACGTAGAGGAAAGCGCCCGTTGGGGCAAGCTTTACTCGATTGCGGACTTGATTGCCTGCCGCAGTGACTGATTCAACTACGCCTCGGGAAATGTCCCAGGGTTTGATCGAATGCCCGATGGCGTCTTGATGAACCGAGTGAGGCTGGCAGTACGGCGCGAGCATTGCCGCCTGCTCCGCGGTTAACCGTAGATCTTGTGGACCGCGATAACTACTCGCGCCCGCGGCCCCCAAAACACGCTTTGAAAACTCCGGCGACAACCCGATGACATCGAGATCGAAATCATCGGACGCGTTCAACATCTCCAATCCTCAACTGTCTACGGCGGCAGCAACGCATCCACGAATTTGGGGCCCAGCTGCTCGCAGTGGAGCCGAATAGCCTCACTGACAGGCGTTTGCGCCTGATTTTGCACACGAAATGCGATGTCCTGGGCAGCCCAGGTGTCATTGTGCACCCGTCTACCGGCGACCACCGACGCTTGCGCACGAGGCAAACCTCCGTCGATGGCCGAACGCACGCGTTCAAGCTTGGCCTCGTAGAGACGCTCCTGTTGATCCAGCGCCCGAAGCCCAGCTCGGAAAACCTCGCTGGCATTCGCGTATTGCCCGTCAACGATGTGTCCATCCACGAAACGGTCAAGCTCGTCGGTCAAATTCACGTTTCGGGTTGGCATAGGCGACTTCCCTGATCCATTCAGAATTCCCCACAAAAGTGAGGCGTTTGGCAAAAATTGGCAAGTTCTCCCCGGAAATCATTCAACGCTAGGCCCGCGGGTCGCATGCAATTCGACACCCGACATCACCCCGCCGCCCCCAACAAAAAACGCCACGACACTGCCCCCCAACGTCAGCACCGATTCAATACGGATAATATCCGTACCCGCACTGCGATCTCGACGAGCCGCAGAGCGACGCAGCACCGACCACGAGCAAGAAGCTGCCGACGACCGCGAGCACCACGAGACCTGGATCGGGCTCCTTCGTCATTGGAATTCGTCGCACCGTGAGACACGCTGCGACGGGCGGCACTTCGGTGTTGGAACAATACTCGTTCGGGGTGATGTCGAACCCGGGACACTCCATCAGGCACTCTACATAGCCCTTAGGACTGGTCGCGGATTGACAGCCCCCGTAGCAACGGAAGGCTTCGCCGGGATCGACGGGATTGTCGCGAAGCAAGAGCCGGTAGCGGATGGTGTCGTTCGACGCCGCGATGGAGTGCGACCGCGAGCCAGATGTGCGCGTGCTCGAACAAGCCATGCTGAGGATGAGGAGCAGCGCGGCCGAGCGCCGGCAACAACTGGAAGTTCGAGGGCGGAATTGAGCCTTTGGCTGCACGAGAGCCAGTCTATCACTCTAGGCGCGTTCGAGGATGGCTAGAAGCAGCCGCCAGAACTACGTGCGCCAGCTGGCGCTAAACGCTCATCAAATCCACGGAACAACTTGAAACTTTGGCATATCGGGGGGCCTGCTGGTTAGCGACCGCCGTTGAAACGCGCCATGCTCGCGCAAAAGGCCTCTAATCCTGTATGTAGGGGCATTCGTCCGTGTCTGCTCGCTAAGATCGGCGATTTACCCCCGAATCTGGCTGCGCGGATTCCCATAGCGGGTTCCCGATTTACGGTCCAGTGCGGTGAGAACTGCTCTAGCGAGCCGCAATCTGACCCATTTATTGGATTGAATCGCGAAGCAAGTGAAGACAGGACATGCTATTGTGTCGCAATGGAAGTTGGGACCTGCAATCTTGTGCACGAGACGATTTCGGGCTTAAGTCTCGTGATCTCGTGCCAAGGAAAGGACTTTCCTACGGACCGCGAGTGGGATGCCTGGCTTGCGGCTGTCGAGCGTCTCCAGTACCAGGTCAAAGAGGTTCGGCTCTTAGCGTTGACGGACGGAGGTCACCCGACCAAGAACCAAATGGAACGGTTGCGGGTGAAGAACCGAACTAATCCACTGACTGCGCTGGTTTCTCCGTCCTACGCTTACCGATTCATGGCATCGGCGTTGTCGTTCATCAACCCAGCCATCCGCTGCTTTTCACCCGCAGACATCCAAGAGGCCTTCGAACACATCGGGCTTGCTCGCGATGAGCGCGAGCGGGTACTTCAGACAATTGAAAGACTACAGGGACAGCTCACTCGTGGATCCTCGGCTGCCTGAGCCGGGAGCGCGGGCGCGGTTGTTGCCATTCTTGCCAAGGGTCGGCGCGATTTCGTCATTGCGCAACGGTGTGCAGTTAGTGCGTTTCGTCCTAGGGTTGCGGGAGGGAATGAAGCCGCGGTCAATTCTCGAAATTCATCGAGCACGCTGGAACGGCGGGGCCAGTTTGGGTCAACTCATAAGAGTTTGACGCGCCCGAGCAAGAGTCTCCACTCTGCGAGACTAGGATTATTGCGGCAGACGAGCGCGAATACGTGCTTCATGATAGTTCGCGTCGTTTTGACGTTTTGCATGAGATGGGTCGGTGGTCGAGACAACTCAACAGCACCCGTGTCTTTATTGATCACACTTCCGAAGACAAGGCTCGCATCGTCAAGGAAGCCGACGCCTGTGCCGGCGCTGGCGAGGTCGGTGCTCTGCTGCGTCGCGAAGGGATCTAAAGTTCACACTTACATAACTGGCGCACCCAAATGCGGCAGTCAGGATTGGCGGGTCTCGTCGACAAGCAGCCTGGGGTCAAGCCGACCAAGGACCCCAAGGACCGTGTCATCGAGCAGCTAGAAGCCAAGAACGCGCGATTGGAAAAGAAGCTGCGCATATCGCGACACCTGATCGATATGCAAATAAAAGCACACGAGATTCTCGGGATAGCGCTGCCGAGAATCGAGGAAACCAGCGACGCCGACTCATGGAGATCGTCCAACAACACCGAATCGTGGGCAGGCCTTGCGGTGCGCTCGAGCAACGTGGTCACGACGAGCCGACCAAAGGGCTCGGAAGGTCGCCACGGATGTTATTACACCCTGCGGTGAACATTGATTGATGTTAATAGTAATAACCCAAGGCTAGTCAAACGGGCGGCGCTTGTGGCATGATGCTCCGCGCGCGCCCGAACCTAGCACGCGCTTGAGGTAGAACCATGTTCCAGTCACAGACGACGAAACGTAACCCAGAACAGACTGCTCGCGCGGCATTCGCTGCGTGCGGTGTCGCATGGTGGCTGCTTGCGTGTTCTTCCTCGACGTCAACGACCTCGGAGAGAGATGACAGCGGTGCGGCGGGTTTGGGTCATTCTGGCGGCGCGACAGCGACCAGTGGCGGAAGGGCTGGCACGACCACTCTTATCGCAGCGGGCGCTCCGCATCAATCGCTGGCGGGCGCTTCGGCGGGTTCAGCGGGCATGAGCGTAACCTACGTCGAGGGTGGCGCAGCATCAGCCGCCAGTGGAGGTGTTGGAGCGAGCGCTGGCGCAATGCCCATAGCTACAGGCGGAGCCGCAGCGGGTGGCACTGCGACCACTAGTTATGGCGGCAGCAGTGGCGCAGCAGGTCGAAGCGACACGGGTGGGGCCAGCGTTGGTACGGGTGGTGACGCGGCGGGAGGATCGGATCCGATCGGCCATGGCGGAGTCGATGGCGTTGCCGGAGGCAATGCGGGTAGCCACAGCGCTGGCGCGAGCGCGGTCAGCAGCTGCGACTTACCACCGAATCCAGTCAACGGGTCAGTGGCCACGACGGGTACTGCCCATGGCTCGACCGCAACCTATGTTTGCGCCAAGGGCTACCGCGCAAGCGGGTTGGTTACGCGCACCTGTCAGATCGGCGACACTTGGAGTGGCACGACGCCGACGTGCTCGCTCGTCGACTGCGGCGCGCTGACGAATCCATTGAACGGCCAAGTCAGCGCGCCATTGACGATCTATGGCTCCACCGGGTCGTATTCGTGTTTGGACGGATTCGCATTGAGCGGTGTGCCTTCGCGCACCTGCCAGGCTGACGGCAACTGGAGTGACGCTGCTCCGAGCTGTTCGCGGCGCAAGCAATACGTTCTATCAGTCGGTGCTGACGCCAACGGACTTGCTGTTCCTTCGGGAACCTTGGTCGTTCAGCAGGGCCTGGGCGTTCAGCTCAATACCGTTCCCAATCCCGGCTTCGCCTTTGGTGCCTGGCAAGTCAGTTCAGGAAGCGCGGTTCTCGGCGATGCCTCGCACTCGAGCACGACCGCCACGCTCCAAAACGGCAATGCCAGCGTCGTAGGAAGTTTCTCCGCACTCTCGCCCGCACAATCGTTGCTTGCTTGCTACCCGTTCGAAGGTAACTCCAATAACGCTTGTGGAACCAGTCGCAACGGAACGGTCAATGGCGCCGTGCTCGGGCCCGGACAAGGGTTGTGTGGGACGTCTGGCTATCGCTTCAAATGGGCGACGTCGGATTCGATCACCTTGGACAACACCGTGGCCATGCAGTTCAGCAGTGCCATGACGATCGAAGCCTGGGTCTATCCCGAAGCTTGGGACAGCACTGCTGCCCACTACTACCGGATCGCATCGAGGTACCCGACGTTCCTTTTACGCGCAGAGCAGGACGGATATCCGGTGTTCGGGATCGATCGCAGCGGGGCACCTGGCACATACCCAGGGGTATCTTCAACCGAAAAGCTACCCATGTTGGCGTGGTCGTACTTAGTTGGTACGTTCGATGGCAAGGACGTAAAACTGTACGTCAACGGAGCGCTCAAGGCGACGTACTCCCTGCCGACGACCGACACCATTCGTGACAATGTTGCCCCAATACGAATTGGTGACAACAGCCTGGGTGAAGGCTTCACCGGAGTCATCGACAACGTTGGCATCTTCGACCGGGCGCGAACTGCGGCCGAGATCAAAGTTACCTACGACACCATCGCTGCGTGTTTGGCGCAGAATTAGCATGCCGTCTTCCGGCGGAATGAAACGCTATCGGTAGGCTATGCCAAGTCCTGCGCGCCGAGCGCCAGGTTTGTGTTGATTCCGCAGCACCTAGCCCGATCGTTCCTTGGTCCGCCGCGCGCCAGCGGCAGAGGCGGGTGCGGTACTCGGAGCAGAGGGATCGCTGCGCTCTGGAGCCTTGCAGCGGCCAAACGCGCCATCCGTAAGCACGACCAGATAAATCGGCACGGGATACAGTGGCGCGCAACTGGCGTATGGATCCCCGCTGTACGTCGTGTCTGACGTGCAGAAAGCGAAACAGTTGTACAGGTACTGTGTGAACTGGCCGCAGCTCCTGCAGTTGAAGTACTCGGCGATCCCCACGGACCAATCGGGATCGCAGCCAGCGAGAGCCGCGAGGTAGTTGTTCGCCGTGTCGCTATCGATTCCGCAGGCAGTTAGGATTGCCGCAATGTCAGGGGGGGGACTGGAACAGACGCTCGGCGCACCTGCAGCGCCGGTGTTGCTCGTGCTGCCGCCAGTTGCCGAGCTCCCGCCCAACGCCAGGGGCGGTGTCGACCCTGGGCTCGGTGAGTTTCCACCCGATGCGCCGCGCCCGCCCGCAAGGCTTGCGCTGTCACCCCCCGCGGAAACATCGCCGGTTGCGCCTGCGGCGGTTGCGCCATTCGGAGCGACTTCTCCACCGCATCCCACTGCGCAAACACTTACCGCGACAAGCAAGTACAGCGACGTTGGTGACAATGATTGACCTAAGTCGCGAAAGCCATTCGGCGCGAATTGTGCTTTGGCCAATGCGGTGCGGATATCGTCGAGCGCAACTGTCGGATCGAGAGCGGCGAGCTCGGCACCGTTGTCCGGCAGGGGCCGCTGTCTCAGGTCGACGAGCATGGCCTGCACCCGATCGCGCAGCTGGTTCCAAAACACGTCGCCACGGCGCTCGTCTGCCAACTGCAAGTAGAGCGAATCGAGGATTTGCGCTTGTGTGAACCAGGGCTTGAGTCGAATCCCCATAGCGTGCAAATACCGCCGCAGACTGGACACAGTGGGAGCGAAAAACATCCGATTCATGGCACTCCTTGGGCAGCCGAAGCTGCGACGGGTTGGGGATGTTCGGTGCCTGCGAGCACGCGAAGGCAATGTCGACTGGCGTTGGGCTTGCCGGACCAGGCCAGGGAAGCTGCCGTGCATCCGCCGCGGCAGAGGGTTGCGTAGCTACAGGCGGCACACACGCCGGACAGTGACGCCGGATCGAACCGCCGATTGTAAGGAAATCTCAGCGGATCGTGCCAGATCGCGTCGAGCGGCTGTTGGCGCAGGTTGGCGTCATCTGCGCGATTTGGCAGCGATAGGCACCCCTTGACGCGCCCGCTGCTGGTAACGCCCAGCACCCTTATTCCCGCCTGGCAGCCAATCCAAGCCCGCTTCGGCATGCCCTTGGGGGTGCGCAGCCGTACATCGTCGCTGGTGCACCAGCCAATACTGTCGGTCAGATGCGGCGACAGGGCGCGCTTGTTGTGCATTCGGCGCAGTGTCTCGTAGAGCGTTAGCATCTGCTCGGGCTTGAGCGCGAGGTCGGTGTCGAGGGCGCGTCCAGCAGGCAACGTGAGTTGGATCTGCCAGGCCAAAACTCCAGCTGCTTCGAGCTCTTCGCCCAATGCTTCCAGCAACGGGAGTGTTTGAGTGTTGACCTGAGTGGTAACGCCAACCGGAATTGCTGCGGCATCGAGCTGACGAATGCCAGCGAGTACGCGCCGATAAGAACCGTGGCTGCGACGCAGCCAATCGTGAACCGCCTCGGTGCCGTCAACGCTGACGCTCACGGACGTGAGCGGGAGTTCCGCCATTTGGCGCACCGTGGTCGAGTTCAGGCCAAAGCCCGAGGTCACCAACTCCATGTGCATTCCGTACTCGATGCCGCGCGCGGCAAGCTCTTGCCAACCGGGATGCATCAATGGTTCGCCGCCGAGGAGGGTAATCCGTTCGGTGCCGAGCGTCCCGAGCGTATCGATCACCTTGAGCCATTCCGGTTGACTGAGCTCGTCGGGGCTTGCCGTTCCGGCGCTCGAGCCACAGGTCAAGCAGCGATGCGGACAGGCGAGTGTCAGTTCGAGTCCCACCGCTAGGGGAAGCCAATCGAGCAGTTCGAGAGCCATCCTGGGTACCATGTGCAACCTTACACCTAGCGAATGCCCGAGCCGAGGCGATTGCGTCACGGTATTTGGTCACCGATGAAAAGACCGACGTCCGCCAGGGAAGGGCACCTGCCGCCCGCGGCCGGAACTGCCAAAGTGCTGCCAGGTACCGCTAGGTGGCCTCGGATGCGGGGAGGCGCAAGTTGCCAAACGATCCGTCACCTGGCGAGGTGAACGGCTAGTTCTGTTCATCCGGCGGCAGGGGACGGATCGTTTGAGCGAATCCAAAGCGGAGCTTTGGCTCCCGGTGAGCTGTCAGCTGCTGGCCGGTTACCAGTACACATGGTCGAGGCGAGCGTCAATCCTAGTCCGGCGATCTCGCTCGCGCGACGGGCGGTGGTTTGTTCGACATCCTGAACTGCTCCAGCAATTGCTTGGCGCGCCCGGCTTCGGTCACCAGATCAACCGCCTTCAGCCGCCCACCGCAGGGGCATTGCAAAACGTCGTAATCGTAGGTCCTTTTCAACAGAGTAGCCCAATCTATTCTCCATGAGTTCAGCGCGATGCTGGCGGCCAGTTTGGGTGAAGCATCTTTTCCCGACGGATCGGAGGGCTGCGTTGTGCCTTCGACGACTGCGGCTCCAGCTCGGCTTGCGGCCTGTTCGGGATTCGACGAAAGCTTGACCGTATCCACGTCTGCACGTGTCGCATCCGAGTCTGGAGAATGTGATGTCGAAGTAGTCGCCTCCGTCTGCGTGGCGTCCACAACCGCTGGTACGCACAGCTTTCTCCATGAAGAGTTTGGCCCATACACGCCGAAGTAACGTAGTAGGGGGTGCCTCGGCGGAGGAATTATTGCCGCGATACGGGCCAACAGATCGATCGGTCTCATCACTCGGTGGGTGGATCTTCCTTTCTGCGCATGACGTAGGCGGTAGGCAATGAGCCCGTCGCCCGTTTCGCTCATCCGCTCCATGCTCAGAGAAAGCCGTGCGCAGTAGCGAATCAATCGCTCTCGTCAGTAAGTCGCGGAGAGGGAGAGATTCGAACTCTCGGTACAGTTACCCATACACATGAATGCACTACGCCCTTCGGGCGTGCCTTGCTTCGCAAGGACCGTGGCCCTCCGGGGACTCGTTCACTGCGTGCAGTCGTCGATTCTTGATGGGACGCGAGTTCTTGCATCTATGGTCACCAAGTATCCCCGGTCCACCTATCATACCGGGCTTCATCCGTGAAAAACCTACTTGCTACGTTTCACCACGCCTCTTGGCCGTCACATCTGGCAAACTCTCGGTTGTCTCGCCCGAATCCATTGCAAATTGAGGCACAATTACCACGTCCCTCCTTCCTTTGGCGTAGGTGGAATTCTTGTTGCAGGCCTATTTGAAGTCGTAACTTCGGAACGCTTGGCCGTGCAATTGCATGAAGCAAGGGCATAGACTACCGCTACGGCGCATCTCGTCTTTGCTTCGCTGACGGCCCACTCCTTCCGCAGCCTGTCGACGCCCTTCCTCCAAGCAGTTGGTCTTGAGTTCCAATGACTGACTGAACAGACGCTAATCGAAACACGCCCGCCTGACTGAGTACGTAGCGCGGTCGAGTAACCCCCTATTTCCGAACACCTACCAATCCGCCGGACTTGCCGACGCAAACCATTTACCCTGAGCACCGCTACGCACTCCGACTTCGGTACCATCGGAATGCGCGGGGAAGGATCCCACTACGCATTCTGCAGATCTATGACCCTCCATCGCCAATGCCAACATGGATTCGGCTGCATCGCGAATACTTGTGTCTGAGCGGCCCGGTTTGCTGAACTCTGAAGCGCCGACGACGCGTACCTATCGACCTACTGCGATGCAGGGCGATGCTCTTATCCCCTCGTGCTTACGATAAGCCGTAGACATTGATTCAGCTGATCCGCCGGCATTCGCGACGATTGAAGGCCTCATGATGTGAAATTGGCACGCGACTAAGACAGCCCAAGCCTTCCACCAACCAAAGGTTCCATCCCAACGGGCAACCTGCGAACTAGCGCCATCACTTGAGCCTCGCAGTTCACCATGATGCCAGGTGACGGAGCTTGTGGCAGTTATGTGTGGTGGTTGGATTGTCTCGAACGGCGGGAGGTCCAACCACCGACCTCCTACTTTCTCAGCTGAAGCTCCTTCACCGGCAAGCCCAGCTTGACGGTCGTTCGCACTCCGGCAACGGTGAGCTGGGCGTCGCCACTCGGAACGTCTTCAAACGCGTAGTCGCCATTCTTGTTCGTGAAGGTGTGATACGTTCTTCCGCCGTAGGTGAGATCCACGCGTTCGCGCTTAGCTGCAGTGCCGCTGGCCGTCTTGACGTGCCCGCTGTGCATCATGGCCTTTTTCTTCCCCGCACCGCCGAACACGTGCGGCGCGAACACGAACGAACCGTAGAGGGTGTCCCAGTAGACATCCATCGCTTGTGGGCCAACGTAGCCCGGCGACGGGCACTGGATGGTGACGGTAGCCGATTGCGTGCTACCCGTGGTATTCAGCGACGAGGCTGTGTTGGTCCAGGTCATGCTTCCCGAGACCGTCGCCTTCACGGAGACGGGCCAGACTTTGGGCGACTGCGCGGTGACAGACAACCCGACTGAGTACTGCTGTTGCGCTGAGGTTGAATTGGCCGCAGCGAAATCGTTCGCCATCGTACTTGAGACGGAAAGGCACGCGCAAGTCCCGCCGTTGCAATCGGATCCCGTGTCCGGTGTCTCATAAGGTAGGTTGCGCCAAGTCGTTGCAATGAAGCGATCGGTGTCGGGTGCGGTCGGCCCGTTTGCGAACGGGTTCTGCGCAAGGATCGTCGCAAAATCGCTGGCTGTGAACCCAAGATCGAGCAGCGTCTTCATTCGCGCCGGGTTCAACGCAGGGTTTTTCAGGTCCGCCACACTCACGACGTACTGAGCTGTGTCTTGGTAGCTACCCACTGTCCACTTAACTTCATTGTCCAGCGCCGAATAGGTGAGCAGCGGATGAAGAATCAGGATGAACTGATCCTGATTGTGGTTAATCCCGTCCTGGTTACCGCTCGTCTTGATTTCCTGGTTCTGCTTCTTGGTTATTGTCATCGACGCTCCGTTCGTCGACGAGCCCTGGAATCCGACGTTCACAGCCGCGCTCAGTGCGCCGGTGGCTTCCGTGCCGACGGTGAAGCTTGCCTCGGCCTTCACTCCCCCTTGGAAGCTGTTCTGCGTCGAGGTCTGCGTGCCGTTCGAGCTTCCACTCTGATAGCTGACCGTGCTTGTTTGGCCGCACTTGAAGGCCGGCGTGCTCGTGCATCCGGGCGGGCTGTAAACTAGCGCCGCGATGTAATAGAGCGGTGTAACGGTGCCGACCGTCGGTGTGCCTGCACAGTTGTGGGCAAGCGCAGCGCTCTTGCATGCGTAGCGGGTTCCAGCGGCAAACCCGCCGGCGATGGGTGCATAGGCCCCGCACTTGTTCACCGGACAGCGGCCGACTGTGCTTGAAGTCACCGTGATGGCGACGGGAGGGTCACCGCTCGCGCAACCGGTTGGAGCCTTTCCGACCGAAAACCATACGTCATTTTCGCACACAATTGGGTTTTCGGGACGTGCGTCGCTCCGACCTGAGGCGCCCAACACGATTGCAAACGCCACGACCACGCCGAGCGCAGCGGCCGACGTCCAACGGAGACCGCTGTTACCGTGGTTTCTCATCTTACTTACGTTCCTTGCACCATGCCCGTGATGGGCAATTGCTGCTTTGACGACCACCGTAGCACGGGGTTCAGACAATACGTGTCCAAGTCAGCAGAACCGCATCCGTAATTTGCACCAACAGCTGCGTAGTACCACTCGCCCGTGGTTTCCAAACCCCACAACTCACGTAGAGTCGCTCGACACAATTTTGCCGGGTTATCCCTCGGAGACTTTGGTTTGCTCCGTCGCGGTAACGACAGCATTGGTGTAAGGACACGATAACGACACCTGTGCTTCGGACGACATCGGCGCGGGGGTGCTCCGTAAGCGTTCATGGCGCGCTTAGCAATTTCGTCACTACATCGAACAAGTCGTTATTGCGAAGCCACAAACCATGAATGGGTTCACTTGGTCAGCTACTCCAGGATCCAGGGCGCTACGGGAACAGTTACCAGCTGCGTTTCGAGAGCTATCGCCCTTCGTCGAAGCGCTCACCCTTGGAAACCTCGACGTCCCAACTAGCAATTGCTTTGGCAAACACCTCCGGAAGACCGAACTGCCCGAGTGCCGCCGATGTCCGCCACTGAAGAGTCCCCATCGAAACGCGCATACCGAGTGTCATCATTTCGCCTGGGAGTCGCTCCGCTCCCCACAGGCAACGCTCTCGGCACGTTTGCAGACATGCGCGTACCCGCAGCGCTCTTGTCGGCACCTCGCATTAACATTCGCCCCGACCGACCGTAGGCAGTATGTTGATGGATATTCAGCCAGACGTAGCGGGCCGCGCCCAAGGAGATTCTTGAGTTGAAAGTCAGGGTTCAGGGTCTCCTCAATGCCGCCAAGTGGATTCATGCGCAGCATGGAGAGGACGCGTTGGCAAAAGTGCTTCGACTTTGCAGCGAACCGGTCAGGGAGCGTCACGCGCATTCGCTTGCCATTGAGTGGCATCCACAAGAAGAACTCATTGAGTTCATCACGGTCGCGGAGTCCACCCTCGGCAAATCGGACGGGGAACTCTGTGTGCAGTTCGGTGCCGCCGGCGCAAAAGCGAACGTGGGCGGGATTGTGCAGCGAACTGTGTTCTACTTTGCCAATCGCGAATACATGTTTCGTCGAATCACTTCGTTGTGGAGGCAATTCAACGACGCCGGCGAACTTGCGATTCTCGAATACAACGAGAAGGTGGCAACGTTGGAATTGACGGGAGTCCCCTTACCGAATAGCTATTTTTGTGCCCTCCTCACCGGCTGGTCTTACGAAGTGGCCCTCGCGCTTGGCGCGAACAGACCGCAAACTCGTCACATTTCCTGTCTTGCCACCAAGGGAAGGCATTGCATTTGGGAGGTTGCCTGGAACGGCTTTACTTTTGACGAGGTCGAGCTCAAGCAGAAGAAGATAAGTTGGGACGAACCGAAATGAATCGACTCGAAGCTTTCGAGTCTAGAGTGTTGCTCCCGTGTTCTTCTGAAGTGATCGTTCGGGCGATGCACTAACAAGATCGGTTTCGTAGCGCTGGATTGACTTGAGCCGAGTCAATCCTGAAGTAGGCGCGCTACAGGTCCCAACGCTGCCGCAGTTTCTTATCCAGGGCCACGACTTTGCCAATTCCGTGCGGTCGCTTGCCCCAAGAAAAGAGGCCGCTAGTCGATTTGGTGAGAACCCGTCGCCATCGCGGCCCCTGCCTCAAGACCTGCGGCGGCCCGCTGCATCGGGGCAACTCCGCGGACGTCGGCCGAGAAGTAGGGTCGGCTGCGAACGGGCCAAAGGCCGTGCATGCCGTCTCGGGAATTGCAGAGCCGTTCGCGTTGCAGGTACGCTCGCACGCGTTGAGGATGCCAATGAACATCATGAAGCTTCGCCAGGCTGCGCCAGCTTTGCTGGTCATTTTCGTGAGCATTTTGTTGATGCAACTGCAACCGAGCTTTGGGGTGTGGTGCTGCGCGCTCGTCTTGCCTCTTATCGTGGGCGCATCGCTTTTCGTCGTGCGCTTTTGGTCGGCGACGAAAGCTCAGTTTGCCGTCATTGCGGCTGCGTTTTCGACGGTGCCGGTGGTGCATCACGCTTGGGTGTTCAACGTCGAGGGCAACGCCATTATGGCGTGGTCCTTGCCCTTTGCCCTCGTACCGGCCTTGCTGATTGTCGCCGTTGCAACGCGCGCACCCCTCGTTCGCCAGGTCCGAACCCGGCGCGCGGTGTTTGCCGTCATCGCCGCAGCGAGCGCCTTCTGCTACGGCATGGGCGCCGCGTACTTTGCCAATACCTTCTTCGACCACGGACGCGTGCAACGCTTTGATGCTACCGTCAAAGCCCGGGTCGTCCGCAGCCACTTCGTCTTTCTCTTCAAGCAGTACGACTTGAACGTGAGCCCGTGGGGCAATCACCGGACGGTCGACTCTATCACCGTTGAGCCTGAAGTCATCGCGGCCCTACGCGTCGGCGACCACGTGTACATCGAGCAATTGCCTGGTACGCTGGGAATTCCCTGGGTAAGGGTCGCGGCTCCCTAACGGGTTTTAGTGGTGCGCCGGCCCCTAACCGAGGAAGGTCGTCTCGGGTTCGAGCGTAGGCCCAAGCCCCGCTAGAGGTTGCGTGTCAGTTCTGGCTCAAGGAGGCTCCCATGGTAGGCCCGAAGGTTCGATGGACGGTCTGGTTGGTAACGCTGTCGGTGATGATTTCAGGCTGTTCGAAGAACGTGATTGCCGCGTACCCTCCTGCGGCACAACCCATCCCCAACGCGCCCAGCCGATACGATGTCTGTTCTGTGGATTCGAGTCTTTGCAGCGGGTCCGTTCGTTTGACGGGGATGGAGCAAGAGACCTCAGTTCGAGGCCAGGACATCTTGATGACGGGACCCCTTTCGGAGGCGCGGGCCGTGCGCAGGCAGCCGACGGGCTTCAACGAGATGGTTGGGCAAGTCGACAAGGATTTGACTACGACGCCCCGAACGCAGCTCGCCCCAACCCCGATCCCAACACAAGCTTCCAACGCCCCAAGACCCTGGATTGATCTTGAGGCGAATCTATCAATCGAAGTGCCTGATCCGCGTGCATCGGCCCAAATGCTGCGCACGTTGGTTGCCACGGCCGAGGGTAACGTCGTAAACGAAACGCTCGAGGATAACCCGGCACAACTCGGCGCGGCACTGTCTATCCGTGTCCCTTCGGAGCGCGCAAGCTGGCTCATCGATCGCGCCAGTGAACTGGGCAAAGTGACGTCGCTCAAAACGCAGTCCACCGACGTTGGGCGCAAGGTGGTCGATGCTGAAACGGTGTTGCATAACCTGGAGAGTGCCCTTTCGCGCTATCAAGAGCTCTTGAATAAGGCTGAGAACGTCAAAGACATGACCGAGATCCAGCGCGATATGGATCGCGTGACGCTCGCCCTCGATCGGGTAAAGACCGATCTGGCTTGGATGAAAGACCGCGTGGCGCGCTCGACCGTTTATGTTCAATTTTCGGTGCCCAGCAAGCAACGCGTGGAACAGACTGCGAAGCTTCACTTGGGGTTGCGGGCTCCCTACGCTACCGATCTCGGACCGGCTTCGGGCCGAGATGAATACTTTGGCGGCGGGCTTAGCCTGTTAGTCTTGCGATCGTTCAATCTGGATCTCGACCTTTTCACGCACGCTGATTCGAGCCGTCGCAGTGGCGTAGGTCTGCTGCTTGCTACGGCGGGTACGGAATTTTACTCGAATCGCCTTGGAGCCGGAGCGCGAAGGTTTCTCAATCCCTTCCTCGGTCTCAGAATGGGTTACGCCAATCTCAGCGGTGATGGCGCATTCGCCCTTGGCGGAAGCCTAGGTGTTGAGCTCGTGAAGACGGAGCT
>Ga0302321_100000227_pt1 | contig 50507 bp, 42 predicted proteins | sample Fen_T0_1_FD_202505 | JGI IMG/M metagenome (GOLD analysis project Ga0302321, IMG submission 202505) | Peat permafrost microbial communities from Stordalen Mire near Abisko, Sweden - Fen_T0_1 | ecosystem: Environmental > Terrestrial > Soil > Wetlands > Permafrost | place: Sweden: Abisko... | reverse complement strand
ACTCGCAGCGCCGGGCCGCGCACGGGCAGGCCCAAGACCGGCCAGGCGGCTCCGACGAAACGGTCCTTCTCCGGCGGCAAGCCCGGCAGCGGCGTGAGCGGCAGCGTGACGCGCCCCACAGGCCGCCGCGCCCGCCCAAGCTGAGTCACCGGCGGCTAGATCCCTCTCGCTGAGGCGGCCGTCGGGTCTGCTATGCTTTTCGCCGATCGGGGCGTGGCGCAGCCTGGTAGCGCACCTGAATGGGGTTCAGGAGGCCGAGCGTTCGAATCGCTCCGCCCCGACCATCTCCTAAGCGTGAAACCGCCAATTCGGGCCGTCCCGCAGGGCCTCGGCGCCCTCGCTGCAGCGCTCACTGTAGCCCTTACGCATTCCGGGCTACGCCCTTCCGTTTACCTCCGGGGCACGATCAAGAGCGGCACGCTGAGGAACCCCGCCTTCACCTACACATGACCTACAGCCCCCTCGGATCGATGAACTTCGGGTCACGCCAAACGGCGGGAAGGGCTATGTCATCGTTAGCGGCGACGGCACGGTCAACCCGCAGGTCGGCAGTTACCTGTCGCTTTGTCTTGATCAGATCAACTTCCCAACGACCTAACCGGATGACCGCGTAGGCGATGATCACCCAGGGAATAGCGGCCGCGGCTTTCGGTAGCGACAGCGCCAGTGCCGCAGTGAGCCAGGGTGAGCGCAGCGGAAGCGCGAAGGTCGAGTAGAACAGCTCGGTTCCGGGCCACAGCGCGGGTACCGCGAGCCAACCAGAGGCGCGACGGTCCACGAGCGCCAAGGCGGCCAGTGCGGCTGCCGTCAGGACAAAGAGCCGCGGGTCGCGCGCGGCAGAGTAACCGCCATGCGTTCCCGCGCCGATTAGCCACGATTGCAGCGTGCCCACAATCGCGAAGTAGTGCGACCAGAGCGGCCAGAACAACAGCACTGAGGCCAACCCCGCCGCCCCGAGGATCACGAGGGACCGCCATTGACGCTCGGCCACCATCGGGATCATCGCGTATGCCTTCATGGGTGCTGCGAGCCACCGCACTCGGTCGGAGCCGCATAGCAACAGCGCCAGGGCGACGACGTGCGGATTGCCGGACACAATGCCCGTCACCATCGGCGGGAAGAGGAGCCACCAGATCGGCAGACCTAGGCGCCGGATCGTATAGACCGCGGCGGCCACCGTAACGGCGAGCCAGCCCACAACGAACAGGGTTTCGGGTATCCAGACGAACGGCACGAACGCCAGGACGGTCGGCGGCGGCCCGACGAACATCTCATGGATGTACTGTCCGCTGGGTGGCCAGGTATTGGTCGCGGTGTAGGCGGTCCAAGGGTCGCCCCCGGCTAACCAGGTTTGCGCCGCGCGGTAGTACAGGCGGCCGTCGATGCCGACCGTATCGAGGTGCACCGGCCAATCCCAAAAGACTCCGGCGATGGCGCGCCAGGCCCAGTAGGCGAACCAGGCGGCTAGGGCGAACGGGGCGGCGCGTCGCCCAAACGCGAGCAGGCGGCGCCACTCAACGATGGCCCAGCACAGCCCCAGGACCCACAAGACCGAAGCCAAGAGCAGGAGGGCTAGCCAGATCATCGTTCCGCCCCATCTGCGGCAAGGCGCCGCCTCGATCCCAGGATGCGCGAATTGGATACGGGCTGCTCGCCCGCCCCGACCATCTCCTCTGACTCACTGGCCGGTACATTCGCGCGCCTGGCGAGATGCATCGCTGCGCCCCTTGGCCTCGGGCTCAATATCCGCGCATCCATACCGGCCAAGGACTTATGAGGCATCCCATGTTCCTCCGCAAGACTCACGGCCAGGGCCTCGCAGAGTACGCCCTGATCCTGTCGCTCATTGCCATCCTGGCAATCGCGACTCTGCTATTCCTCAGTACCCGGATCGACACGGTCCTCAGCTCAATCGCCAAGGCTTTGTAACCGTCCATTGCGCAGATCGAGCGGGCCGCGGACACGCGCCCCGCTCCTCGTTTGTGCCTGGAAGCGGCCGTGGCATCGGCACAAGTGCTATAGCCGTTGGCGCCCGCTGGGCGCAAGATCTCACAAGCGATTTTCGCCACGCACTCTTTGAGGAAACGATATGTTCCTCCGCAAGACTCGAGGCCAGGGCCTCGCCGAGTACGCCCTGATCCTCGCCCTCATCGCCATCCTGGCAATCACCGCGCTGATGTTCCTCAGCGGCCAGATCGACACGATCCTCAGCAAGATCGGCAAGGCCCTGTAAGCGTCGTGCGCACATCGGCCGGGTCGCGGACAACGCGGCCCGGTCTTCTTGTGCCTGGAAACGGCTGCGGGCTCAGGTGGGGCCCGGACTGAGGCCTGCCGGCCGTCGCAGGGTAAACTCCATCGCTGATGACCGGCCGCTTCGGCCGGCCGAACGAACCCTGGACGAGTGACGATCGTGAATGAAGCGAGCGGGCGCCGCGCGCTCGGCCGGCTCGAGAACGACGAGTTGGACGAGCAGCAGCGGTCCGGCGTCGGCGACATGAACCTCGAGGAGTTTCGGGCTGCGGCCCACGCCACCGTGGACATCATGGCGGACTACCTTGCGGGAGTGGGGAAGCGGGACGTGCTGCCGGGCATCGAGCCGGGCGCTCTCCGGCCGCTCTTCCCGGCCGCGCCACCAGAGTCGCCGGAGCCGATCGAGACGATTCTGGCCGATTACCAGCGCCTCATCGAGCCGAACATCACGCACTGGCAGCACCCGCGCTTCCTCGCGTACTTCAGCAGTTCTGCCGCGGCGCCGGGGATCATCGGCGAGATGCTGACCGCCGTGCTCAACTCGAACGTGATGCTGTGGCGAACGAGTCCGGTCGGGACCGAGCTCGAGCAGGTGGTGGTCGACTGGTTCCGCCAGGCCCTGGGGCTGCCGGGCGAATTCGACGGCCTGGTGACCGACACGGCTTCCACCTCGTCGCTCCTGGCGCTGGCCGCGGCCCGGCAGGCTGCCGGAATCGATGCCGCGGCCAAGGGATTGCCCGGGCGCCCCGACGTGCCCAAGCTGCGCGTATACGCGTCCGAGGAGGCCCATTCGTCTATCGAGAAGGCTTGCATGACGCTGGGGCTCGGCCGGTCGGCGCTTTCGAAGATCCCGACGAACGATCGGTTCGAGCTCCGGCTGGATGCGCTGGAAGCGGCGATCGCGGCCGACAAGAAGGCCGGCGTCCGGCCGATTGCGTTGGTCGGCACGATCGGCACCACTTCCACCACCTCGATCGATCCAATCCCCGGGATGGCCGACATCGCCGCCCGCGAGGGCATCTGGCTGCACGTCGACGCCGCCCATGCCGGCGCGGTGGCTCTGATTCCGGAACGTCACGATCAGTTCGCCGGTTGGGATCGAGCGGACTCGGTGGTCACGAACCCGCACAAATGGTTCTTCGCCCCAGTCGACGCGTCGGTCCTGCTGACGACGCGAATGCCGGTGCTGCGCGATGCGTTCAGCCTCGTGCCCGAATACCTGCGGACCCTGGACCGGGAAGGCCCCATCCGCGACTACAACGAGTACACGCCGACGTTGGGGCGGCGCTTCCGAGCTCTCAAGCTGTGGATGCTGTTGCGCTACTTCGGGATCGAGGGCCTCCGCCGGAGGATCTCCTACCACCTCGAGCTGGGCGAGCGTTTCACCCGCTGGATAGACGAGGCGCCCGACTTCGAGCGCATGGCGCCGGTTCCGTTTTCCACGATCTGCTTCCGCTATCGGCCCGCTGCGATGATCGGTCGAGAGAACGAAGCGAAGATCGCCGAGGAGTTGGATCAGGTGAATATCGCGCTCATGGACGCGATCAACCGGACGGGCGAGGTCTTTCTCTCGCACACCCGGTTGCGCGGCCGGTTCGCGATCCGCGTCGCCATTGCCAACCTGCGTACAGAGGATGCGGACCTCGATCTGGTCTGGGAGATCATCCGCCGCGAGGCCGCCGCTCTGGTCGTTTCGCCCGCCTGAACCGGCGTTCGCGGACGAAGCGCCGCTGGGCGGTACGATTGACAGGTGAGACTCCCCTTTGTACAAGCGCTGGGCGCGCTCCTCGTCGTCATTGCCACGCCCTGCGTCGTGATCGCGGTGGCCGTGCTGCTCTTTCTCAACCCGGTTTGGGTCGGCTTCGATCAGGACAGAAATGACGTTGTCGGGCTCACCGGGTACGCGCCGGCCGAAGTCCGGCAGGTTACCGGCAGCATCCTTTCGGATTTGGTCTTCGGCCCGCCCAACTTCGATGTGACCGTCGGCGGCGCGCCCGTACTCGACGTGCGCGAGCGCAGCCACATGGCCGACGTGCGAACGGTGCTCATGGGCATGGGTCTGGTCGCGCTGCTGGCCGCGTTGATCCTCGTAGCCGCCGGGCTCGCAAGCCGGGGCGGCCGATGGTTCTGGAGCGCAGTGCACGCCGGCGGGAAGGTGCTCGCGGTCGGCGTCGTCGTGGTCGGGCTGGGGTTCGCCGTCTTCTTCGAGCAGGCGTTCGAGCTATTCCACGAGATCTTCTTTCCACCGGGGACCTATCTGTTCGATCCGAGGGATGAGAAGCTCGTTCAGCTGTTCCCGGATCAGTTCTGGTCCGAGACGAGCGTCGCTATCGCGGCAACGATCCTTGGGCTGGCGCTGATCGTCGTGTTCGCCACCGGACGACTCCGGCGAGGACGGGCTCCCGACGGGAACGTGCCCACGACCGAAACGCCGTCGTCCGTATCGTCCGGAGGCTCGCTGTGAACACGGGGTTCCCTCTCGGCCGCCTGTTCGGAACCGAGATCCGAGCGCATTGGACCTGGATCTTCCTGTTGGCGCTCGTCACCGTGGTCTTTGGGGAGGGGCTCTCAACTCAGACGGACCAGGGCTTCAACGCAGCCTGGGGCTGGGGCACGGCGGTCGTCTCTGCGGTGCTCGTCTTCGGCTCGGTGTGCGCACATGAGCTGGCTCACGTCTGGGTGGCCCGGCGCAACGGCGTCGGCGCCAGCGTGGTCGTGGTCCAGATGCTCGGCGGTACCTATGTGATGGAAACCCGGCCTCTCACGTGGGGCCAGGAGCTGAAGATCGCCGTGGCCGGCCCGATCGTGAGCATCGTGCTGATGACGGTTTTCGCCGTGCTCGCCGTCGCGATCCAGCTTGGCTGGGGCGCGGCTAACGACGTTCCGCAGACCATTGCCGCGGCGAGCTTCGCGATGCAGGTTCTGGCTCTGTTCAACTTCTTCCTGACAGTGACGAATCTCATCCCGGGCTACCCAATGGACGGTGCTCGAATCGTTCATGCAGTGGCGTGGGCAAGGTCCGGGCGCGAAGACGTCGCGACAAGGACCGCCAGCCGAGTCGGCCGGTTCTGCGGCTTCGCCATCATGGCCCTCGGTGTCTCAGTCGTGATTCTCGTCGACCTGCTGCCGGGTGCCGCGCTCGTGTTGGCCGGTTGGTTGCTGGTCGGATCGAGTCGGATTCTCGATCGCCGGCTGATGCTCCAGCACCTGATCGCTGGTGCGCGTGTCTCCGACGCAGCGGATTCCGATTTCGCCCGGCTACCGCCGCAGCTGACCCTGGACGTGTTCGCCGGCGACTACCTGGGCGAGAAGCTCGGCGCAGCCGCGCTCGTCGAGCGCGGCGAGGAGTTGCTGGGGCTCATCGGCACGATGCAGATCCGCAAGATTTCGCGCCGCAAATGGCCGACGATTCGGACTGAACAGGCCATGATCCCGCTGGCGAGTGTCGCGCGGACGGCCGGTGATGTAGAGCTGTGGACGGCCCTCGAGGCGCTCGAACGCTCCGGCCTGGATGCGATGTTGATCGGTACCGGGGAGCACGTCACCGAGCTGCTGACGCGCCGTTCGGCCGGGCACCTGATCCATGAACGGGCCGAGCAACGGGCCCGTGAGTCCGGCCTTTTGCCGCAGATTCTCAAGTTCCCGATGCGACGAACACCACCGAGACCACCTGCGGCGCCACCGCCTCCAGCCACACCCGAGGAGCCCGCGGGCACCTCATCCGACGACACACCCGACAGCAGCGAGAGTTGAGGGCCCGATGAGTAATGAAGGCAATCCGGGCGACGGTACATTCGAAGACGGTTCGCGTTCCGGGCGCCGCCGCAGCGTCCACGTCGACCGGGTCGGCAGGCCGCGCATGACGGACGTGACCGGTCGGCCGGTAGCCGCCCGACGGGCAGTTGCCGAAGCCGAAGTCTCGGTCTCGCACGAGACGCTGAGCGCCATTGTCGACGGCACCAACCCGAAGGGCGACGTCCTGAGCGTGGCGGAGCTCGCAGGCGTCATGGCGGGCAAGCGGACCAGCGACCTGATCCCGCTGTGCCACCCGGTGGCACTGACCGATCTGCTCGTGCGCGCCGTGCCGGACCGGGCCGCCGGCCTGATCCGCGTCACGGTGGACACGGCGGCGATCGGGCCAGCCAGCGTGGAGATGGAGGCGCTCACGGCCGCGGCGGTGGCGGCACTCACGGTGTACGACATGGTGCGGGAGGTAGACCCCTCCGCCGCGATCCGAGGCATCAAGGTGCTCTCGCGCTCCGGCGGCGACACCGAAGGCTGGCAGCGTCCGGCGGAGGCCGCTCCGAGTGAAGCCCCCAGGGCGCCACGGGGCGCCCGCGTGGCCGGCCGGATATCCAGCTCGTCACCGCGCGGATCCGGAGGCCGCTTTCCGCCGCGCAAGTACGGGTCCTGACCTCGGCCCGCGCCCCTTGGGTGACGCCGGGTAGTACGTTTGATGGGGACCGCGGGTTCATCTTGGTGTGGGGCAGGAGAGAAGATCAGTAGGTAGATTAGGGTTGCGCTGCTTCAGCGAAGGAGAACGCCGTGCCCGACGCCAATGTTCTCTTGCCCCTGGTGATCTTCTTCGGCATGGGCGCTGCGATCCTGTGGCTGCTGTGGCGCGTGGTCGTGCTGGGGGGACGAGCGCGGCGGGAGACGGCATCCGGCGTAGCCACTGCGGAGATCGCGCACCGGTCCGAAACGCTCTTGGGCGATCTCCTCGTGATCGTGGACGAGATGCGGCGCCGCAAGGTCGCGCCGAAGGATGCCGAGCCGCAGATGGCCGCGGCGCAGGCTGCGCTCCAGCGCAACGTCGCTGAGGCCACCGCGCTTACCCGGAGCGGGGTTTGGGCCTCTTCGGCGGCGGCTCTGGTGGCGGAGCTTGAACGTGCTCAACGAGCCATCGAGTTCGTGTCCCACGGCGCTCAGTTGCTCGAGGACGTAACCGGTGTCGACTGGGGCGAGGGAGAGACGTCCGTGAAGAGGGGCTACCTCAACCTGGTGCATGCCCGCGAGGCAATCAAGGAGCGGCGCGAGACGATCGTCCAAATTGCTCAGCAAGAGTCGAAGGGCTGGCGCGGCTGAGTCGGCCTCGGGACTCGTGATTAGCGGCGCTTGGACAGCGGATCCGGCCGCGGCGATCCGCGGTGATATTCTCCGTGCCAGGCCACGGGCATCGTGGTGGAGGAGACCGAGCCGATGCGCTGTCCGCGATGCGGCGAACGCGAAACCAGGGTCATTGACTCGCGGGACCTCGACGAGGTCAGCATCAGACGTCGCCGCGAGTGCGCTGCCTGTTCCGCACGGTTCACTACGAATGAGCGGATCGAGGCGCCGCGGCTGGTCATAGTCAAGCGCGACGGCGCACGCCAGGAATTCGACCGCGACAAGCTCGCCTCCGGGCTTCGCAAGGCGCTGACCCGGCGGCCGGTTCCCGACGATGCCGCGGAGCGTGCCGCCGACCAGATCGAGGCCGAACTGCGGGCGTCGGGTTCTTCGGAGGTCGAGTCGTCCGAGGTCGGCCGGCTGGCGATGGAGAAGCTCCGCGCGATCGACCAGATCGCATACATCCGGTTCGCCAGCGTGTACCAGAGCTTCGAGGACCTCGAGGCGCTGAAGCGCGAAGTGGACAACTTGTACGCGCAGCGGGGAAGCGGGGCAACGGTCAAATGAGCGTTCTTTCCGACCGAGATATAGCGGTAGCCTTGAAGGCCGGTCGAATCAAGATCGAGCCCTACGACCCCTCGGACCTGCAGCCGTCTTCGGTCGACCTCCACCTGGACCGGAGCTTTCGGGTTTTTCGGAACAACCGCTATCCGTACATCGACGTCCGCGCGGCCCAGCCGGATCTGACCGATCTCTTGTCGGTGGCCGACGACGAGTCGTTCGTGCTGCATCCCGGCGAATTCGTGCTCGGTCAGACGCTCGAATGGACCGAGCTGCCGGATGACCTGGTGGCCCGGCTGGAGGGCAAGTCGTCGCTCGGGCGCCTGGGCCTGCTCATTCATTCGACCGCCGGCTACGTCGATCCCGGCTGGAAGGGCAAGCTCACCCTCGAACTGTCGAACGTCGCCAAGCTGCCGATCGCGCTCTATTTCGGCATGAAGATTGGGCAGATCAGCTTCCTCACGATGTCGAGCCCGGTCGACCGGCCCTACGGCTCCGCGGGGCTTGGGTCCAAGTACCAGGGTCAGGCCGAACCGACCGCCTCCGCCTTCTTCGAAGACTTCGAAAAGGCCCGGCAAGCGCCCTCGGAACCGAGGAGGGACCGGTGACCACGCTCAACGAATCGGTTCACTGGTCGGCCGAACTCGGCGGAGGCACGCGAGTGGCGCTCATCCAGGCGGGCCACTTCCGTTCCGATGCGGGCGCGCTGCTTGGCCCGGTGCCTCGCATTATGTGGAACAACCTCGTGACCGACGAGATCGACGATCAGCATCGGATCCTCCAGGCGCTCAACTGCCTGCTCGTGGAGACGCCCGCCGGGCGGGTGCTCGTTGAGACCGGCATCGGCGATCGGATCGGGGACAAGGGCAGGGCCATGCGGGCGTACGAAGGCCCGTGGATCGTTCCCGCGCTCGAAAAGGCGGGCTTCGATCCGGAGTCCGTTGATGCCGTCGTGGTGAGTCACCTCCACTACGACCATGCGGGCGGTGTTCTGCGCGCGAACGGGGATCTCGCTTTCCCTCGAGCGAGCTTCATCGCGCAGTTGGCGGAGTGGAAGATCGCTATGGGCGACAACCCACGTTTGGTTGCCGGCTATGACCAGCCGGAGCTGCGGCTGCTTCGCGATCTGGGGCTGCACGGCACCGTGGACGGTGAGGTCGAGATCGTTCCGGGCGTCACGGTGGTACCGACCGGCGGCCACTCGGCCGGTCATCAGGGCGTGCTGATCCGCGGCCAAGAGAAGACTGTCGCCTTTTTCGGCGACTTGTGCATGCGGCCCTGGAGCGCCAACCCGCGCTGGGTCACAGCCTTCGACGACTTCCCGCTCGACTCGGTCACGGCCAAGGCATCGCTGTTTGCCCGCGCCGCCGACGAGGGCTGGACGATCGCGCTGTCGCACGAGCCGCTCCATCCGATCGGGCGGATGCTGCGCGACCGCGATCGGTATCGCTACGAGGCGCTCTTCTAGGGGCCGGCCGGGCCGCACCTGCCGCCACTGGCCTCCGGACGAGGTAACATCGCCCCGAGCCCCCGTAGCTCAGTGGACAGAGCGCCGCCGTCCTAAGGCGGGCGTCGTCGGTTCGAGTCCGGCCGGGGGCGCCAATCCCGTGAAGCCGGCCATCCCGGGTATCTAGTGTGCGATCTCCCACAGGTGCCCGGCCGGATCCGCGAAGCACGCGGTGCGAATGCCCCAGGGTCGGTTCATTGGGCCGTTGATGAACTCGACGCCTCGTGCGGAAAGCTCGGCATGCACTGCATCGACGTCGTCCACAGTGATGGTGAACTGCGCCCTCGCGCCCGCGAACTGGTCCGCGACCCTGGCTGGGGAGATGAGGCCCAGCGCCTCCGTCGTCATCAGCAGGTTGATCAGCGTGTTCCCGAGATTGAAGACCGCCGAGGCGCCGTCCTCGAACATCACCGGAAGGCCGAACGCCCTGCCGTAGAACTCCTTGGCAGCGGCCAGATCGTCCACGAAGAGGGTGATTGCGCTCAAGCCCGTGAGGGGTGTGGCCATGGCGAGTCTCCTTTCGATCGTGGCGCCGCCGGCCCAGGAGCCGATTCAGCCAGGGAACGCTCTCTCGAGCTCAACGAACTCCCTCCCGGCAATGCCCGGCGATTGTAGACCGCAGATTCCGAGCTCCTCACGCAAGCGTTCCCGTCACAGCGCGGCGCAGTATTCGCGCGACGGTCGCTCACAGCACGCTCGCAGAGCAACCCATCAGGTGACAGCGGCAACCGGGCTTGAGGCGATGGACCGGGAACGGGCGTAGGCTGTCCGTCCAACGGGGCGGGTACCGAGGTTGCCCATGCGTTTTCGAGCCGCTGCTCTCACAGTCATTGTCTTCGCGGTCGCCATGGCGTACGTGGAATCGGCCGTCGTTGTGTATCTCCAGCGTGCCCTCGATATCACGCCGGGTCGGCTCTTCCCCCTTCGCGGACCTGAGACGGTCGGCGATCTCGCCGCAATCGAGGTGGGCCGCGAGTTCGCGACGCTGGTCATGCTGTCGGGCATCGGGTGGCTGGCCGGCCGGAGCTCGCTGGAGCGCCTGGCGTGGACGGCCGTCGCCTTCGGCATCTGGGACGTCTTCTACTACCTCTGGCTGGCGGTCTTCCTCGGTTGGCCCAACTCACCGGGAACATGGGATGTTCTGTTCCTGATCCCGGTGCCGTGGGCCGGCCCGGTTTGGGCGCCGATGGTCGTGAGCGCCGCGCTGATCGGATTTGGGTTGGCGGCCGCTCACCGATTGCGGACGGGAGTCGCGCTTCGCGCGGGGGCGCGCGAAATCGGGCTTGGGCTGATCGGCGGGCTGCTGGTGGTGCTGAGTTTTACCATCGACGCACCTCGCCTCATGGCCGGCGGTCTGCCTGGCTGGTTCCCCTGGCCGCTCTTCGCCGCGGGCATGGTCTCGGCAGCGTACGGAGCGGCCTCGGTCTTGCGCCACGGAGCCCGGCAGACGACTGCGACTTGAGGGCGGAGCGCTTCTGCCGATTCCTCCGTGGGAGCAGTCGAGCCGGCCGACCGATAGCCGACCGATGGCTCGGACCCAGGCGGAGGAGCCACGATGGAACCGGGCATTCGGACAGACTTCAATGAGTTGCTGACGCCCATGCTCGGTCTGGCGGAGCAGATGCTGGAGCGAACCGGGGAGTTCCGCCCGTTCGGTGCCCGGCTCGCGGCCGGCGGCCAGCTGGCAGTAATCGACGTCGCGTCCACGCTCAAGGACCCCTCGAACCCGTTGATCATCGATGCGCTATACGCCACCTTCCGACTCGAGGCGCGGGCAGGGACAATCAAGGCGTGCGCGGTTTGCTGGGACGCGATGGTACCCAGGGAACAGGGCGGCGGCCTCACGGATGCCATCGCCATCGGCCTCGAGCATCGAGACGGAGACCCGACGGTCGTCCTGTGCACTTACGAGCGCGAGCCCTCGGGCGACCTCCACTTCGACGATCCGATCACGGCACTCGGCCGTCGCCACGTCTTTGGGACGGTGCTGTTCTCCTGACCGCGCGGGCTTTAGGAAACGCCGGTCGGCAGATCGCGGCTGCGTCGTCGTATCCTAGGACCGGCGGTCGAGTGTTGCGCTCTCCGTCACGCTGCCCAGGGCCGCCGCGTCATTCGGGAGTGCCGCGGACGCGGCCACCTGGACGACGCGGAGGAAATGCGGTTGATGGTGCGGCGGTCGAGGGGACGGTTGCGGACTCTGATTGGGGTCGGCGGCTACCTTGCGGTGTGCGTGATTCTCGCTTCGGCTGCGTGGGTCACCGTCGGGACCGTGGCGGCTCGCGGTCCGGCTGGGACACCGGCGAATATCGCCGCCGCGCCGACACTGGATGTCGCAGACCCGACCGCATCGCCGACGCCGGATCCGACGAGCACACCCTTCCCGATGCCGTCCTTCCCCGACTTTCCGACCCCCACTCCATCCCCGGGCCCATTCACGATCGATCTCTACCGAAAGGGCACATTCATCTCGCAGGTCAGCAAGTACGCGTGCATGGCCGGCGCCACCCAGAACATGCTCAACATCATCGGACCGAAAGTGGATTTGACGGCGACGCGCCAGGTCGAGATCAGCCACACCATCATCGCCAGCACCACGAAGACCGATAGCCACAACGGCGGCTATGGGCCGGCTGGTTGGGCTATAACGATGACGCAGCTGAGCGGTAGCCACTACAAGCTGCTGGTGGACGACTCCCTGGACCAGGCGATGAACGACGCCGCCACCGCGTTGCGCAAGACCGGACGGCCGGTGGGGCTGCTGTCGTGGTGGGGCGCACATTCGTGGGTGATGACCGGTTTCAAGTCCGACCACGATCCGCGCTATTACCCTGCCAACTTCACCATCACCGGTGCGTTCATCGTGGACCCGTATTACCCACGGCACAGCTCGATCTGGGGACAGACGCTCGGGCCGGATACCTTCCGGGACATGGCGGCCATGACGCACAACTACATCGGCTGGAAGCGGCCGGAGGGCAGATATCCGGGCCGTGACGGCAAGTGGCTGCTGGTGGTCCCTTACTAGAACTCGCCCCGACCGCGAGTCAGTCGTGACAGCCGGCGCACCGTCCCGAGATCGTGACGTGCGAGAGGTCCACCGTAAATCCGAGCTGTGACGCCAGCGCCTCGACGATGACGGCGCCAGTTTCGGGGCGGATCTCCCAGGTCTTACCGCAGCCGCCGCAATAGAGATGACCGTGGACCTGGTCCGGCAGGATGTGGTACTCCTCGCGGCCGTCGTGCCCGTGGCCGTGCTTGACGAGCCCAAGCTCTTCCAGCAAATCGAGTGTGCGGTACACGGTTGAGGGCGTCGTGGTGCGGTCCCGCTCCTTGCAGCGTGCGATCAACTCCGAGGCCGTTACGTGGCCTTCGTGCTCCCGGAGGACTTCGATCAGGGTTCGGCGCTGGGGTGTCCAGCGCAGGCCCCCCGCGCGCAGGCGATCGGCGACCTGATCCCAGGGGTTACCCCCCGAGGCGACTTCGGTGGATGCGGTTGGGTTTGGTAGCACGCTGTGGTCCTCTCTGCGCCGTCGATTGTCGCGCAAACACCCGAGGTCGTAGACTTGCAGAGCCCGCAACATGTTGCAATAGCAAACTGTAGCGGCAGGCGCAACGACTGGAGAGCAAGCGTGCACATCCCCGACGGATACCTCGCGCCGGCGGTGTCTCTTGCCCTCGCCGCGCCGACATTGCCGGTCTGGGGTCTGGCGACTCAGCGGGTCAAGAAGGTCCTGAACAACCGGACCGTGCCCCTCCTTGCGATCTTCTCCGCGCTCAGCTTCACGATCATGATGTTCAACGTCCCGGTGCCGGGCGGGACCACGGCCCACGGGGTGGGGGGGACGCTGATCGCGGTCGTGCTGGGGCCGTGGGCGGCGGTAATAGCCGTGAGTACGGCGCTGATACTCCAGGCGCTGTTCTTCGGCGATGGCGGGATTCTTGCCATCTTTGCCAACTGTCTGAACATGGGCATCATCCTGCCGTTCGTCGGCTACGGGACATACCGGGTGCTGGCGGCAGGCGCCCCCACGCTGTCCACGAGGCGGGCAGTTGCGGCCGGGATCGGGGCGTACGTGGGAATCACGATGGCGGCGCTGGCCGTCGGCATCGAGCTGGGGATCGAACCGGTGCTGTTCTCGAGCAACGGGCACGCCCTGTACAGCCCATACGGTCTGAGCGAGGCCGTGCCGGCGATGCTCGTGGCGCACGCCTTTGGGGCTTCGATCGTGGAGGGCCTGATCACCGGTCTGGGAGTCGCATACCTGCAGCGCCGCCATCCCGAGTACCTGACGAGCCTGCGCGGCATCTTCGCGCCTGATGTCGAGGCGGAAGGTCGACCCTCGCAGCGCCCGCTCTGGCAGTTCGGCCTGGCGACCGCGGCCGCCGGGGTCGCCGTGATGGGCGCGATCGGCTTGATCGAGGGCGGCGGCAACCCGGGTCGCATGTTCAACGCCGATTGGTCGAAGGTCGATTGGCCTTCGGTTGCGAGCATGTTGTTGGTCGCGGGAATCGCCGGGCTCGTCCTGGTTCCGGCGGCCTATCTTGTACTGCCGCGCGCGGTGAAGCGAGTCGGAGCGGGGTTCGTGGCCCTTGCGGTCGTCGCTCCGATCGGCCTGATCGCCCCCGGATTCGCGTACGGCGAGGGCCATGCTCAGGATGTCAAGCTCGCCTTCGGCTATGTCCCGACCGGGTTGCAGGACCTCTCGGGCATCTTCGCGGCGCCCCTGTCCGGATACAACCTGCCGTTGCCGTTCTTCTCCGAGGCGAATGCCCCGCTCTGGCACGCGGGGATCGGCTATGAGGTCGCAGGGATTCTCGGAATACTCGCCGTTGGCGGAGTGACCTATCTAGTGGCGCGCTTGCTCCGCGGAGCGGACGAAGCGAAGCCGCCGATCTCGGCGGAGTCGGGCACATGAGTGCAGTTTCTGACAGCCGCGCCCCGGCGGACGGCCGCATCGGTTGGCTGGAACAGACCGTCGGCGGTATCACCGACAACATCGAGCACGCCATCTTCACCGAGCGCCATGCCCGTTCTGACGGGTGGCTGCAGCGGCGCGATCCCCGGGCCAAGCTCGTGGGCTTTCTCATTGCGATCGTCGCGGCCAGTCTGGCGAGCTCGGTCGTCGGACTCGCCCTGCTCTACGGCGCGACGCTCGCGGCGGCGCGCGCCAGCCGCGTCCCGTTCGGCTTCTTCGTGAAGAGAGTCTGGCTCGGCATCCCGTTCTTCGCCGGAATCGTGGTCGTACCGGCGATCTTCTTCGTGCCGGGCGACCGGGTCTTCGATCTGGCGCTGGGGCCGGCGCATCTGGCGCCATCGTGGAACGGTCTGGCCGGTGCGGCCATCTTCGTCGGCCGAGTTGGTGTCTCGGTTTCGCTGGCGGTGCTGATGGTGCTCACGACGCCGTGGGCGGACGTCCTCAAGAGTCTGCGAGCCCTTCGGACGCCCCAGGTGTTCGTGCTCGTCTTGTCGATGACCTACCGCTACGTCTTCCTGTTCCTGCACACGGCCAATGGGATCCTGCTGGCCCGAAAGAGCCGGATGGTGGGCCGGACGAGCGGCCGGGAGCAGCGTCGCTGGATCACGGGCACCATGGGCAACCTGATGAGTCGCGCCTTCAAGATGAGCAACGACGTCTACGCCGCGATGCTGGCCCGCGGCTTCACGGGCGAGGTCCGCGTCTATAGCACCTACCGCATGCGCGTCGCCGACTGGACGGCCCTCGGCGTCACGTGCGCGTTCTGCGGCGTGGCTATCCTGGCGTCGCGGATCGTCACGTGAACAGCGGCGCCCTCGATCGAACGATCGTCGAGACAAACCCACGCGAAACCGACCCGGGAGAGCCTCTATTTCGGCTGCGAGACGTCGGCTATGACTACTCGGGCCGGCAGACGGCTCTCGACGGCGTCAACCTCGACATCTGGCCGGGCGAGCGAGTCGTCCTGCTGGGTGCCAACGGCAGCGGCAAGTCGACCCTGCTGAAGCTGCTGGATGGGATTGTCGGTCCGTCGCGAGGCACCATGCGAGCCCTCGGCCACGAAGTCACCGCGGTTGCGGCCGGTCAGGATTCGTTCACTTTCCACCGCCAGGTCGGGCTGGTATTCCAGGACCCCGACATCCAGCTGTTCAGCGCCACGGTCCTCGACGACGTTGCGTTCGGACCGCTCCAGCTGGGCCTTCCCGCGGACGAGGTGCGCGAGCGGTGCGACGAGGCCCTGGCGGCGATGGATATCGCCCACCTGGCCGACAGAGCTCCCTTTGAGCTGTCGGGCGGGGAGAAGAAGCGCGCCGCGATCGCGTCGGTTCTGTCGCTTCGGCCGGATGTCGTCCTCCTCGACGAGCCCACAGCGTCGTTGGACCCGCGGACGAAGTGGGTCCTGGTGGATTTGATCCAGAAGCTCGGGGCCGCGGGCCGGACGCTGATCATCGCGACCCATGAACTGGACATCGTGCCCTTGATCGCCGATCGGGCTGTGGTGCTGAGCGAGCAGGGCGGAATAGTGGCCGACGGCGATCCGGCCACGGTACTCGCCAACACAGACCTGCTGGTGAGCGCAAACCTGATCCACGAGCATCTTCACCGGCACGGTCCGATCAGCCACTCGCATCGACACGACACCGGCGACGAGGGCCACTACCACGAGTCGGACGGGGTCGAGCGCAGCTAGACGGGCTGGGCCTGCACCGGGACCCCCTCGGTCGGGGGATGACAAATCGGTGGCTGACGAGGCTTGCGCACACAGCGCACAATGCCAATTCATGGACAGCCGCAGTTTCGATCTGGCGCCTGGCCTGCCGTTCGCGGATCAAGCCCCGAAGCTGGTCCCGTCGATGAGTGGAGGGGCGCCGACGGATCTCCAGTTCCTGGACAGCGATACCGAGAGAGCGGCGCGTTCGCGTCTCTTCGACGAGGTCCTGGCAGGGGTTGAGCTCGTGCTGGCCGCGGACGGTGTCGCGTTCTGGCGCGAGGAGCCCGACCATACGCTGGTCCTGACCGCCAGTCGCTCGATGCCCCGGGACTTTTTGGACGCGTTGGACCACAACGTGATCACGCCGCTCCAGTCGATCATGCAGCGCTGGCCCGACAGCCCGCTCGTGGCGATCCCACTCGATGACACCTCGAACGCGATGGCCGATGAGATCAGATCGATCGCCGAGAAGGAGGGGATCGTCGGCCTGGCCGGCATTCCTTGCCGTGTCCCCAGCGAGATGCTCGGGCTGCTGGTGGTAGTCCATCGCCGGCCGCATCCGTGGACGGTCAGAGAGCTGGGTCTGGCGACAGGCTTCGCCGGACAACTTGCGACCACGATGGAGAACTCACGTCTGTACGCGTCGGTGCGGTTGCTGGCAAACCGGCTGACGGCCATCCACGAATTGAGCCTGCGGCTCGCCCAGCTTCGCGACGTCGACGCGATCGTGGATGCGATCGTGGCGGAGGTGGGGCGGTTGGTCGATTGCGACACGGTGCGTGTCTATCGCGGCAGCCCCTCGGACGGTGGCTGCCGGCTGGTGGCGGCCTCGGGCACTTTCATGGGCATCGCGTCGCCGCCTCTGGAAGCGATCTCGTCGGGGCACGCGGAGACTCTGCCCGGCTGGGTCGTGAAGCGCAATGAGCCGCTGATAATCCCGGACGCGGCGGCCGAGCGGCGCTCGATCTTCCGGGCGGCCTTCGGTCCCGAGTCACTGCTGCTGGTGCCGATGGCCTTCGGAGACGAAGTCCACGGCGTGCTGGTCGTCTCGAAAGCCGGCGCGAACCGGTACGGCCGAGAGCACGAGCAGGCGCTGTCGATCTTCGGGCGGTATGCCGGCCAGGCGATCGTGAACGCCGGCAACATCGAGCGCCTGGAGAGCCAGCGGATCACGCTCGAGCGCCAGCTCGCGGGCGAACGACGGCTCCTGGACGTGAATGAACAGCTGGTTTCGACCCTGGATCCACGTGAGGTGCTCGAGCAGATCGCGGATACGATCGGGAGCGTCGTCCACTACGACCGCTTGACGATCTACCGTCACGATCGGGAGTCGGGCGGCATCGAGCCGGTTCTGTCGAGGGCTAACTCCGGGGCCGCTCCCGTGTCAGACGCGACCCGCCATGCTCTGGACGAGGGACTCACGAGCTGGGTAATCGGCCGCGGCGACGCCGTTTGCGCCAACGACATAGCCGACGGCGTGCTCGCCGGGGCGCTGGAAGGGACGCTCGAGAGCGGAACGGGCCATTCGGCGAGTGGGGGAGAGTCCCCACGCGGCGACTCCCGGGCCGGATCTCAAAGTCCTTCTGCCGACCGCCGCGTCTCCCAGAACATCATCGTGGTCCCGCTTCGCGTGCACGGCGAAGTCGTGGGCAGTCTCAACCTGGCCCGCGTCGGCGGACTCGATGCCCACTTCAGCGAGCCGGAATTCGAGTTGAGCAAGCTGTTCGCCGGTCAGGCCTCGATCGCACTTCAGAATGCCGAGGCGCATGTCACGGTGTCGACGCGCGCGGACCTCGACGCGCTGACGGGGCTGCGGAACCACGGCACTTTCCAGCGGGACCTCGATGCCTTGATCGAGGCCGCGGAGCCGTTCTCGCTGCTGATGATGGACCTCGACTCGTTCAAGGGGTTCAACGACACATACGGCCATCCCGCGGGCGACGCGCTGTTGCAGACGGTGGCAAAAGCGATCGTGGGGGCCACTCGCCAGAATGACCGCGCCTATCGGTACGGCGGCGACGAGTTCGCTCTCCTGTTGATCGGGGCCAGCAGTGCACACGCCGGCGAGGTTGCGGGTCGCGTCCGAGTGGCCGTCCGAAAGGCCGTGCGAGTGTCGCCCGTGGGAGGCGTGGGCCTGCCGTTCGGAGCCTCTGTCGGCGCTGCCCACTGGCCCGCAGACGGACCGGGCAAGGCCGAACTCGTGAGCGCGGCCGACGCAGCGCTATATGAGGCAAAGCGCGTCCGTGGCAACGGCAGGGGTAGTGCGGAAGTCTCGCCCGACGCCGTACCGGGGGCGATTCTGGAGGCTGCCCGGGACCTTTTCGCGGCCTCGAGCCCCGATGAGGTCGCGCGGGTGACTCTGCGCCACGCTTCTGCGATCGTCGGCTCGTACGACGGGTTGGTCGCTCTTGCGGATGAGTCGTGCGACGGGGCCGCCGGCGAGGGGCCTGCCGTGATGCGCCAGCTGGCGGGAATGGGCAGGTTCGAAGGCGCCGGGACGCCGATCCGGCGGGACGAGGGTTTCTGGGGACGGCTGTGGGCGAGTGGTGGAGTCCTCACCGAAGACGAGGGGGGAGAGGGAGTTCTCCTCGGTCTGCCGATACCGGTCGACGGCCATGTGGCCGGCGTCGTTGGAGTGGCTCTTCCGGCGGCCGCGGTGGTGTCTCCGGAGCGGCTGAGAATGCTCGACCACCTAGCCGCATTGGGCGGAGCAGCCGTGCAACGTCTCGCTCCCATAGCGCCGAGGCAGGAATAGCAAGGCCTCTGCTGTACTTAGCCCGGTCGGAGAGCACTCAAGAGGCTCGGTCCAAACGGCCCTGGGAACGGTTGCACCCGCGGCGGTGGGGGTCTTGAGCCGGCAGGCAACAAGGCCTTTGCCGCCTATACTCCCCGGGTGCGACGCCTAATCTGCATTGCGGCTCTGGTCGGCCGGTTCTCCGGGCAGGGGTATATCTGGCGGGTGGCCCCGCCGCCGCGCCCTGTACCGATCGAAAGATCGTTCCAGGTGGATCCGCGCAGCGGCGTCTTCCCGGCATGGTGGCTGGCTCGATGAGTTATGCCTGGCCGGCCCCCGAGTCCCGTTCGCGCCGCCGTCGGCCGGCGATAGTGGTGGTCGGCGCTGCCCTGGCTCTCGCGCTGGCAATCGCCGCGGGCACGTATATGACCGGCTCCGGGCAGCTTCCGCCGACTTCGGGTTCGGGCTCGGTCACGATCTACGGGCCGAAAGCCGCCTCCCTCGACCCGGCGATTCAGTCCGACGCAGGCAGCGCCCAGGTCGTCTCCCAGCTCTTTGAGTCCCTCACGGCCATAGATGGGGCTGGAAGCGTGCGGCCGGCATTGGCAGATCGATGGCAGACGACCAACGGCGGCATGCGAATCGAGTTCCATCTGCGACCGGGCCTGGTCTTCTCGAACGGCGCGAAACTGCTCGCATCCGATGTGGTTTCGAGCTGGCTGCGAGTCCTGAAACCTGCAAAGCCGAGCCAGCTGGCATCGCTTCTCGACGACGTCGTCGGGGCGCGCGCATATCGCGAAGGCACCGGGCAGAAGTCGGCGGTCGGGCTCTCTTCGGTCGGTGTGGATGAGGTCGTGGTGGACCTTGCGACGCCGGCCTCGGACTTCGCGGCCATCGTCTCCAGTTCCACCCTGGCGGTGGTCCCGGCGTCGATCGACACCGACGCCGCTCTGTTCACGCCTCGCGGCTTTGTCGGCAGCGGCGCATACACGCTCTCAGGCCTGAGCGACACGGAAACCACGATGACCGCAAACGCCCATTACTGGGATGGTTCGCCCGCGATCAAGACCATTCACTTGCTGAACGATATCGGCGGAAAGAGCCCGGTCTCGGAGTTCCAGAGCGGCAACCTCGACTACACGCCGATCAGCCTCATCGACGCTTCGTGGATTGCCTACGACAAGACCCTCGGTCCGTCCCTGCGGGTAGAGCGGTCGCCTTCCGTCGAGTTCTACGGCTTCGATTCCTCGAAACCGCCGTTCTCCGACGTGCACGTTCGGCGCGCCTTCCAGATGGGCATCGACTGGCATCGGATGGTCGGCTTGCTCTCCGATCCGCTCATCGTCCCTGCGACGGGGATGGTGCCGCCCGGCGTGCCGGGTCACAGCGCCACTGACTTCGGTCCGGTGTTCGATCTGGCGAAGGCGAAGGCCGAGCTCACCGCGGCCGGGTATGAGAATGGCGTCGGATTTCCGAAGATCACCTTGATCACAGGCGGTGCGTGGGCGGACGAAGGCATCGTGCGTCAGCTTCATGACAATCTGGGTATCGATATCGGTTATGAGGCGCTCGACGGAGCGTCATACAACGAGCGGCTCCTGAGCGATCCACCCGCATTCTGGGAAATGGACTGGGTGGCCGATTATCCGGGCGCGAACGACTTCCTGGGACTGCTCCTCGGCACCGGCAAGACGAACAACTTCGGCCGTTGGAGCTCCAACGAGTTCGATGCCGCGACGGGACAGGCACTCTCTGCGGGCGATCAAACCTCAGTTCAGAAGGGCTTCGATCGAGCCCAGGCGGTGGTGCAGGACCAGGCTCCGGTGATCCCGGTCGACTACGGCGGCGGCTTCTCGCTGGCATCGCCGAAACTCCTCGGCGCCGTGCCCAACGGTCAGGGTTTGGTGCGATTTGCCGGGCTGTCGTGGGCGAGCGGCGCATGAACGCGCTCAGCCGAAACAGGTTCGCCCGGGTTGGAGTCGCGGTCGCCGTCGCGGTCGCGATGGCGATCGGATCGGGCGCCGGGTCGGTTGCCGCCGCCTCGATCGCGTTCGGGACGCCGAGCGCCAGCTCGAGTTTCGGCAAGGGCGTCACCTTCCGCCAGCCGTTCAGCGGTGGCGCCACCTTCCGAGAGGTCGACATCGCCATCACCGACGCGCGCTCGTTCGGTCCGGCCGTTGTCCGGATCGATGCGCCCGGAGCATCGAGCTTCACATATGTATTGGATGCCCTGACCGCCAATTTGCGGCCCAATACTCAGCTCGTCGGGCGCTTCGAGGTCACCCTCGCCGACGGCACCGTCGAGAAGGGGCCGGACATCCGCGTCACCTACCAGGACGACAGGTTCAAGTGGCGGACGAAGGTCGGGACGATCGTCCGCCTGCACTGGTATGACGGCGATGAAGCGTTTGCCCAACAGGCGCTGCTGTTGGGCGAGAAGGGCATTTCCAATGCGGCGACCTTCCTGGGCTTCAAGGAGACCGCGCCCGTCGACTTCTACGTGTATTCGGACCAGAGCTCCTTCTACGACGCGCTCGGCCCGGACGCCCGCGACAACGTCGGCGGGCGGGCCATTCCGGAGACGCGGACGCTCTTCGCCTTGATCGCTCCCGGTGACATTTCCTACGCCTCGACCGTCGTGCCCCACGAACTGACTCACGTGGTATTCGGCGACATCACGAGGAACCCTTACCACCAGCCGGTCAACTGGCTGAACGAAGGGATCGCGGTGTACGTGTCCCAGGGTTTCGACAGCTCGGACAAGCAGCTGGTCGAGCAAGCGGCAGCGGATGGCAGCCTCATGCCCCTGTCGGCCATCCGAGGCATGTTTCCGACGACGCAGGACCGGTTCTACCTGGCCTATGCCGAATCCGTTTCGGCCGTCGACTACTTCGTGCGGACGTACGGCCGCGAGGATCTCGTGAGGCTGGTCAAGGCATTCGGGACCGGCGCTTCCGACGACGAGGCATTCACCGCCGCGATCGGGCTGGGAGTCGACGGGTTCGACACAGCGTGGATGAAGGTCAATGGGGTCACGGCATTGCGCTCGTTCGGCCCCCAACCCGCCCCAACCGGGCCTGCGACGGCGAACTCCAAATCGGGAGGCTCCGGGGAGTCTTCGAACAGCCTTCCGGTCGTCCCGCTCCTGGCGGCGGTTGCGGTCCTGGTGGGCCTTCTCCTGGTGGTCGTCCTCATGTTCCGAAGGGCTCGGTCTCGAGGGGCGTCTTGACGTGCGAGGTCTCGCGGATTTCCGGTCACGGCAACGGTCGCCCCGCCCGGCGCGGGTCGAGGGACCGCAACGACGGGCCTCCGCTCTGATAGGCTCTGCGGCCAATATGCAGCCCGCGTCCTTGCTTTCAACAAGCGATACGAACAGTGACCGCCGCTGACGGAGGAGTCGTCGAGTTTCGGCTCGGCGACGTCGTTCGATTGCGTCGGGTGCACCCGTGCGGCGGCCACGACTGGCTCGTGGACAGGCTCGGCGCCGACATCGGGTTGCGCTGCCAATCATGCGGTCGGCACGTGCTTCTCGATCGACGCGCGCTCGAGCGGCGGTCTACCGGATTCCTTTCCCGCGGCGATCTGGCGTTGAGCCGGGCTGTGGCTCCGCTTCCTCGGGACGGACATGGATCGGCGGCACCGGGAAACGATGCCCGATGAACATTCCCGGACGCGCCACCCGACCAGAACTCGCCCCTGCCAATGTCGATGCCGGCGTCGCGCCCGCCGTCGGGGTTGAGCCGGAACAGGAGTCGGGCGCACTCGCGGTCCTCAGCAATCGTCCATTCCTGCTGTTGTGGCTGGCCCAGCTGTCGACTCAGGTCGGCGGAAACATGGTCATCTACGGCCTGACGATCCTGATCACGAACCAGACCCATTCGTCCACGGCCGTCAGCGCCCTGTTGCTGAGCTTCCTTGTCCCGGCGATCGTCTTCTCGGCGATCGCAGGGGTGTTCGTCGATCGGGTCGACAAACGGCACATGCTGCTCGTGACCAACTTGCTCCGGGGCCTGGCATTTCTCGCGATCTTCTTCGTCGGCAACAACCTGGCGCTGCTTTACCTGCTCATGATCTTCGTGGCGACGGTGACGACATTCTTCGGGCCGGCAGAAGCGTCCATGATTCCGTTCCTGGTGCCGCGCCGCCAGCTGCTCGCTGCGAACGGCCTCTTCACCCTGACCATGAACGCTGCCTTCGCGCTTGGGTTCGCCCTCGTGGGACCGGCCCTGGTCTTGCTGGCGAGCCCGCAGGCACTGATCGTGATCGTGGCCATCCTGTACTTCATGGCGGCCGTGTTCTGCTGGACCCTGCCTTCGTCGCCTCCGGTCAACGGAGATACGGCTACGGCAGGCACGGCAGTATCCGACGCCGAGCGCGCGGTCGAGACGATGTTCAGTCAACTGACCGAAGGGCTGGCCTATATCCGGGACCATCGCCCGGTCGGATGGTCACTCTCGTACCTTGGGATCACCGGCGCGCTCATCGGCATCCTGGCGGTCCTGGGGTCCGGTTTCGCGCAGACCACGCTCGGGCTTCGGCCGGAGGAATTCGTTGTCGTGGTGTTGCCGCTGGGTCTCGGCGTCGTGATCGGGATCGTGGCTCTCAACGCCTACGGCCACCGGCTGCCGCGGCGGCGAACGATCGAAGGCGGGATGATCGCCCTGGGCATCCTCCTGGTAATCCTGTCCTTCGCGGGCTCGATCTCGCACTTCCTCGAGAACAACGTGGCGGCTCAGTTCGCCGAGGCCAGTCGTGTCGTCTCGGTGCTCTCGCTGGTCACGGTCATCGCCTTCGTGATCGGCTTCTCGTACTCGATCGTCTCTATCTCCTCCCAGACACAGCTGCAGGAAGAGCTGCCGGAAGACGTTCGCGGTCGCGTGTTCGGTGTCCTCAACATGCTGGTGTCGATCGCCAGCCTGGCGCCGATCATCATCGTCGGACCCGTGGCGGACCTTGTCGGGCGGGAGGGCGTCATCCTCGTGGTGGGCATATTCGTCGGCCTGTGGGGCGTCGCCAGCGTCGTCAGCCGAGGTTCGATGCTGCCGGAAGAGGTGGAAGCGAGAGTGGGCACGCCACCAACCGGCGCACCGGTCGATCCGATGACAGTTGCGATCGCGCCCACGGAGATGGCCGGCGGCATCAATCTGATCGCCCCCGAGCCCGGTCGTGACGGAACCAAAGCCCGTCGATGAGCGGCCGCGTCGGGCCGAGGACGGTTTCGTGCGAATAGAGCCGGGGCCGACCGACGCGGGAACCACGCCGACCCAATGGCGCATTGCGGCCCTGGGTCTTCTCGCAGGCGGAGCCGCGGTGGGGTACCTCTCCGGTCGCCGCGGTCTGGGGCGGATCGTCCCTCTCGTGACGGCCGCCGTCGCGATCGGCGCCGCGGTGCCCGTAGCGCTGGCTTCGCGCAAGCCGCCTATCCCACCGGAGGCGGCGACCGAGGCTCTGGAGGATGCGGCCACGCTCCCGACGTTCACGATTCTGGTCGGCGCTCGCGATGAGGCCGAGGTCCTGCCGCAACTCGTCCGCGACTTGGCCCGACAGGATTACCGGTCGCCGGGGGGCGTGCCGCTGTTCGAGCTCGTCGTCGTCGACGATCGCTCTGTCGACGGCACCGGCGAGGCGGTGAGAGATGCAGCTCGTGAGTTCGGGATAGATGGCGTCACGCGCGTCATTCGGCGCGAGGGCATCGGCCTGCCGGACGGCAAGGGCGCGGCTCTCAGCGCGGCCCAGCCGGACATTTGCGCCGGGGACGTGATCGTCGTCCTCGATGCCGACGCACGAGTGGAGCCCGGCTTCCTGCGCCGCGCCGCAGGCTATTTCGCAGCGGGTGCGAACGCGGTGACGGCCAGGCGACGAATTCTCGACGCCGGCACCGGCTGGCTTGCCGGAGCTCAGGCCGACGAGCAGACCATGGACGGAGAGTTGAACCGCGGCCGGTGGGCGCTGGGCGGCTGTTCGGAGTTTCGCGGCAACGGGATCATGGTCAGGCGGGAACTGCTTGCCGCAGCGGGCGGCTGGCGGGCGTCGGCTCTGACAGAGGACCTCGATCTTTCCAGCCGCATCGCCGCGCTGACGGGCGAGCGAGTCGCGTGGGCCATCGATGCCGAGGTTTGGGAGGAACCTGTCCGAGATCTCCGCGGGCTTTGGCGGCAGCGGCTGCGCTGGGCCGAGGGAGGACTGCGGCGGGCTTTCGAGCATGGGCCTGCGGTGATGTCGAGCCCGCGGCTTTCGGTCGGGTCCAGACTGGACTTCGTCGCCTACGTCGGTCAGCTTGCCGTTCCGACAGTTGCGGTCGGCGCCGCGGCCGCTGCTGTGGTCACAGGCCGAAAGCGGTCTCTTGTGACTCTCGTCGCCGCGTATCTGGGCGTCAGCGCCGGATTGGGCTGGGACGCTCTGCGCTGGGAGCTCGGGGCAAACGGCAGGGCGTTGGGCGCGATGGAGCGAGCCCGCCGCACTGTGCGCGTCTCGCTCTTCAATGGGCTGTGGTTGGCCGTAGTCCCCCAGGCGCTCGTCAATATGATTTCGCGCGCCGGCCCGGTCCCATACGAGAAAATGGAGCACGACGGCGCGGGCGCTACCGAGTGGGAGCATTAGCGGCCTGGCGATTCGCCGCGCGCGATTTGGCGACGCTGCGCCTCGCGACCTCGTCCGGTGATCTCCAGATAAGCCGCAAGTAAGCGGAGGGGCATACATTCCCGGCGTCCGCCCGCTGTGACCGCGGGCGCGACTCCGAGGCTCGGTGTCGGCAACGACTCGGTCCATTGGCCGCGCAAGCGCGTGGCCGCCTCGGCTGAAAGGAGGCCGTCCCGAGACCATCTCCACGGATCCGCGCACTGCGTGATGGAGGCAGCCCTACCGTCGAGGAGCCGCATCTCACGTCCAGCCCGCCGCAGGCAATCGTCCGCCCGCCGGAATGGGAGGAGATCGCATGAAGCGAGCGTCGACATTGCTCGTTTCGATCGTCATAGCGGCCTCGACACTCGGAGCTTCGGTGCAGGCAGCAGCTGCCTACAACGCCCACGTCTGGTCCAACTCCGACGCGTTCGCGGCCACGTGTTTGGGCTTCACGGACACGTACCCCAAACAGCACTACAGCCTGACCGTCTCGCAGTTCTCGAAGCTCGGGTACAGCCCCGTGTCCGGCGCGCTAGGTGCCGGTTTCACGCGCTCAGCGTTTCTGGGCAACGTGTTCTACGACTACGCGGTTTATGTGCACAGCCACGGCGACAACTACTGGGCGGCGAGCGGGGCGCCGAATGTCGACTCCGCCTTCCTGCAGGATCCCGGTACCGGGAAGTGCAATACGTCGAAGGACATGGTCCGGTCGAGCGCGATCAAAACCGCCACGGCCGGCACCATCTACAACATCGTGATCATGTCGACGTGCATGCTCGGATCGAGTTCGAGCACGATGCCGAATGCGTTCCAGATCGCCAAGACCAAGACGTCGGCCGAGTTCAAGTTCTACCTCGGCTACGTCAAACACACTTGGGACAGCTCGAGCCTTCGCTTCGAAAAGGCGTTTTGGGGATACATGAACGGCGGGGCGCCGCATACCCGGTGGCTGTCAGAGGCCTTCACGTACGCCGCAAGCATCGGCGGATACGAGGCCGTGGGAACCGAAGCGTTCCAGGCTAATTGGTGGGGCAATCCCCAGTACGACGGAACGCCGCTCCAGCCGACCCTGAGGTGCCCGACATGCAACTTCTAGGAACACGCTGCTCTGTCAAGACGGCAGTCGGTACGTGTGCGCTGGCGGTGAGTCTGCTGGTCACGGCGGGCCAGCTCGCGGCAGCGCCGACACAGGCGCCATCGTCGGATCCGGACCCTATGGGGAAGCTTGCCCGTGAGGAAATGGTTCTCGATGCGGGTGCGAGCTCAACGCTGCTGGCTCAAGCCGGCGAGACGGGCAACGCACTCGGATTCCCGGTCGGCGTCAAGCGAATCGGAAAGCACGTTCGAGACGGTTTCGAGCAGACCGAGTACGACGAAGTGACCGAATTGGACTCGAAGGGGCGGGTCTCGTCGATAACCCAGTTCGACAAGAGCGGGCGCTTGCGGAGTGCGATCCGCCTGGACAGCCCTCCTCGAAACGTTCTCAAAGTGAACAGCGCGGGAGCTATCCGGGCGGCGCAGCGATCGGCGCAGACGGCCGGTCTGACGCTCGGGACGCCGAGCGCAACTGACGTCGATCAGGCCACGGGCGGTTGGACGGTTCACTGGGATCGGGTCGCGGGCGGCATACGAGTCCGCGGCGACGAGACCCGCGTGCAGGTCTGGCCGGACGGGCGCATCCAGAGCGTTGCTCGTGTCGAGCACGATCTGGCACCCGAACCTGGTCAGCGGATCGACGCCGACAACGCCAAGCACGCCGCGTCGGACAACCTCGATCGCTGGTTCGCCGGTCGCAACTCGGGCTATGCGATCCAGGGTGTCGCACTCGAATGGGTGGAGCCCAACGGTGCCTTCGACCCGATGCTGGCGGCTGCTACCTCCGTGCCATATCGCCTGGCCTGGGTCACCGAAGTCAAGCCCTTGGGCGACGCGGCAAGCGCCATGTGGTTGATGACTTTGTTCGTCGACGCCGGTGACGGGAACATCATCGGCGGCGACTTCGTGGAGTAGTCCTGGGATCGTCGGTCCGCGGCCGCCTGCCGGGCACCGCGGACCGACCCAGAAAGGGGACGCATGTATCTCGGGGGTTTCGTGGGTCGTATGAACGACCATGCCTGTGCGGTCCTGCGGCCATACGCGCCGATCGCGGCGGCGCTTTGCGTCGCGGTGACCGGCTGCGCATCGGTCGTCAACTCCGGTGCACCGACGACCGCATCCGCGCCGACGGGCCTGGCTGTGCCGACGGTTGTCGTAAGTGCTGTACGTTCCGGCACGAGCGCCCCGTCCGTCGTGTCTCCCGGCGGCGGCATTCCGCAGATCCTGGTTCTCGGCCTCGCTTCAGACGGCGAGGCGGGACTGTGGATCTACGCCGACGACGGAACCTGGGCACGCGGCACGAAGACTCCCGGCGTGACTGCAATCGCCCGGGACGGCAAGAAAGTCACGCTCGCCTCGAGGAGTTCGCTGGAATTCCGCGACCTGGCCACACCGCAGGATCGGGGCATGTCGCTCAGTGTGGACTGGTCGGCGCAGGTATCCCTTGGGACGGTCGTGTGCGTGGACATCTCCGACTCGGGGAAGGCGATCATCGCAATCGCGGATGCCGATGGGCTCAACTTCGCGGTGGTTAGTGGTAAGGGAGCCGGAAGTCCATTGACGCCCACGCCCGCGTCACCGTTCGGGCCGTCGGTCGCATGGCTGGACGAAACCAGGGTGGTCGCGTTGTCGGCGGACAACCGCCAGATCTCTCGGCTTGCGGTGATCGACCCGGCGAAAGGCACGGTCTCCTTGCTCCAGGGGCTGACGGGCGTGCGAGCGTTCGCGGTATCGCCCGATCGCAAGAGCCTCGTGGCGGCGACCGAGTCGGGCGTGTACGTGGCCTCTGTTTCCGAGTGGCTGGTCGGCAGGGTACCGGCCGCGGTCGCAACGCTGAAGCCGTCGCAGGTCGTGTGGGACGTTGCCCTCAGCGGCGACAACTCCCGTGTCGCCATGTTGTCGGGCACCGAATCTCCAGACGGCACGGTGGGCGACATCCATGAGCTCGGATACGGGTGGAAACAGGGGGAGTGGGCGCCGCTCTTCAACTCGCCGGTTCCATTCGATCAGGTGGGCGGCCAGATCTGGCTTCGTTAGGCGCGTCTAAGGACTCGGGACGCCTCCTGCGGGCACTGAGGTGACCGATCCCCGAAGGCCGGACACGGATGCTAAGATCGGGCCCGTTTGTCCGGCGGAGGAAGGACTTGTCCATCTCGAATTCTCGGTTGCGATGGGGACTGGTGATGCTTCTGGCGGCCGGCGTCGCCGCCGCCGTGTTCGTCACGCAGCCGCGTCCGGCATCCCACGACGCCAGCATCTGGGTCGTCATCGGGCGCGGGATGCTCGACGGGCGGCCGCCGTTCCTCGGCATCTGGGACTACAAACCGCCGGCGATCTACCTCGTGGGCGCTCTCGCCTGGATCCTCGATCCGGGCGATACGACCGTGTCGATGCAGGCCTTGACGGTCGTGGCGATCGCGGCCGCGGCCACGGCCGGCGGCTGGCTCGTTGCGACGGCCTATTCCCGGTTCTGGGTCGGCGTCGCGACTGCCGTAGCCCTGGCCGGCGGTCTCTCGTTGCCCGCGCTCAGCTACGGCGGCGGAATGTCGGAGCTGTTCGGCGTAGCCTGGCTTGCCGTCTGTTTCGCGATCATCGCCGGGATCGTTCTCGGCCGTCGGAGTCTCATGTGGCCGGGCGCCGCGGGCGCCACCTTCGCTCTCGCGGTCGGGTCATCGTTCCTGACGATCGGAGCGGTTCCGGCGCTGGCCGTTCTCTGGCTGGCGACCCCCATTGATGGTGCTTCGTATCCACCGACGGGGTCCAACATGCGAACGTGGCTCCGTCGGCGGGTTCTGGACAGACGCCTCGGCGCCGCTATCGCCGCCGCGGCCGTGGTTTCCCTGGTGGTCTGGTGGACGGTGCTTGCCGGTGGCGCCGTGCCGGCCGCAATCGATGCATTTGTTCACTACCAGAGCCTGTATCGGGCCGCGGGCCACCTTCAGCCCCGCGCCTGGGTGCGCGGGATCCTCGACGTTTGGCCTCTGTGGTTCCCGACGCTCATCATCTGCCTGACCCCCACGACTCGCGGCTATCTGCTTGGATTGAACGTCCTGCGGTCCAGCTTCGCGCGGGCGATGTTGGTCTGGCTCGTGGCTGAGCTCGCGTTACTCGGCTTCGGTCAGCGGTTCTATGCCCGCTATCTGTTGCTGATCGTGCCGCCGCTCATCGTGCTTTCCGGCTTCACGTTGTGCACGCTCTGGGTCGAACGTCCGCGGATCAGCCGAGGGGTCCTCACCGTCGCCCTGTGCGCTACGGTCGCGGTCGGCCTCGTCTGGCAATCGCTCCCCACTCCTTCGAACGACCCGCAGCTCGCGGCGAACGCCGAGCTGGCGGCGTACATACGCGCCAACTCCGCACCGGCCGACACAATCTACGTCTGGGGAACCGACCCGGATCTCTACCTGCGATCGGATCGTCAGCCGGCCGGTCCATACCTCCAGATCCATCCGCTCATCATGCCAGGCTACGACCAGAAGGCGGTCGCAACGATGCTGGATCAGTGGACGGCGCATCCGCCCCGTCTGGTTGTGGCAAGCCGCGCGACGAATCCCGATCTCATCGGGCTCTATCCACTCAATCAGTCGGCGGCTATGACGAACCCGCTGCGGACCTATTACGCGGCCCTCGCGCCACTGCAATCCTTCATCCAGTCGCACTACGAACTCGTCGCGACGCTGCCGATCGGGGAAGTTTGGCGCTATCGCGGATAGTCCGATCGGCGATGAGGCGCCCGACAAACCACGCTCGGCGCCCAGCCGGGCCGATGCGTTATGATGCGGCCCGCACCCGGGCGGTTAGCTCAGTTGGTTAGAGCGCATGCTTGACATGCATGAGGTCAGAGGTTCAAGTCCTCTACCGCCCACCATCGGAGCCGCGCAAGCGGCGCCGACCAAGTTCATATCGAAAGCGACGAGCGGTACACGCTTCGCCGGCAGGGCCCAAGAGAGTCGTCGAGGTGGCCAGAGCCACCGCTGAGATCGATGACGGTCGTCGCCGGCGCCAGCACCAACCGTGAGCGGCCGGAGAACCGGCCCGGGATCCGCCCGTTAGAGCGGAACGAGCGCACGCCGGCGGGCGAGGAGCCTGGCGGCGCGAAGGCGGGTGGAACCGCGAGAGAAACCTCTCGTCCTGTCGGACGGGAGGTTTTGTGTTTCGATCGACGACCATCGGGCGGCGGTAGCGAAGGCGGGCTGGCGACATGGGCAATGAAGCACCGAGCGAGGCAGCAAAGGTAGTCGCACCGGCGTCGGCGGAGCCGGAAGAATTCTTCGATACCGTCGAGCGCGGCTCGGTGGAGGAACTCCTCGACGCCGGCGCACACTCCGACATCGATGCCATGCGCCATTCGGCCGCCCACGTAATGGCCGAATCCGTGCAGGGGATCTTCCCCGAAGCCCAGCTCGGCATCGGGCCGTCGATCGAGGACGGCTTCTACTACGACTTTCTGCTGCCGCGGCCGCTCACGCCAGACCACCTCGCCGCCATAGAGGACGGCATGCGGACGTCGATTGCCGCCGATCATGCATTCGTGCGCAAGGAGTTTCCCTTCGCCGAAGGCCGCGCCTACTTCGAGAGTGTCAACCAGCCGTTCAAGGTCGAAATCCTCGACGACCTTGCTGCTCGAGCGAACGAGACAGGCGAGCCGCTGCCCCCGACCTCCACGTATTCACACGGTGCGTTCACCGACCTGTGCAAAGGGCCCCACGTGGCGAGCACGGGCAAGATCGGGCCGTTCAAGCTGATGACCGTGGCCGGCGCCTACTGGCGGGGCTCCGAGAAGCGCCCGATGCTGCAACGCATCTACGGCACCGTTTGGTCGACGCAAGCCGAGCTCGATGCCTACCTGCTGCGGCGTGAAGAGGCCAAGCGTCGCGACCACCGCCGCCTCGGCGTCCAGCTCGATCTGTTCAGCTTCCATGACGTGTCGCCAGGCTCGGCCTTCTGGCACCCGAAGGGTCAGCGGCTGTGGCGGACCCTCGAGACTGCAATCCGCGAAGTGCAGGATCGCCGCGGGTACCAGGAAGTGAGCACCCCGATGATCGTCCACAAGCGGCTGTGGGAGCAGTCGGGACACTGGTCCAACTACAAGGACAACATGTTCGTCCTCGAGTCGGAGGGCCAGACCTTCAGCCTCAAGCCGATGAATTGCCCTGAGAGCACCTTCATCTACAAAAGCAAGTTGCGCTCATATCGCGACCTGCCGCTGCGCTTGTCCGAATTCGGCCGGTTGCATCGCAACGAACGCTCGGGGACCCTTTCCGGACTGACTCGCGTCCGCCACTTCGTCCAGGACGACGCCCACATCTATCTCCGCCCCGACCAGCTGCAGGAAGAGATCAAGGCGTTGCTGGGGGAGGTCTACGAGGTCTACGGCTGGTTCGGGCTGGAGCCGCGCTTCACCTTCGGCACGAGGCCGGACAAGGCGCTGGGCGATCCTGCGCTGTGGGAGACGGCTGAGGCCCAGATCACGGCAGCCCTCGAGTCGTTCGGCAAGCCGTACAGGCTCAAGCCCAAGGACGGCGCCTTCTACGCACCCAAGATCGACATTCAGATTGAAGACGCGCTTGGGCGCGAGTGGCAGACGGCCACCATCCAGGTCGATCTGGTCATGCTGCCGGAACGCTTCGACTGTACGTACATCGACGAGCACGGACAGGCCGTCCGGCCGATGACGATCCATCGCGCAATCTACGGGTCGCTCGAGCGATTCATCGGCGTGCTGGTAGAGCACTTCGCCGGCGCCTTCCCGGTCTGGTGCGCGCCGGTTCAAGCCGTCGTGATCCCCATCGCCGATCGGCACGGCGGACCGGCTCGCGAATTGGGAGCCCTCTTGAGCGCACGGAAGCTGCGCGTGGAGGTGGACGACTCCGACAGTAGGATGCAGAACAAGATTCGCCTGGCCCAGGAGCAGAAGGTGCCTTACATGCTCGTCATGGGCGACCGGGAGGTGGAGTCTCGAACGGTCTCGATTCGAAACCGGGCCGGCGAGCAGGAAAACGGTGTGACGTGGGACGCCTTCATCGATCGCCTGGCCGAAGAGACCGCCGCGCGCAAGCCCTAACCGCCTGTCGGAGAAAGGCTAGCGCGCCTGATACAGGAGCCAACCGGTCTTTACGGGGCTGGCGACCCAGATCTCCCAGCCCGCGGTTTCGCTCGTGAAGTGGGTCCATTTGACGCTGATCAAGTAGGCGTGCGCCCGGTCGATGCTCGATGCCCAGGCCAAGCCCTCGATCCACTGGCTCAGTGTCAATGTGTTGGGAGGGCTCAACTCCTCCCGATAGTCGACGCCGGAGGTAGCCAGGAACGCGGCCCGGTTAGTCTGATAGGCGGCAACATTGCCCCACTTGGCCTGGGTGCCTTTGCCCAGCAACCCCCATGCTTTCGCGTAATCGCCGGCAACAAGCGCGTCCTCGTACTTCCTCACGGCGAAGAATGCCCCCGGTGCTCCGGTCGGTAGGGGAGTGGGACTCGTGTTGGGATCGATCGTGGCCGACGGGGAAACGGTCGGAGTTGCGGTCGGGGTTGGCGAAGGCGTGGCCGTAGGAATTGCCGTCGGGGTGGGACTCGGGGACGAGGTTGGGGCGGTTCCCTGGCATGCTGCCGCAGCAGAAACCAGCAGAAAGATCGCCAGCACGGACCCCAGAATCGACCGCCCCATAACCACTCCTCGGATTTGCTTCGCCAATGCGATGAGTATCATCACACACCGCTCGCTTATCGACGCCAAAGGACGGCGAAACGTGTCGGTCGCGTGTTTGCCGCTCGCGGAATCCCTGTGATATAGTCCCGCGGGCGACCGCCCGGCGCAGCCGTGCCCCGGGTCGGCGCGCTCACTTGCCTCCGGACGGAGTCGCCGCCGGCCGGTAACCGGAACCTGTAAAGAAGGGGTTCGCCATCAGCCGAGACCTGCGCATAAATCAGATGATCCGCGTGTTCGACGTGCGGCTCGTCGACGAAGACGGCAGCCAGCTTGGCGTCATGCGAACGGCAGACGCCTTGAGGCTTGCGCAGGAGCGGGGGCTCGATCTGGTAGAGGTCGCACCGCTGGCCAGTCCTCCCGTGGCGCGACTCCTCGATTTCGGTCAGTACAAGTACGAACTGACCAAGCGCGAAAAGGAAGCCAAGCGGCGGCAACGTTCCGTCACTTTCAAGGAAGTTCGCCTCAAGCCTAAGATCGGGATCGGCGACTTCGATACAAAGGTCCGACGGGCGGTCGAGTTCCTGGAAGAAGGCGACAGGGTCAAGGTTTCGGTTCAGTTCCGCGGCAGGGAGCTCACCCATCCGCAAATCGGTCGCGATCTGCTGGACAAGTTTGCGGATCAGATCAAGGAACACGGCGTGGTTGAGCGGCTCCCGCTGCTCGAAGGCAAGTCGATGCACATCAGCGTGGCATCGGTCCACAAGCCCAAGACGCACGAGCCGACACCGGCGGCGGCAGCCAAGGGCCATGCCAGGACAGACGAAGACGCGGCGCCGGTACTCGACGCCGTAGAGGCAACAGCGAACGACGCAGCGGCGGCAATAACAAAAGTGGAGACTCCGGCAAGTCCGGCGGCTCCCGGACCCGAGCCGGAATCCGGCGCGGCGTCAACTGGGAAGGTGAACTGACGTGCCCAAGATGAAGAGCCACAAGGGGACCCAGAAACGGATCGGGGTCACCGGCGGTGGCAAGGCGTACCGTGTCAAGTCGTGGCGCGGACACCACCTCGAGCTGAAGTCCTCACGACGTGCCCGCCGCTACGACGGCAAGGCGCTCGTGAGCCCCGAGTCCCTCGATCAGATCCGCCGGCTGCTGCCGTACCTGGGAGCCTGAGCTTCGATGTCACGCGTAAAGAGGGGCGTAACCGCCCACCACCGACACAAGCGCCTCCTCAAGGATGCCGAGGGCCGTTCCGGCACGAACTCCAAGCTCGTCAAGCGTGCCCATGAGTCTATGCTGCACGCCCTGGCCTACGCGACCCGGGATCGCAAGCAGCGCAAGCGCCAGATGCGCCAGCTGTGGGTCATCCGGATCAACGCGGCGGCCCGCCTCAATGGCATGACCTACGGCAAGCTGATCGCCGGCCTCAAGGCCGCGAACATCGATCTCGATCGCAAGATCCTGGCCGATCTTGCCGTTCGCGACGCTCCTGCATTTGCACAGATCGTGGCTGTCGCCGGTAAGGCGTCGGCCTGAGTCTCCGCCGGCCGGAGACGGTCGGGTTCGAAATAGAGCAAGGCGACGACGGAGAAGAGGCGAGTGCCGGGGCCTTTGCGCTCTGACTCGAGATCTACCAGGGAGGACGGGCCGGCGACTGGAAGCCCGTCCCGGATCGACCTCGCCGGTTCGCTCCGGAGCCGTTCGCAGAACACTCGACGTCCAGGCGTCCCGGCAAGTAGGCGAACCGATCGGCCCCCGATATCGGGCCCCACAAGAGCGCCCTGACGGCCCGTCTGCCGCCCGGGAAGCGGGGTGGTACCGCGAGCCCTCGACTCGTCCCCGTGTCCGAACGGGACGCGGACGGTCGAGGGTTCTAGATTCCGGGTGCAACACTTGGAGGACGCCGAGCCGCTTGGCTCGGCGACAGGACGAGGAAACGTGACCGTGGACTTCGAGAGCCTGAGCGGTGATCTGCATCGCCTCAAGGATCTAGCGCTGGCCGAGATCGCGAAAGCGGCGGATCCGGCGGCACTCGATCAGCTGCAGATCCAGTACCTCGGCAAGAAAGGCGATCTGACGGCCGTGCTGCGCGGCATCGGGGCGCTGCCGGCGGAAGACCGGCCGCGCGTCGGGGCCGTCGCAAATGAGATCGGAGAGGCCGTCAAGACAGCCTTGGCCGAGCGCGGCCTTGAGCTCCGCTCCGTGGTCCAGGCTCAGCGACTTGCGGCGGAGAGCGTGGACGTGACGCTTCCCGGGCGGACTGTTCCGCGCGGCACGCTGCACGCGATCCCAGAGACGATCGCGGCCATCGCCGAGGTCTTCGGACAGTTCGGCTTCGTCGTCTACGAGGGGCCCGAGGTCGAGGACGATCTCACCAACTTCCAGATGCTCAACATCGCCCCGGACCACCCGGCGCGCGACCTGTGGGATACGCTCTACGTCGACATTCCAGGGCACCTGCTGCGGACGCACACCAGCCCGGGCCAGATCCGCGTAATGCAATCGACCAAGCCGCCGATTCGAGCGCTCTTGCCGGGCCGCTGCTTCCGGTACGAGGCGGTGGATGCCAGTCACGGCTTCGAGTTCTTCCAGGTCGAAGGTCTGATGGTGGACGAGGGGACTTCGATGGCGGACTTGAAAGGTCTGCTCGATGAGTTCGCCCATGCGCTGTTCGGTCCGCGCAAGACGCGTTTCCGGCCCGGCTATTACCCCTTCACCGAGCCATCGGTGGCGTTCGACGTCGAGTGCGTGGTCTGTGGCGGCGTGGGCTGCCCGGCCTGTTCGAAGACCGGCTGGATGACGATCCTGGGCGCCGGCATGGTCCATCCAGTCGTCCTCCAATACGGCGGCATCGACCCCGAGCGGTATCAAGGCTTCGCCTTCGGCATGGGCGTCGAGCGCATTTCCAACTTGCGCCATGCCGTCCCGGATCTCCGCTACTACCTCGAGAACGATCTGCGCTTCCTGGAGCAGTTCCGATGAGAGTCCCGCTCAGCTGGCTTCGTGAGTACGTCGATGTCCAGATGTCGCCCGAGCAACTCGCAGATCGGCTGACTCTCCTAGGTATGGAAGTCAAGGGCGTCGAACAGTGGGGCGCCGACTGGCGCTCCGTGGTCGTCGGCGAGCTCCTCACCGTCGAGAAGCATCCTCACGCCGACCGACTCCATCTGACCACCGTCAACGTGGGCTCCGGCGAGCCGCTGCACATCGTTTGCGGCGCCAACAACATCGCCCCGGGCCAGCGGGTGCCGGTCGCTCTGCCGGGCGCCGTTCTGCCCGGCGACCGCCGCATCGAGCGGACCGAGAAGATGGGCATTGCCTCCGAGGGAATGCTGTGTTCCGGCGACGAGCTTCACATCACGAGCGACGCCGAAGGGATCTTGATCCTGCCGCCTTCGACGGAACTGGGCATCCAGCTCTCGGACCTCTACGGCGACGTCGTCCTGGACGTGGACGTCAAACCGAACCGTGGCGACGTCCTGTGCCTGTTGGGCCTGGCCCGCGAGGTGGCGGCCGCGACCGGCGCCCCGGTGCGCTGGCCCGATGTCGACGTCGAGGAGGCGGGCGGGCCTGTTGCCGATCGCCTGAGGGTCGAGGTTCGAGAGCCGGAACTGTGCACCAGGTTCGTGGGCCGGTGGATCAGCGGCGTCAAGATTGCGCCCTCCCCGGATTGGATCCAGATGCGGCTCCAGGCCGCCGGGATGCGGCCGGTCAGCAACGTCGTCGACGCATCCAACTATGTGATGCTCGAGCTCGGCAAGCCGACGCACACCTTCAACGGCGCCGCGGTCCGCGAGGGGACAATCATCGTCCGAAGGGCCCTGCCCGGGGAGCGGCTCGAGACGCTCGATCATGTCGATCGCGAGCTGACGCCCGACACCCTGATCATCGCCGATCCCTCCGGCCCCATAGGGATTGCCGGCGTCATGGGCGGAGCCGAAAGCGAGATCACCAACGCAACCACCGAGATCGCGATCGAGTCGGCCGTCTTCGATCCGGTGAGCATCCGTCGAACGGGTCATCGGTACGCCTTGCGCTCGGAGGCGAGTCTTCGCTTCGAGAAGGGCCAGGAATTCAGGCTGGCTCGGATCGGCGCGGATCGGGTCGCCCAGCTGACCCTGGCGTGGGCAGGCGGCTCGGTTTCGAAGGGCCGCGTCGACACGGCACCGACGGAACCGGCATCTGCCAGGCTGGCGTTCCGACCGGCCCGCGTCAGCAGGCTTCTCGGCGCCGAGATTTCGAGCGAAGAGCAGCGGGCGCTTCTGCTGCGGGTCGGGGTCGAGACCGAATCCGCTCCGGCGGGGACGCGGATCCAGGTGGCCGTGGAACCGAAGCCGCTCGTGGTCGATCCTGGGTCCGAAGAGATCCTGATCGCCGTGGTCCCGACGTGGCGGCGCGACATGGCGATCGAGGCCGATGTGGCGGAAGAGGTCGCTCGCGTACGCGGCTACGACACAACGCCGGCGCACCTTCCGGACACACTCATGCCCGCTTATCGGCCGTCACCTCTGCGCGTGCGGGATCTCATTCGCGAGACCCTCGCCGGCGCCGGGTTGAACGAGGTCGTCACGCATGCTCTGGTAGCTGCGCCGGACGAGGCCAAACTGCGGTGGCCCGACGATGCCACTGCACCGGCTCTGCCGGGGAGCCTGGCTGCCCGGTCGGGTGAAGCGATCGCCGTCACGAACCCGTTGTCCGCGCAGCATTCGGTGCTGCGCCGGCATCTGGCAGCCAGCTTGCTCGACGTTCTCTCGCTGAACGAGCGCCAGGGCCGCCCCGACGTTGCGATCTTCGAGATCGGCAAGCAGTACGTCCGTGTAGACGGCAAGCCGCGCGAATGGACCCGTCTCGCCTTCCTGCTGACCGGCGCGGCCGAGCCCAGCGCCTGGAACCGCGTGGCCCGTTCGTACGACCTCGACGACGCGAAGGGTATCGTCGAGTTGGTGTGCCGCCGTCTGGGTCTCGCCGAGCCGTCATACGTTCCCGATGCTCGTGGCTTCCCCTTCCATCCCGGCCGGGCACTCGTCGCCCGGCAAGAGTCGGCGGGCGAGGCGGTCGCCGGGCGCCTGGCGGAGCTTCACCCCGACGCGCTGGCAGCGTGGGATCTTCGCGCCCAGCGGGTGATCGTGGCCGAGCTCGCCGTCGCCGGGTTGGACGCGGCAACGCCCCTGCCGGTGCATGTGGAGCCGATTCCGCGGTTTCCCGAAGTCGAACGCGACCTCGCCGTTATCGTCGCCAAGTCGCGGGCCGCCGCGGAAGTTGAGGCCACGATCCGCCGTCACGGCGGCACCCTGCTGCGCACGGTCCGCCTGTTCGATCAATATCGCGGAGCGCCGCTTGCGGCCGACGAGAAGAGCCTGGCCTACCGGCTCGTGCTCGGGTCAAAGGACCGGACCCTGACCGAAGGCGAAGCGGACGCGGCGATGGAAGAGGTCCGTAGGGGCCTCGAAACCGACCTGGGCGCACACATCCGCAGCTAGCCCGGCCGCCCGCCGGGCCGGGCGAATTGGTGGGCGCCGGACGCGGTTCGCTTGCGGGTCGGTACCCTTGCCTGTTGTACCCGCGACGTGAGCGCTGCTAAGGTGGACACGGCGGTTCGGAGGCGGACAACGTGGCCGAGTTCGCCGCCGGAAGGCTTGTCCGCCTCGACGATGCGAGGGAGACCGATGATCGGAGCAATCCAGTCAGCGCCACTGGTCGATCTGGCGATCCTGATCGTCCTGCTGGGGGCGTTCATCGTCGGCGTCATGCAGGGCGCCATCCGGCGGATCCTCGGGATCGTGTCGATCGTGTTCGCATTTCTCGTTTCGGCCAACCTGAGGGATCCCGTCGGCGACTACCTCGCAGACCATTGGCAGCAGTACCCGTCCGGCTACAACCACCTCATTGCCTTCGGGCTGCTATTCGTCGTCCTCACCGTCGGCTTTTCGATCCTGATCCAGGGTTTCTACAAGCACACCGAACTTTCGGCGGCTCACCCGATATTCGACGACATCGTCGGCGGGCTGTTGGGCCTGCTCGAAGCGCTCGTCGTGCTCACGATCGCGGTAGCCATCCTCGGGTCCTATACGATGCCGGCGCCATTTCCGGATGAAATTGGCCAGCTGCGATGGGTCCACGACCTGCTGATCACCCAATCGCACATCGGAGCCGCGATCCTTGATGCCGTGGTACCGATGGTCATGCATCTGCTCGCGTGGCTGTTGCCCGGCGATCTGGTCGCGCTCTTCCCCTGAGCCATTCCTTCGGTCTCGTGGCGCCCGCCTCGTTCCAGAACGCATTCCCTCGTGACCTGCTGGCCGGCAATGGCCTGGCGGCTGCAAACGCGCTTCTCGGCGCCCGACTGGTCCGAAACGACGCTTCGGGCGTAAGAGTTGGCAGGATCGTAGAACTCGAAGCGTATGGAGGTCAGGACGACGAGGCCTCCCACGCGCGCTTCGGACGGACGAGCCGCAACGCTGTCATGTTCGGGCCGCCCGGACACGCCTACGTGTACCTTGTGTACGGGATGTACGACTGCTTGAACGTTGTTATTGAACCCAGCGGACGTGCCGCGGCCCTGCTCGTACGGTCCATAGAGCCCCTCGAGGGAGTGGACCTGATGCGCCACGCCCGTGAGCAGCGTGCTGCAGGCCGCGCCCTCGGCCGAGCCGATCGCCGGGACGCTTCGGCGGAGGACGCCGCGCGGGCAGATGCCGCCCGCCAGAGAGTGGCCGCATTGCCGGCCGCGCGTCTGGCTTCCGGACCCGGCCTCGTCTGCGCCGCCTTCTCGGTCGGACGTGAGGATGGCGGCGCGGATCTGTGCGACCCGGCGTCCTCGTTGCATCTGGAGCTTGCCGCTCCGGACGACCCGCCCGTGGAGCGTGCGTCTGGACCGCGGATCGGCATCGGCTATGCCGCAGAACCATGGCTCGGCATGCCGTGGCGAGTCTGGGCTGCAGGCAACCCGGCCGTGACGGGACCGAGGATGCGGCGATGACGACCCCGGAGGCCGACGAGGCGAGCGTCGCGGTCTCGCCCGGGACCGTCGGCCAGGGCCAACACATGGACCGGCGCTCGATGGCGCTCCTTGAGTTCCCGCTCGTTCGCGCCCGCCTGGCGGCTGCGACCGGGTTCGCGCCCGGCCGGCGCCTGGCCGAGACCCTGGAGCCCTCGGCGGACCCGGTGATCGTGGCACGAGGCCTCGACGAAACCACGCAGACGCGGGCCTTCGTGGCCGGGCATCCCGGGGCGGGCATCGGCGGCAGCAAGGACATCGGGCCGTGGCTGGAGCGCGCCGCTCGCGGCGGCCGGCTTGACGTGGCGCATTTCCTCGATATCCAACTCACGCTTGAAGCGGCATCTCGCCTCGCGGAGGCGCTGTCGGGCGATCGCAGGCCGCTGCTGCACGACCTGTCTCGTGAGATCCACCCACTTCCGGGTTTGCGCAGCGTCCTTGACCGCAGTTTCGACCCGACCGGCGATCTGCTGGACACGGCGTCGCCGCGCCTCGGCGGGCTGCGACGAGCCGTGCGGATCGCCTACGACCGGTTGCGGACCCGCCTGGACCAACTGGTCCACTCGGGCGAGCTATCGGGCGTGCTCCAGGAGCCGCTCGTTACCCTACGCGGCGGCCGGTACGTGATTCCGGTCCGGGCCGACTCGCGGGCGCGGGTCAAGGGCATCGTCCACGACGCCTCCGGCAGCGGCCAGACCCTGTTTGTGGAGCCGCTCGTGGCAGTGGAACTCGGCAATGCCTGGCGTGAGGCGCAGGTGGCCGAGCAGGTTGAGGTGGAGCGCATCCTCGACGAACTGTCGATGCTGGTGGCCGGACAGGTTCAGCCTCTTCGCGAGACGCTCGACGCATTGGCCCGGTTCGACTTCTGGGCGGCAAAGGCCCGCCTGGCGGAGGAGATGGATGCCATACCGGCCGAGATCGCCGAGCGGCCCGAGATCGTGATGCTCGGAGCGCGCCATCCGGGTCTATCGGGCCGAGTCGTGCCGATCGACATCCGCCTCGGCGACGGCTACACGGCGCTGCTGATCACCGGCCCGAACACGGGCGGCAAGACGGTGGCGCTTCGAACGCTGGGTCTGCTCAATCTCATGCATCAGGCCGGTCTGCATGTGCCGGCCGACACGGGCACGAAGCTGCCGGTCTTGCTCGACATCTATGCCGACATCGGCGACGAGCAGTCTGTCGCGCAGTCGCTCTCCACCTTCAGCGGGCATCTCCGTTCGATCGTCCGCATCGTCGAGTCGGCCGGACCCAACCACCTGGTCTTGCTGGACGAGCTCGGCGCCGGAACGGATCCGACCGAAGGCTCGGCCTTGGCCCAGTCCTTGCTCGATCATTTCATCAAAGCCGGCGCGCTGGTCGCCGCAACCACGCACTACGCTGAGCTAAAGCTTTACGCCCACACCACGCCTAAGGCCCGCAACGCCTCGGTGGAGTTCGATGTGGAGACGCTTCGCCCGACCTACCGCCTGTCGATCGGGCTGCCCGGTCAGAGCCAGGCGTTCGCGATAGCCGAACGGCTGGGGCTGCCTGCGGCGCTCGTCGCCGACGCACGGGCGCGCCTGACGGACGAACAGCAGGCGTTCGAGGAAACGCTGGCTTCGATCAAGACGACAGAGCTCGAAACGACCGAAGCGCTGGCGCGGGCCAGGCTTGCCGAGGAGCGGGCGAAGGCCGCGCTTGTCGTTGCCGAGGACGAGCGACGCAAGGCGCGACGCGAGCGGGACGAATCGGTCAAGGCCGCGCGCGACGAAGCCGAGCGGCTCGTCGACGAGGTGCGTGGCGAGGTGCGGACCATGCGTCGCCACCTCGACCGGGAGACGGTCACTCAGCGCAGCCTGGACGAAGGCCTCGAGCGGGCGCAGGCACAGCTCGAGCGCCTTCCGGCGACCGAACCCGAACCGGTGCGAACGGCGTCCCCGGTCGCGATTGCCTGGCGGACCGGAATGCGCGCCCGCAGCATCAGCGGCGGCTGGGAGGGTCGCATCGCCGCGCTCGAGAAGGGGGGCCGCCGCGCCACTCTGGAGGCCGGTGGCATAAGGGTGACTGTGCCGACGGACGACCTCGAGCAGGCGGTCGGTGGAGAAGGGGAGACCTCCGCGGCCGGTGGTCGGCCGGGCGGCCGGTCGACGCCGAGGACAGACAGCGGGTCATCCGGCGCTGCTTCGCGACTCCAGCTGGATCGTGCCCGCACGGTCGCGTCTTCGCTGGATCTTCGCGGAGCCAAGGTCGTCGAGGCGCTCGAGGTCCTGGACCGCTACCTCGACGACGCATCCCTGGCCGGCCTCGATCAGGTCACGATCATCCACGGGCTCGGAACCGGAGCTTTGCGCGACGCAGTGCGGGATTACGCATCAGGGCATCCGCTCGTCAAATCGTGGCGCGCGGGTGGGCAAGGGGAGGGTGGAGACGGCGCCACCGTGGTGGCCCTTTGAGTTGAGCCCGCGCTCCGGGCCCCGGGATGCGAGAATCAACCGCCGGCGGCCCCGCCCGTCACGCGTCGCGGCCCTGTGGAGGTGTTGGTGAGCAAACGGCAAGACGCCGCTGCCAGTGTGCCCGGCATCGTCGATGCGAGTGCCTGGACGGCGGCCGATTGGGACGCCCTGGCGGCCCGGAGCCCGCTCGGCGACGCGTTCCAGTCCTACGAGTGGGGCGAGGTCAAGCGCAGGCTGGGCTGGACGCCGCTCCGTTATGTCATCGAACTGGACGGACGGCGTGTCGCCGTGGTGTCCATCCAGGAGCGGTCGCTCATGCGCCGGGTGCCCGGGCCGCTGGGGCGCCTCCGCGTCCACTACGCGCCACGCGGCCCCATCCTGCTGGACGCGACGCCTGAGGCCTCCAGCGCGGCCCTGCGGGCGCTGGAGGGCATTGCCCGCGCCCGTCACAGTCTGACACTCACCATCGACCCGACCTGGCGCGAAGATGGCGAATCGGCGGCGCAGCTGCCCGAATCGGGATTTCGCCCTGCGGCGCGGGAAGTCCAGGTTTCGCGCACCGCGATGGTCATCCCGATCCGCGCCGACGAGGATGAGCAGCACGCGCTCCTGGACGACTCGACGGCCACGAACATAAACAAGGCGCGTCGCGCGGGCGTCTCCACGGAGCAGGTCGATCTCACGTCGCCGGACGTCCGAGAGGCGGCGCTGGCCGAGTTCTTCGAGATGCACGCCGCCACCGGCCGGCGCGAGGATTTCCTGGTGCGGGACCGCGAATATGAGCTGAACCAGTGGAGGAGTCTGGGGCAAGCCGGCCTGGCCAGCCTATGGTTCGCCTCGGTCGAGGGCCGGCGGCGCAGCGGGCTGCTCCTGCTGCACTGCGGCCGCCACGTGGTCTTGTTCGCGGCCGGGTCACCGGACGACGCCGACCTGCGCAAGAACCGGGCCAATCACCTCCTGCATTGGTCGATCTTGCGTTGGGCCGCCACGTCCGGCTTCGAAGGCTACGACCTGGGCGGCGTCGACACGCACGCGTTCCCGGGCCTTCCCAAAGACGACTCGCACCCGCTGTGGAATCTCTACGAGTTCAAGCGGCGCCTTGGAGCGGTCGGCGAAGTTCGGGTCCGCGCCCATGAATACGCGCCGAATCGGCTCCTGGGGGCATTCTGGCGATTAGCGCGGCACTTCCGGTGAGCGGCAACCCGGGTGCTCGTCGCCCGCCGGGCTCGCGCGGGGGCGGCCGCCCCCCTTCCGTACGAGAAGGCTCGTGGCAGCCTCGTCGTTACTTGCAGACGTCGCCCGAGAACGTGGCCGGTGACGTGGTCCTTAGCGCGGAGACAACGTCGCCGGCGACTCCGGATCTCTCGAAGGCCAGCGCGGCCCGGCTGGGCGGCCGCGCCATTGCCATGGCCGGGCTGGTCGTCGTCGCAGGGATCGTCCTGTCGCGGCTGCTGGGATGGGTCCGGACGTCCGTATTCCTGTCCGAATACGGGACCAGCGCGGATCTGGATGCCTTCTGGGCGGCCTTCCGTATCCCGGACACTCTCTTTCAACTGGTCGCGGCGGGAGCCGTCGGATCGGCGCTCGTGCCGGTTGCCTCGGCGCTGCTGGCAAGGGGCGAAGAGCAGCGGGCCCGTCGTGTGGTGGCCACCGTCGCCAACCTGATGCTCATCGTGCTCATTCCGCTGGCGGTGGTGGTGTGGTTTGCGGCGCCGACTCTCGTCCCGATAATCGATCCGTCCGCCGGAGCCGGCAAGCTGGCCCTGGAGATAACGCTGACGCGGTGGATGCTGCTCTCGCCGATCCTGCTCGCCATCGCCGCGGTAATGACGGCGGGGCTCAATGCGTCGGGTGTCTTCGGGGCACCAGCTCTGGCGCCGAACGTCTACAACATCGCGATCATCGTCTGCGCGCTGGCCCTGACGCCGGCGATGGGGGTCTACGCGCTCGCGCTCGGGGTTGTCATCGGGGCCGCCGGGCACGTGGCAACCCAGGCTCGTGCGGTCCGCCAGAACGGCCTGTACAGCCTCGTCCTGGACTGGCACGACCCGGCAGTTCGCGAGACGCTGCTCCTGATGGCGCCGCGTGCCCTCGGTTTGGGAGCCACGCAGATCGTGTTCCTGGTGAACACGTACTTCGCGCTTCAGATGCCGGGCCACGGCGCGCTGACGGTCTATACGGGTGCGTTCACGGCCCTCCAGATTCCGGTGGGCCTGATCGGTGTGCCGCTCGGCATCATCCTGTTGCCGCCGCTGTCGCAGGCGATAGCCCGGGGCGACATGGAGCGTTTCCGCAGCCTCGTCGAACGCTCGCTACGGCTGCTGCTCTACGCCGCCATCCCACTCACAGGCCTGATGCTCGTGCTCGCGACACCGGCTATGCAGCTTCTATACCAACGCGGCGCATTCAGACCCGAGGACACGGCGGCCACGATCCCGGTCTTCCTCGTGTTCCTCGTCGGATTGGTGGCGCACGTCCTCATCTCGCTCCTGGCGCCGATCTTCTACGCCGGCAAGGACACCAGGACTCCGGTAGCGGCGGCGTTGCTCGCCGTCGCGGTTGACGTCGCGGCGGCTGCAGTCTTGTTCCCGCTGTTCCAGCTCAATGGGTTGGCCCTGGCGATCGGCCTTGGGGCGTGGGCGGAGGTTTCGATGCTGTTCCTGATGATGCGACGCCGGCAGGGGTTCGATCTGCGGCCCCTCGGCCTGACCGTCGCATTCGCCCTGCCGGGAGCTTCGCTGGCGGCAGCTGCCGCGCTGGCCACGGACCGGTTGGTGGCCAACTTCACCCACAACTCCACATCGCTGCCGATCCTGGTCGTGGATCTGGGGCTGGCGGGCCTGATCGGGCTCGCCGTCTACCTGGCGTGGGGGCGCCTGCTGCGGCTGCCCGAGTTAGCGACGGTGACGGATATCGCCAGGACGCTCATGCGCCGCGGAAGCTAGCCGCCCCGCGACACGCGGCCTTTCCGGCCAATCAGCGAGAAGAGCGCCAGGCCGGGGAATATCAGCGTGGGCGTAGGAGTCGGCGCGGGCGTCGGAGCGGGCGTCGGTGGCGGCGTCGGTGCTGCGGTCGGCGCGGGCGTCGGTGTCGGTGGCGGTGTAGGCGCTGCTGTTGGAGTGGGCACCGGGGTAGGTCCCGGGGTCGGCGTCGGCGCGGGTGTCGGCGTGGGCGGCGGCGGCGTTCCGGTGTTGGAAGTGCAGTATGTCTTCGGTGCGAACGGCGCACCCCAGCTTGCCCCGTACGGCGTCCAGAATCCCGTCTGGTAGAAGTACATGGTGTAGCCGTTGTTGGGGCCACCCCGCTTCTTAACGCCGGTCATGGCGCGCGATATCCAGATTTGATCGAAGTTCTGGAAGTTGGCGTTGCCGGCGTCGACCTGGCTCAGATCCAGGAACCCCCTGGTGTCCTTCACGCCCGGACAGTCGTACGTCCAGAGTGTGTTGGTGACGGTGTCGATGTCCTTCGAGACCTTGGTGTTGTCGACCTGGGTCGGAACGGTGCCGTTGATGAAGATCTCACGGACGACCTTGCCCGAGTAGGGGCCGGGAAGCATTCCGCTGAATGCGTCCACGTTGGCCCAGGTCAGGCCGCCCGGCTGCTTGAAGTCGACCTTGGGCGTGCCGGCCGTGACATCCTGCATGAAGGCATGCCACATCGGCGCCGCAAGCTCGAGGGACATCACGCTCGTGCCGGCCGTCCGGTCGCTATTGCCGGCCCACACGCCCGAGACGATGGCGTGGGCGGTCGGATCGTCGGGTGGAGCAACGTAGCCGACGGCGAAGAGATCTTCGGTCTGGTCGCTGGTGCCGGTCTTGAGGGCCGCGGGCCGCCGGGTTCCATCCGTCAGCTTGTACTGGCTCCACCAGTTGTTTTGGGCCGGGTCGGTATTGCCCTTGAGGATGTCCGTCATGACGTAGGCGGCCTGCGGCGTCGTCGGGTGCGTCCGGGCCGGCTGGTTGGCGTTCTGCGACCAGACGACCCCGCCCTTCGCGTCGGTGACCGAGACGATCATCGAGCGCTGGACGAGGGTGCCGCCGTCGGCGATTGCGCCATACGCCGAGACCAGATCGGCCGGTCGCACCTCTACCGTCCCGATGCCGAGCGAGACTCCCGGATCCGGGTTCGGCGGGAAGGAGAGCCCGAAGTCCTGGGCTCGGTCCAGCAGGTGCTGGACGCCGTTGATCGAGGCGGCCTTGACGGCCGGGATATTGAGCGAGTACTGGAGGGCCTCACGGAGGCGGACCGGACCGCGTTCGTAGTTGTCGGCGTCATGGGGCTTGTACCCGCCGCCCATGTCCGTGGCCACGTCCATGAAGAGAGACGCCGCCGTCATCGTCTTGTCCTGGATGCCGACGGTGTAGTTGATCGGCTTGAACGACGAGCCCGGCTGGCGATAGCCGTTGCTCAGTACGTCGAACTGCGGGTCGAACAGGTTCTTGCCCGACTTGGCCGGGTCTTTCACCGGCTTCTCGTAGAACCCCGCGCTGCCGGCATAGGCGAGCACCTGGCCGGTTCTATAGTCGACTGCGATCAGGGCCCCGTTGTGCATGTTGCTCGCGCGCAGGCCGTTCTTGTTGCCGGTCGTCGGGTTCGGCCCGACGATCCTGAGGTAGTCGAACGGGTCCGATTTGGCGGTGATGCCAAGCCCCGCCAGATAGTCGATCGTGGCCTGTTTCGAGCCCTGGTTCGGGGCCACGATGTACGCCTTCAGCCATTTCTCGGCGGAAGCCTGCATCTTCGTGTCCAGCGTCGTGACGACCTTGAAGCCGCCGGTGTCGACGGCCTCGCAGTCGGCCGGATCCGTGCCGGCGCCGCACAGCAAATCCGCAAGCTGCTCTCGCACCTGCTCGTCGAAGTGAGGGGCGAGGAGCTGGTTCTGGACCTGAGATCGGACCACGACCGGCTCTGATTCGGCGGCAACGATGGCCGCGTCCGTGTAGGACCCTCTGAGCAGGTTGTCGCGCAGGTTCTGGCGCATCTCCTCGAGGATGTCGTTGCGGCGAGCCACGATCGGGGCCTCATTTGGCACGATAAGCCGGCCGTCCGGCTGTTCCTCCGCGTTGAGGACGAGATCGTAGGCACCGGGCGCCTGCAGCAATGAGGCCAGGATCACGGACTGGGCAATCGTCAGCTGGCTGAGATCCCTGATGCCGAAGTAGCCCTGGGCGGCAGAGGCGATGCCGTAGCTCTGGTTGCCGTAGAAGTTCAGGTTCAGATAGTTGGTGATGATCGTCTGCTTGCCTTCCTCACCCGGGAACTCCTGGGTGAGCTTGACCGACTGGATGATCTCTTTGATCTTGCGGTCGACCGTGCTGGTGGTGGGCGGCAGAAGGCGCTGCTTGACGAGCTGCTGAGTAATGGTCGAGGCGCCTCGGGGGCGTCCGGAGATGGCATCGCGGAATGCCGCCAGGACCGCCGCGGGATCGAAGCCGGTGTTGGTCCAGAAGGTCTTGTCCTCGGCCGTCGTGGTCGCGTCCAGGACAACGTTGGGGATTTCGGCGAACTTGAGAACGCGCCGGTTCTCCGACCCATATGCCGCCAGCTGAATCTGCCCGGTCCTGTCGTACAGAATCGTCTGCTGGTTGTAGTTGATCTTCTGGAGGAGCGTTCTGGGGTCTTCCAGATCGCGGCTGTAGGTCGCGTAAACATCGACCGCACCGACGAACGTGACGGCGCCGAGCACAGCCATGCCCCCGAGAAGCATCATCGGGAGAATCACGGCGAAGCGTCCGACGGCCCCGCCTCGGGAAGCACCGCGACCGTTACGTCGACGGCGTTGGCGTCGGGCTAGGCTGGTCTGCATGGCGGCTCGCAAGATAGCATACGTACGTGAGCGGCCATCGCACCCCCGGCCGCCAAGCCTTCGGACGGGCCGACGGCGAAGCCTGTGACGACAAGTGAGGAGCGGCTCTGGCGATGACGGGAGCTGACGCGAAGGGCGAGCGAGGGTCTGCGAGCGCACCAGGTCAGGCCGGATTGCTCGACGAGTTGCGCTGGCGGGGGATGCTGCACCAGCACAGCGGCGGCCTGGCCGAGCGGCTGGCGACCGGAGTCCAGATCAAGGGCTACAACGGATTCGACCCGACGGGCCCCTCGCTCCATATCGGGCATCTGGTCCCAATATTCGGATTGCTCCATCTCCAGCGAGCGGGCGGCGTGCCGATCGTCGTGGTCGGCGGCGGCACGGCCATGATCGGCGATCCGTCCGGTCGGTCGGCGGAGCGGCTGCTCCTGAGCCGGCCGGTCGTCGAGGAGAACGTGGTGGGCATCCAGGCCCAGCTCACGAAATTCCTCGACTTCGATGGGCCGAACGGGGCCGAGGTCGTCGACAACTACGAGTGGCTGAGCTCGTACTCGCTGCTGCGGTTCCTGCGCGATATCGGCAAGCACCTGACGGTGCCGTACATGCTGGCCAAGGATTCGGTCCAGATCCGCCTGGACGCCGGGCTGAGCTTCACCGAATTCAGCTACATGCTGCTCCAGGCCGCCGACTTCCTGCACCTCTACCGAAACGGTGGCGTGGAGTTGCAGATGGGCGGCGCCGACCAGTGGGGCAATATGACCGCCGGCCTCGAGGTGATCCGCAAGGAGTTCGGGGCGGGCGACGGCCAGGATCTGGGTTACGCGCTGAGCTATCCGCTCCTGACCAACGAGAGCGGCACGAAGTTCGGCAAGACTGCTGCCGGAACAAGCGTCTGGCTCGATCCGGTCAAGACCAGCCCTTACGCGTTCTACCAGTACTGGCTCGATGCAGACGACCGTGACGTGGGCAAATACCTGCGCACCTTCACGCTCTTCGACCGGGCCAAGATCGAGGACCTCGAGGCGGACATGGCGGCGCATCCGGAGAAGCGCGACGCCCAGAAGGCTGTGGCCTACGACCTCACGGCGAGAGTGCACGGCGACGCTGAAGCCAGCCGGGCCGTGCGGGTTAGCGGGGCGGCCTTTTCGAACGAGCCGATCCGCGACCCAGAGCTGCTGGCCGGGTTGTTCGAGGCGATCGAGCATTTCGAGTTCACGGCCGAAGACCTGACCGGCGGAGCGCTCCGACTTGCGGTGGCCAGCGGCTTGTTTGCCTCGAACGGCGAGGCGCGCCGGATGATCTCGCAGGGCGGGCTCTCGATCAACGACCAGCGAGTCACCGCCCCCGAAGACGGCGTGCCGGCGCCGATCGATGGGCGCTACCTCGTCGTCCGAATGGGCAAGAAGAGCTTGCGAATCGGGCGCCTCCGCGCCTAGGGCGGTGGGGTGGCCAGACCGTGCGGATGCGAGTGGTCGCTAGCTCTTGTGCCGCTCGCGAAGGCGGGCGATGACTTCCGACGGCGGGAGGCCGCGTTCACGGAGCACGACCAGCGTGTGGTAGAGGAGATCGGCGACCTCGCCGGTGAGGGCATCGCGCGTCTTATCGCGGCGGTCGATTGCGGCTACGGCGTCGTCCTTGGCGGCCATCAGGACTTCGGTGGCCTCTTCCGCGACCTTGCGCGCGGGCGCGTCCACGCCGCCCGCGAGCAGACGGGCTGTATATGAGGCGGCCGGGTCGGTACCGGCACGAGAGTCGATGGTCGCCCAGAGCGTCTCCAGCCAGGCGAAACCCTGAGCCGCGGAAGTGGGCGCCGCCGCGGCCGTGACCGGGGCGGTGACAGCGGTTCGAGCATTTCCCTCGACTGCGGCGCTCGCCGTGGCCGAATCGAAGCAGCTACGCGTTCCGCGGTGGCACGTCGGCCCAACCGGCTCGACCCGGAATAGCAGTGCGTCCCCATCGCAGTCGAGCGCGATGTCGACAAGACGCAGGACGTTGCCACTACTCTCGCCCTTGCGCCAGAGGCGGTCGCGCGACCGCGAGTGGAAGTGAACCTCGCCGCCGGCAAGTG
>Ga0302321_100000226_pt1 | contig 50520 bp, 48 predicted proteins | sample Fen_T0_1_FD_202505 | JGI IMG/M metagenome (GOLD analysis project Ga0302321, IMG submission 202505) | Peat permafrost microbial communities from Stordalen Mire near Abisko, Sweden - Fen_T0_1 | ecosystem: Environmental > Terrestrial > Soil > Wetlands > Permafrost | place: Sweden: Abisko... | reverse complement strand
CCCGAACGGCGAAAAGTCACCGGCGCTAGCCAAAGCTCGAAGCGAACCCAGTAGGCCAACGGACAATTGGAAGAAGGCCGAACCCGAGCAACCCCAATTGCCCACGAATTGCACCGAGGTGCGCGACATCTGCATGCCGCCATCAGATTTCGTCGATCGCCTGTGCAAACGCAATTTCCCGGACGTTGCGGTGTATATGATGGGGCCCAAACGGCCTTGGGCGCACCGGTTGGTTCGCGTTACACAGGCTCAGGCGGTCAATCCAATCAGCGGGCGAGTTGGAGAGGTTCCGCTGACGTTTGGCGAAGAGATCATCATCCTGCGCTACAAAGCCGGTGCCACACAGGGTGCGTTCCAAGTGAGCGGCACTGAACGCTATGAAGTCCTACGCTGGGATGGCTCTTGCGCCAGCTTGGAAGAGGGCGAGTTCGTCGAGAAGGTGCCCAAACCGCAGCTTCGCTTCGTTGCTCCGACTTGGGCGCGCTTGGGAGACACCTATCGGGCGGCGCTTTTGGGAAACGGCGCCGTTGCCGCGGCAGAAGAGACCAGAAAGATTGATTGCAAAGGCTTGGGGCTTGGGCGCCCACCCAAATGTCACCGAGCCATCGAAGAGCTGAACCGCGTCGTGGCAGAAGCGGTGCACGAGGGGTTCGAGTTGCCATTGCCTGAACCGATTCCGTGATTTCTCAGCAATCTACTCGGAGAGGTCAAGCGTAAATTCATCGGCTACTTTGCCGGTAACATCCTTGAAGTAGCCCCAGGCTCGGCGCCGATTGCCCATGACGTTGAAGCGGATGAATGTGGCACCGAACGTCGCCGTTCCGGACTGCAGCGTCCCATTTTTCAGCCATTGGTTGGCGGTATAGTACGACGCCCACCACGAGTCGCTATCGTGGCTTGGATCATACTCGCGAATGCTGCGTCCGCCGAGGCCCGATACGAACACGAAGGACTGACCAGGGCGAAGCGCAAGCCAATCCGGAAGCCCAACTTTGCCGAAACCAGTAGCCGGATCGCCTAAGTCCGAAAGCGCGTAGGTTCTTGCGTAGGAGTGTTCGTGTGCGGTGTGGATGATGGCGCCAGAAGCTTGACAGGCACGGTACGCTTCCCACCCGACCTCGTCGGTCTTGGTGCCCACCTGAAGGTCGTGCTGGTTCTTGTGCCAGCTACAGATTTTCCATGCATGGGCGCTGCTTGCGAGAGCACCTCGAATGAAGTTGGTTTGCTCCACCGAGTCGAGACCACAGTCGCCATGATTTTCCAGCTCGGAAGTCCCGATACAGGACTCGACCAACAGTAGTCCATGAAAGCGACAAGTGGCCTTGACCCCCGGATCTCCCGTGCATTGCATTTCCGCAACTCGCGCTTGACGTGCCGCGATGAACTCGGCGTAGCCTTTGACCCCATCCCAGGCCGCCACGTCGTGGTTTCCGACCACGGCAAAGTAGGGAAAACTGGGGCCGAGGATCCGGTCGATGCGACCGTTCCATATCGGTGGGCTGTCCATGTAGTCGAAATCGCCACCGTGAACGATGGCAGCGGCGCCTTCGGATTTGATAAGCTCGAGTACTTGATCGGAATTCGACGTGTCACCTTGGTCGCCGAGGAATGCAATGAGAAGATTGGGTTCGGGGTACTCGAGCGAGACCGTTGTGCCTTGCCTCGCGCCTCCGGCTGCTGCGGGTACCAGCTTTGGGTGTGCCGGCGTGGGGCTCCGCGCGGTAACTGCCCCAGCAGACGTATCGGCAGCGGTGTCATAGTCGGACATCATTGCGTGATGGCTCTCACAATTTGCGAGAACTAAGACCACGCAGGCCATGACCCGGAACCGTATACTTACAGCAAGATTTCGCATGGCCACTTCGGACTGAGGCTAGGCACATCAGTGTGTCGACGGGGGCCCGCCATTTCAAAAATGTAAAACGTCACTCTAAGCCTGGCGGTTCAGTGTGGCCGCTGGGCCCCAGTGGGACCTTCCGGGACCTCGAGGTTGGGCGGACTAGCTATCCGCTGGGCAGCGACCTAGGTACAGGCTTGGACACTATGGCGATCGCCTTCGACAACAGCTACTCGCGCCTACCTGCGCGTTTCTACGCACAGGTAGCACCGACGAAAGTGCGTGAGCCCCAAATCGTGAAACTGAATCACTCGCTCGCCACGCTGCTTGGGCTTGATGACGAACTGCTCGATTCGCCCGAAGGAGCACAAATCCTCTCAGGCAATGTCGTGCCCACTGGCGCAGCAGCGATCGCGCTCGCCTACGCGGGGCACCAGTTCGGCGGCTTCGTGCCACAGCTTGGGGACGGGCGAGCGATCTTGCTTGGCGAGGTCGTTGGTGTTGACGGCCGGAGACAGGACATTCAGCTAAAAGGCGCGGGGCGCACGCCGTTTTCGCGCGGAGGCGACGGCCGCGCGGCGTTGGGTCCGGTCCTGCGCGAGTACCTGGTGAGCGAAGCCATGTGCGCCCTCGGCGTACCTACGACACGTGCGCTCGCGGCTGTTACCACTGGCGAGCCCGTGTTTCGTGAGGAACGCTTGCCAGGTGCAGTGCTGACGCGCGTGGCTGCGAGCCACATGCGGGTGGGTACGTTCGAATACTTCGCCGCACGCCAAGACCGCGAAGCATTGGCGCTGCTGACGACCTACGCACTCGCGCGGCACTATCCGCTCGAGTCGGGGCATGGCACAGCGAGCAGCAACGACGCGCTGCGCCTGCTTGACAACGTAATTAGCGCCCAGGCATTGCTGGTTGCACAATGGCTCGGCGTCGGTTTCGTACACGGCGTGATGAATACTGACAATACCTCGATTTCTGGCGAGACAATCGATTTTGGTCCCTGCGCTTTCCTCGACGAGTATGACCCAAAAAAGAAGTTCAGCTCCATCGATCACGTCGGTCGATACGCGTTCGGCAACCAGCCGCGCATCGCGCTCTGGAACCTGACGCGCTTTGCCGAGAGCCTCCTGCTGCTCATCGCTGACAATGCTGAGGAAGCTGCGCGTCTGGCCACCGACCGGCTCGAGCGTTTCCCCGAGCGCTTCGAGCTCGCTTTTGCCCGCGTCATGCGTCAAAAGGTCGGGTTTGCGCGGGAGAACGAGCATGACTCTGTGCTCGTTGATAACCTTCTGACGGCGTTAGCGGAAAATCGCGTCGACTACACAGTATTCTTTCGCATGTTGTGCAGTGCAGTTGAAGACCCCACGGTCGACGCGAAGTTGGCGTCACTCTTCGATCAACCGACGAGTCTTCACGTTTGGGCCGATACTTGGCGGGCCAGGCTGCAGAAGGAAGTCGTAGCTCCTGCGGTTCGAGTCGCGGACATGCGCCGCGCCAACCCTGCGTTCATTCCGCGCAATCATCGCATCGAGCAGGCCATTGTTGCCGGCATGAACGGTGACTTTGAGCCATTCGAGTCGTTGGTGCGGGTGCTCGCGCGGCCTTACGAGGACCAACCCGCGTTCGCGTGTTTGGCAGAGCCGCCGTTACCCGAAGAGCGAGTTCAGGCGACGTTCTGCGGTACCTAGAGTCGCAGGCCTGTGCTGGTCAGGACCCAGAACATGATGGCAGCAAAAAGCGCACTGGCTGGCAAGGTTACGACCCATGCAACAACGATCCGTCGAGCTATACCCCAACGGACGGAATTGACACGGCGACTGGCACCCACACCCATGATGCAGGCGTTAGTGCAGTGGGTTGTCGACACCGGGACCCCGAGGAAGCTTGCGGTCAGAATGGTCGCAGTGCCGGCCGTATCGGACACGAACCCTTGAAGTGGTGAGATCTTGATGATCTTCGTGCCCATGGTCTTGATGATGCGTTTGCCGCCAGCCGCCGTGCCGAGCGCAATAGCAAGGGCGCAAGCCAACATGACCCACCGCGGAACGTCGAAGTTGCCACCGTGTCTCGTCGGGGCAAGCAGGGCAGGTAGCAATGGTTGTGCGTTTGCGGTTACGTAGGCCACCAGCGACAGCGTGATGACACCCATGACCTTCTGGGCGTCGTTGGAGCCGTGTGAGAACGCCATCGTGCAAGCTGACAGTAATTGCATGCGACGTGCGACCCGAACTACCACGCGGGGACGCATCCTCCGGACGACCCAGAGAATGACGATCATCAATGCGAGTGCAACGCTGAAGCCCATCAGCGGTGAAATCACCAGAGGCAGAACAACCTTGGTCACCAGGTTGCGCCACTTGAACGCAGCCCAGCCGGCGTGCACGACCACCGCTCCTGCCAACGCGCCAATCAAGGCGTGGGAAGAGCTGGACGGGATCCCGTACCACCACGTGATCAAGTTCCAGATGCTGGCGCCGATTAGCACAGCCAACACCATGGTTTGGGTGACGTTGCTCGGATCGGCGAAGCCACCGGCAATAGTCTTGGCAACCGCGGTGCCGGTGAGCGCGCCAAAGAAATTGAAAAATGCCGCAACAAGTACGGCAGTTCGCAGCGGCAAAACGCCCGTAGCCACCGACGCAGCAATGGCATTGGCGGCGTCGTGAAAACCGTTGATGTAGTCGAATACCAAGCCAACTACGACCACTGCGATAAGAATGCTAAGCATGCTTCACCGCGATGTTCAACAGTGTCTCCGCAACAGCATCGCAGCTGTTGACCGCTGTTTCGAGATGATCGAGAACCTCTCGGGCACGCAGGATTTCCTTGGCATCCACGGTGTCGTCGTGAAAGAGTCGACTAAGTTCCTGTCGGAAGACCCTGTCTGCCACCTTTTCTAGCTTTTGAATGCGCTGGCATCCCTGGATGAGCGCGCCGTAGTCCTTCTTTCGGAGGCACGGCATGATCTCAACGAGAATGTCGCAACTTTCCTTGAGCGTAGCCAGCTGCTGCACCATCGGCTGACTCGGCCGCTCCAAGGCGAAAATCACCAAGCAGCGCGCCGTAAGGTTTACGTAGTCGAGTACATCATCCAGCTTCTTCGAAAGCCGCTGTAAATCTTCGCGGTCCATTGGGGTCACGAATGTCGCCGACAGGGCTTGCAGGACCTCGTCCACAATTCGGTCACCTTCCTTTTCGATTTGCGTGACCTCCGCCCGAATTGCCTCGTAGTCGGCCCCGTCGTCGACGAACCTCCCCAAGACAGGAATCGCCCGTTGGGCAACCTCGGCCTGTCGCTCCAGGAAGACGTAGAAGTAGTCCTCCCGCGGCAGCAGCCAATCAGTCAGTTTGCGAAGTGACATCTGTGCGACAACTCCATTACGGTTTGGCGAAGACTAGTTGCAGAAGTGGGCAACCGTGGCTCATAGACCGCACTTGGCATTGCCTGAACGCAAAACGTAACCGTAAAGTCACGAAAACGTCACATAGGGACCATGAAAGCCGGTTTCCGCCAACCTCATTTCGACGATTGAATTTGCCGTGGAGGGCGGAATCTTTCGTTAACGGAGACGGGGCCAGATGCCGCGAGCGCAACGGTGCCCCGGCATAGGACGACGTTGTGAAAGAAGCTCGGGAATGTAGTGCTTCGAACCAGCTGGGAGCCTACTTGGGCTCAAATGCACGGATCTGGAAAGCGTACTCTTCCGCGACCTCACGCAGCTGCTCGAAGCGTCCGGACTTTCCGGCGTGGCCTGCGCCCATGTTGGTCTTGAGCAACAGTAGATTATCGTCAGTTTTGAGCGCGCGCAGCTTGGCCGCCCACTTGGCGGGCTCCCAGTAAGTCACGCGCGGATCGTTGAGGCCCGCGGTGATAAGGATGGCAGGGTAGGCTTTGGGCGCGACATTGTCGTAGGGGCTGTATGCGGCGATGCGAGCGAACGCAGCAGCATCGGCAATCGGGTTGCCCCATTCTGGCCATTCCATGGGTGTGAGCGGCAAAGTGTCGTCAAGCATCGTGTTCAACACGTCGACGAACGGGACGTCGGCGACCACGGCGCGCCATAGTTCGGGCGCGACATTGGCTGCAACACCGACCAAAGTGCCGCCGGCGGAGCCGCCCGAAATCGCGATTCCCCCCGGCGCGGCGAAGCCCTCTGCGATCAGAAATCGGGCAACATCAACAAAGTCATTGAAGGTATTTTCGCGCTTATCGAGCTTTCCATCGAGGTACCATTGATATCCCAGATCATCGCCGCCACGCACGTGGGCAATTGCAAATGCGAATCCGCGGTCGAGCAGTGACAGCCGTGCGCCCGAAAAGTCGGGCTCAATCGCCTGGCCGTATGCACCGTACCCGTGCAGTGAAAGCGGGCCCGAACCGTCGCGAGCGAATCCTTTTCGGTAAACTATGGATACCGGCACGCGTGCGCCATCGCGCGCTGTCGCGAACAGACGTTGTGATTCATACTGAGTCTTGTCGTAGCCGCTCGGGATCTCCTGGACTTTACGTGCATCGAGCAAGCGCTTGGACAAATCATAGTCGTACACCGTCTCTGGCGTGACCATTGATTCATAATTCAGTCGCAGCGACTGGATCGCGTACTCAGGGTTTGCGCCGACGGATGCTGCGTAAGTGCTCTCCGGGAATTCCACATAGTGTTCGGTGCCCCCGGCATCGCGTACACGGATCTGATCGAGCCCATCCACGCGTTCCTCGATTACGAGCAGGCCTTTGAACGCCGTGATGGCTCGAAGGTAATGTCGGTCAGAACCCGCGACAAGCTCCCGCCATACGCCCGGCTCGCTTACGTTGGCAGTCGCGATGCGGAAGTTGGGATGGGTATCGTTGGTGAGTACGTAAAGTGTGCCTTCGCTCTCGTCTACGTCGTAAGCGCGGTTCACTTGGCGTGGCGAGATCAGACGCGCTGGTGTCAGTGGCTCATCGGTAGGGATCAGGTGCATTTCGGACGTGACATGATCTGCGGTCGACACCACCACGAAGCGGCGACTTTGTGTCAACGAAATACCCACGAAGAATCCCGGATCTAACTCTTCATATACGGTCGCATCGGTCGCTTCATCGCTGCCTAGGCGGTGATACTTCACCACGTAGGGTCGCCAACTCTCGTTGATCAACGTATAGAAAAAGCCTTGGCTGTCGGCGCTCCAGACCGCACTGCCCAAGGTCAGCTCAACCGAATCTTCTAGCTCGGCACCGCTCCGCAAGTTTCGAACGCGCAGCGTGAAGCGTTCGGCTCCGGTCGTGTCCGTGGAATAGGCCATGAGTTGGGCGTCAGGACTCACCACGAGCGAGCCCAACTGGAAGAAGTCGAGGCCAATTGCCATTTGTGCCTCGTCGAGCAAGAGCTGTGCGTCACCGCCGGAACAGGATCTTCGGTACCAAGCTCGGTACTGCGCGCCCTGCTCGAACCTCCAATAATAGAAGAAGTTACCGTCTTTGCTCGGGACGCTTTCGTCGTCTTGCTTGATGCGACCGCGTAGCTCGTGGTACAAAGTTTCGACGAGTTCCGATGCTGGTGCCATTACCGCATCGAAATAGGCGTTTTCGGCGTTTAGGTAGTCCAGAATTTGCGTGTCGTCGATCGTCGGGTACTTCGGATCCTTCAGCCAAGCCCAAGGGTCCTTTAGAGTCACGCCGTGGTACTCGATGCAAGCAGGTTTTTGGGCGGCCACGGGGGGTACGGGGGCAATGTCATGGGTCATGGCTTGGTAGTTGGGCGAGACCATACGCCGCAGGCCGTCGCGTGGGTAGTCGAAGGCGACCGACAGCGGCGCTCGGCGGTTGGAGCAGCTCTTGCCTCGCTGCGTGATTCATTTCTGTGGTTTCGGTCCCGCGGCCACAAAAATTGCATTTCCTTGACGTTCGCTTGAGTGTATTCGTCAATTCAGGCGTTGAAGATCGCGAACTTTGAAAGCGGGGTTCTCATGCGAGTTCTATTGCAGACCATTAGGCTGGTAAGTGGCTTTGGAGTTGCAGTCCTGCTGATGTCAACAGGTTGTACCTCGAAAAGTGATTCAAATGCCAACGACATAGGGCATGCAGCTCAGGGGTACTACGCGCTCAATACGGCGTACGTGCAGAACGGAAATAACTGTTTCTGGGACGACGAGAACAATACCGACATCTGTACCTTGGCGGTTGATATTCGGATCGATCAGAACGATCCCACATCCAATTCCTACGGATTCGCCAAATCGCTCGCGATTGGTGGCGATGAACCCGCTGGGACCGGCATGGATTCGTCCGCCATCATCCGTTGGGATCTGTCGTCGTTTTCACCCGCTTGGCGCATCGTGGATGCCAGTATTACCTTGACGATTCTGGATCCAACGTCGACCCCTTTCATGATTTATCCGCTCAAGCGTCAGTGGCTATACTCGGACGTCAACTGGCAATCGACTGGATTGGCTCCATGGCAAGTGCAGGGAGCCCTTGGTGCGAATGATCGGGATTCCTTGCCCATGGCGGCGGTGCCCACCGACGTTTCTAACGAAGTCGAAATCCGCCTGCGGCCGTCCGCAATTCCAACCGTCGCCGGGTGGATTCACGATTACAGGAAGAACCTCGGCGTCATCATCGGGGATACTTCGAGTTCGGACACGCTAGTCATTGCGTCGAGTTACGCAAGTGACGTCAATACGCGTCCGAAGCTCAAGATCACCTATCTGCCATCGTGCGATGGTTCGGGTGGAGGCTGCCCGGGATTCTGAACTTTGCCTAACCCAGGTGGCTAGATTGCTTGTCCCCGCACCAACCTTGCGTGGTTTCCAGAGCTTGCGGCCTATAGAGTCCCTGCTGGCACATTCCTGACTCGTCGTCGAAGTGCTTCTGGATATCTTCTGCCCACACTACTCGCGGAAGTGCAAGCTTTCGCATGTACGCCATTGAGTGCAGCGCCCAGAACTCTCGAAATATATCGGGTGATATTGACTCTGGCTTCGACTATGCCGTATTGGGTTCAGGTGGCAGTCGAACGTGTGAGTTTCCTGGTGCACAAAGGTAGGCAGGTGTTGCTGCTGGATCTCACGCGAGCGTCAGTTGAGGAAATCGCTACCGTTATTAGTACGGCACGCCCACTTATACACGGTGCGGCGCCTGGCTCCGTCTTGACGTTGACCGACATCACCGAAGTTGCGGTTAGGGATGCGTCGACGAGTCACCTTGTAGCCTTCATGAAAGAGAACAGGCCGTACGTCAAAGCGGCCGCAGCGACCGGTGCCTCTGATCTCGCGCGAGCAATCCTTGCGTCAGTGCGCATCTTGACAGGGCGCCAGCTCAATTTGTTCAAGACGCGGCAGGATGCATTGGACTGGCTCGTCTCGGTGCCGTAGGGGCTCGGGTGGTGTGATTGCGCCGCTAGTTCTGGCTACCTACTCGGACGCCAGTTGCCGGATGCCTTCGCTGCATGAAGGTGACTTGTCCGGGTTGGGCGGCGCGATTCAAGTGCGACCTCTCCGACGCGGGGTTGTGGCCTCAGCCGGTGTGTTTAGGGATCGGTACGGGTGCTTGCTGCCCCGTGCAGACACCCCTCGCTCCACGAGAGCAGCGAGGGGCGCATGCTTTTGTCGAATATGGGTGCGGTCGCGGCTAATAAATCAATTGAACGTTCGACAACGCCATCGACACGCTGCGTACGGCGGTGGCGGCTCCACCTATGGGCACCTCGATCGATATGGAGTCGACATTGGTGGGATGGTAGGATGCCGGGGTGGCGGCGGCCCCGAAATCTGCCCAGCAATTGCTTGGCGGAAGCGACAGATCGATCTGCACCGTGCTGGTGCCGACAATTGGCGCAAATGAGTAGTTGCAGCCATTCATTCCATTCTGCGCGAGCACGAGTACAAGCTGCGGAACGGATCCGACGAGGACCGCGTAGTTGAGGGTGAACTGCAAGTAGTGGTAGCCTTGCAGGTTGACCGGTGAAACCGGATTGGTAAAGTGCCAACCAATGCCGCCGCCGTTGCCCGTTCCGGCGGCCGTGGTGATAGTGGCTGAAACATGGTCGGTCGCATTGACGGCATTGGTCACGGCGTTGCCGGCGACCGTGGCGGGGTACACGAAGCTGTACCAAATCCAACCGTTCATTTGCGCGCCTGGATTGGCCAGGTTCCCGAGCAGGGTCCAACCTCCAGCTCCCTTCTGGTACAGATTGCTAGTCAAAGTATCGAGGTAAAGATCGCCGACGGCTCCGAGGTTCGCGGCCGGGATCCCGGTTCCAGTGAGAAACGTCGTACCAGACGTGCCAGTGGCACCAGTCGCACCCGTGTCGCCAGTGGCACCCATTGGACCGCCTGAGGGGCCCGTCGCACCAATCGCGCCGGTCGCGCCATTGTCACCTTTAGGACCAGTTGCGCCGGTCGCGCCATTGTCACCTTTAGGACCAGTTGCGCCGGTCGCGCCAACCGCGCCCGTGGCACCTGCCAGCCCGATTGGTCCGGCAACGCCATTGGCACCCGTCAGTCCCGCGGCGCCCGTGGCACCGGGGCTTCCGCTCGCGCCGGTGACTCCCACTGGCCCAGTTGCGCCGGCCAGACCTGTGGCGCCAGTGGGCCCCGTCGCGCCAGCCGGGCCTGCCGGGCCCGTCGCACCGATGCCGCCACTTGGTCCGGTGGCACCCTGTGTTCCGGGCGCCCCCGTTGCACCGTCGTTACCGCTGCATGCCACCATCAACATCGAAAATCCCAAAGCACCTAATGAATACCAACGCATAATGTTATCCTCCGCCGAGTTGCTGCCACCCTTCGGTGCGGCCCCAAACAAGCGCAGAACCATAGTCCATGTCCGCTGGCCTCTTCAAGCTGGTTTTGTCCGTCGTGGTGACACCCTCCAGGTTCGGGCCCGGCGAGTTGATCAGCTGCATCAAAGCGCGCAACAATGAAGACGAATGCCGTTCATTGCCGTGTCATCGCCCGCACCTTGAGGGGACTCGTATTGGATCTGAACGCCACACACGGCCTCACCGGCAGCGCAGGTGGCGCGACCTCGCCACGTCCCCCAGGGGCCGTCATTGGTTGCGGTTAGTGCCGAGCCGTCATTGCACCAGAATCGGGATGCGTTTGCCCCGGTATCGTCTCCAGCGCCTTGCGATGGCTCGATCTTGAGTTCCCCTCCAGTAAAGAATCCACTGGCGGTTTGGCAGACCGCCCATGGGCTCCAGGTGCCCCACACACCTTCCCAGGCATTGAGCGGTTCGAGCCAGGTGCCAGTCGGATTCTTGCAGTAGAAGAGTACCGTATTGAGCGCCGTATCATCCACCAGGGATCCCTGTGGGGTTTCGACACGTTGGGCGAAGGCCGCAACGTAGCTCCCCGCGCTGCAGTACACCGCCTTTGCACTCAAACCCCAGGGCCCACCCGATGGCGTGACGACGCGTCGAAAATCCGAGCGATAGGTCGTCGTGGCGGGAGATGGCGCTACGAATCCGAGCTGGGTCAATATTGCCTCGGCGGTAGCCGATGGCATGGCTGCTCGGACGCCGGCCATGAAACGCCTGATCTGCTCCGTGGCTGCCAAAGTGGCGTCCAGAAACGCCTCGTCTGCTGCGGCTCCGCCGGCCAAATCCTTGTTCAATGTCAAGTGGCTCGGTGTGCCCGCCGGACAATGCAGGTAGCCGGCATTGGGCCCGGAATCGCCAGAATTGTAATAGGTTCCACTGTACCAACCCGCCGGTACGGGTGTTCCCGAATCGTTGAACGGAGCCAACACACCCGGCTCATGCGTCTCGACCCAATTCGAATGGGCGTAGAAATCCTCCGCTGCGTGCAGGGCGAACCCGAGGGAATTGAACACCGTGTCGAGCGTTTGCGCATTGCCGGTTTGAAACCATTCAACAGCGGCTGCGATCGCTTGATTGCGATTCGCAATGATCCAGTCGCGGGATTCGTTCCAATAGCAATTGTCAAAATGAGACTCGCTTTGTTTGTTGGCGGCACTGTCAGTGTCGCCAATTGTCGAGACATTCACAAGTCGTTGTGCCGTGGTCGAATTGACCCACGCCTCGACGCCGGCCAGGGTCGTCTGTTGGTGACGAGTAGCGGAAAGCGCCGCCTGCGCTACCGCGACATCGGCTTCATTGGCGGTTGGTTCGGTTGGGACACTTTCGCTGCACGCCGCCAATGCCAAACCAAAAACTACGTAACCGTAGCTCAATTTCAGTGTCATCGCTTCCTCCAATCGGTACACCAACAGATACCTACTATTTGATGTTGGTGTCAACGTTGCTTGCGCAACCAGCCGACCTTGCTGTAAGAGTCACGGCTTCTGGACTCAGAATCCCAGACGAAGCGGGAGTGCCCCCCGGCTCTGCCCTGCCGCTTGATCGCACCTTGTCGCCGCCAAATTGCAGCGTTGCGATCAATGTCCGATGTGAGCGGCGACGAATATCTTCAACAACGACTTTGGCGCTGAAGCAGATTGCTGCGCCGTGATCTGCTGCTGCCATGAACAGGACCACTCGTGTTTGGTCTGGCGTTTGCCCTCATTGGCCAAGCGGATCGGGTATCGTCCAATTATGTCCTGCTTTTGGCTGGACCAACTAGCGCAGCGGACCGCGCGCGTCATGCAGGTTGACTTCAACAAGCAGGTCCAAGAATGGAAGGACATCCTACTTCGCGGCCATACACCTGCAGACCTAGAAAAGTACACGAACAAGTTTCACAAGCAAGAGGCCGCGACCCATGCCGGCGCAAGAGCACTGCTTGGAGCCGTTGACGACGCCCAAGCGCAAAAACTGGTCAGCGAGTTCATGGCCGAACACCTGAAACTGAGTGCCAAATACGAGCAAACGAGGCAGGCGTACCTGGTCGGTCAATTCGATTTCAAGACCGCGTACAAGATGGTACGCGGGCAGGATCGCGCGCCAACCGATCTCTGCGACATGGTGGTGGCTCGATTGAACGCGTACGTTCAGGAGTCAGTGGCCGCACAGCAAACGGCCGGCGCATTCGCGCGACGCAAGGCGCTCGGCTATGCAGGCTTGAGCCTGCTACTGTTGGACGGTGCCGGAGCGCTCACGGTGAAGAATGTGCTCGGTCGCCGCAAAGCAGTCTCGGATCGGCATGCCAAAGCAGAAATTGACGGATTGGCCATCGACATACACGGTCACAACGAGATAGGTGAATTCGGTGAAAGCATGCGTGGAGTGTTGGCGGCATTCGAAGAGCTGATGTCAATGGCCGATGCGCCGCAGGCCAAGCCCGAAACTCTCAGCCCCAAATAGCAGGAGCTCCAAATGGCCGCGAAGTTACTCCAAGCGTATGAACAGGCCGCTAAAGAGTTCGGTGCTGCTGGTAGGGTCAAGCTCGCCATGCTGACCAAATTCACTTCCGCTAGAGCCGGCGAAGCATCAGATTCCAGTGAAAATGTCCTACTTTTCGAGCGGCCGCTGGCCCAATTGCGTGCAACAAAATCGAGCTAGTCCCGGCGCACGGTGAGGCAAATTCGTCCATTCACCGCGGGGCCCTGAGCAACGGTTCCCGGTCGACCCTATTTGGTGCCGTGGCCATCAAGTTTCGCCAAAGTCCGCTACTCGATGACGCGCTCCCAACTGAACGGGCCGAACGCGTTCTCGGCAGTGGCTGAGTTCGCCCGGGGATCAACCGTCAGCCGCAACCACTCGAGCGGCAGCGTACTACCGTGAACGACAATACGGTGGAAATTCGGCACGTCGTAGCCAGGGTGCATGTGGTTGAGCGGATCTGCAGCTGACAGTGGGTTATCCGAGAGATACACATGCGAGTCGCCGTTGAGCATGAGCACCGGTCTGCCGAATGCCTTGGTGTTCTGTGCGACGCTGCTGACAAATGGCTCGTAACCCGCTTGATGCGCCACACCCTTTTCTGGATCCCACATATCGGCTTGCATCACGATAACCAAGCCCTTTGCACGCAGAAACTTGGCCGCACCGAAGGCAAACTCGAGCCAGCGCAGATCGGCACCGGTACGTTCGTCGCGTTCTTGGGTTTGCGCGACCGTCTCCGTGGTCGCTCCATACCAAACATCCTGGTCATTGTTCGAGCCGCCCGGCACATTGAGCGTCACGAACAGCACCCCCGATTGGTCCCACATGACGTTTTCGACGTAATTTGCGTCAGTGCGGTGCGAGCGGTCGTACAGGAAATGCTGCGACAGAACCGCCCGTTTTGCCCCGAGGGTCAAGCCCGGCTGTGGGAAAAAGATCGAGCGAATGAGCTCTAGATTGGCAACTGGGTTGCCGCTCGCGTAGTCAACTGGGGCACCGCTCGTGTCCAGTACATAGTCGATGAGACCCGTGGCCGCGTTGTACGCACCGCCGCCTTCTGCCTTCTTGTGGCAGTCGGTCCATTCGTTGTCGCCTGGGGTGTAGATCAACGGATCCTCGAACTGGGACCATAGTTCGTGGACGGCTCGATTGTAGGCTAGAGTGCAATACTGCTTTCCGGAATGGATGTCGCCGACATGCACCACGAGTTCGACGTCCGGATCAGCATTGATCGCGTCGACGAATGCGGGTGTCGCATCGAGCTCGCTCGTGTCCGTCGGCGTCGTTCCGTACGGTGCATCGCCGTAGACGGCCAGTGTTGTCGACTTCGCAAATCCGTCATTACGAGCAAGCGCAAGAGCGGACGTAAGCACGATCATGCTGCCGAGGGCAACGGGCACCAGAGTTCTGCGGATTGATTGCTGCATTGCTAACCTCATTTGTATTCACTGTTTGTCGAGCCAATTCGTGATTGCCACGCGCGGGTCACTGCCGCGGCTTCGAGCAGACGCTACTCGGCGCAACTCACGTCCATGCAACAGTTGAGTGAACAAGCCGCGACGGAGTGGCGCATTGACCGCGGTGCCAGTGCTGCTTGTTGCCCCCAATCCGGTACCTAATTTCATTGTTGGGCAACGAACGACTTTGCCTCATCCTCAGTTCAAGCCAGTAGGAGCATCGGCTCTGCACGGCGGTTGGAATGAGCACGTTCTGAATCTTGGGCACTTCAATGCCCGCCGGGATATGCCCGCCGATGGAAACGGGCCGGGCTCAGACGATGTATGCCTAACAAAGTCGCGCCGATAGGCGCCTTGCAACAGCAGGCTAGTCACGTCAGAAGAAGTCGTATAGCGTCGGCGGTCCGGAGCTTGCAGCGAATCTCGACTCCCGGTCGAGGAGAGACCATGAAACAAATCCTGGACACGTTGGCACAGAAGCCCGTAGGGGACGAGGCCGAGGTCGATCGGCAAGTCGAGGCGCTTGAAGTCGAACTTGGGGAATTGCAGCGCACGGCGCGCGTGGCCAACTTGCCCATTATCGTGTTATTCGAGGGCTGGGAGGCGGCAGGCAAGGGCACCTTGATCAACCGCCTAGCGATGGCGCTCGATCCGCGCGGCTATCGCGTCATCACGGTCCAGTCTGAAACAGCTCAGGAACTGCTGCGACCGCCACTGTATCGATTCTGGCGCGATCTACCCGAGCCCGGTCGAATCGCGTTGTACGATCGAAGTTGGTACGACCGCACCTGGCGGGAACTGGCGGAGGGCGAACTCAACAAGCGCGAACTGACGCAAGCCTGTGAGGATATCCGTGCCTTTGAACGCACCTTGATTGATCACGGCTATGTCCTGATAAAGTTGTTCCTTCACATCAGCAAGGACGACCAGGGTCGGCGTTTTCGGAAGCTGCAGCGTGACCACGCAACCGCTTGGCGCATTGACGCAAGCGACCTGCGCCAACACCGGCACTACCAGGATTGGCGCCGCGCCATCGGGCGGGTGATTGACAAGACCAGTGTAGCTAAGGCGCCGTTTCTCGTCATCGATGCCGCAAGCCGACGCGGTGCAGCATTACTTGCTTTTCGCGAAATCCGTAATGTCCTAAGTTGCCGTTTGAACGTGCCACCTGCCGATGCGATGGTCGAGACCGCGACTGCTGATGCGGCAACGCCGCCGGGTAGTCGCATCACCAGCGGACCAAGCCTTTTGGCCGCCGTTGATTTCGCCCAGCACCTCGACGCGGCCGCCTACGCAACGCAATTGCAGGCGCTCAAAGAACAGCTTCGCGAACTTGAGCATCGGATCTACAAGAAGCGAGTCGGCGTAATCGTCCTTTATGAAGGCTGGGATGCTGCTGGCAAAGGCGGAAGCATTCGGCGACTGGCTTCAGCGCTCGATCCCCGTGGCTACGAAGTAATTCCCATTAGTGCGCCGACCCACGCGGAGCAAGGTATGCACTACTTGTGGCGATTCGCTCAGCGGCTGCCCAAGGGCGGGCATATCGCGGTCTTCGACCGAACCTGGTACGGCAGGGTATTGGTTGAACGCGTCGAAGGGTTCTGTTCTGAACGCGATTGGCGTTTGGCTTACGAGGAGATTCGAGCGTTTGAGACTCACTTGGTGCGCTCGGGCAACGTCCTTATCAAGTTCTGGTTTCAGATCGATGCGGATGAGCAACTGCGACGGTTCCATGCTAGGCAGGAAGATCCGGAGAAGTGCTGGAAGATCACTGATGAAGACTGGCGCAATCGTGAGAAGTGGCCACTCTACGAGGCGGCAGTGTGTGACATGCTGGAACTGACTGGCACGCCAAAGTGCCCGTGGACGGTCATTGCGGCCAATGACAAGCTACATGCACGGATCTCCGCCATGCAGACGGTGGCTTCGGCGATTTCGGCGCGCCTTGACAAATGAAGCCCTGAGTCACCTTCCGCTCGTGCGCACGAATGTTGCGCAGCGCGCCAAGAGACCGGACCGCGACGTTTGCGCGCCGAGCCGGCAAAACCCAACGGAAGAACCGTTCCAGAAGTGTTCTGTGACATCAATGCGACATTCGTGAGAATCTCGTGGCCAGGACGACCAGAAGTGCCAGGGTGCAGTCATCGTCCGGTGAGGCGAAAATAGGCTACAAGACGCGTATTTTATGCGAACTAGCCGCTCACCAGGTGACGGTTCGTTTGGCGCTCCTTCGAACATTTCAAGGCCGTCTAGATTCCGTTCAGTCCAGCGCAGCACGGCTGGCTACGCGGCTCGAGATGCTCTTCGCGGCCTGAAGATCGCGATCGGTGCCACGACAGTGGCGAACATCTTGGCGGAGGCTGGGATCGAGCCAGCGCCTGAACGGATTCGCAAGTGCACTTGGAAACAGTTCATTCGGAGCCATCGGGAAATGCTCTGCGCCTGTGATTTCTTTGCCGTGGAAACCCGCGGCGTGTTCGGAACCGTTCGCGTGAGGGTCTTGTTCGTGATCGAACTTCGCAACAGCGCGCTTCGAATCGCCGGGATGCGAATCAATCCAGATGGCGCCTGAATGATGCGGACTGCCCGCAATCTCCTCGATCCAGAAGGCGGATTTATTCGAAGCGCGACCCACCTCAGTCACGATCGGGATCCGCTGTTCACGGTGACATGGGCGAAGCTGCTGAAGTCCGAGGGAGTGATTTGCTGAGCGATACCGCTAGGTCGCGCTTGCAGGTGCTCGACAGATTGGCTTCTCCCCGCACGCAGCCGCGAATCCGTTGAAGCGCTGAGCCGCCTGTGTGCTCGCGCAAGTAAGCAACCTTGCGCGCCAGCTCGGGACTGATCCCGGCGTTGATGCGCTAACATGTCGGACGGACGGTGTTGGCAGCGTCAAACGCCAAAGGCCTGGGAACCGACCAATCCCATCGGCAACCGCTACTTATGCCTCGGTTCCGATGTAGGCGGAGCGGTCCGGCGGCAGCGTGGGGGACTTTGCCCCTTGTGTGGGGCCCACGGAGCGGTCAAAATGGCCGCATGACTATTCCTTCGCATGCAGAGCTTCTGCGTGAGTACCTTGAGCAACTTAGCCAGCCCGGAGCAGAGTCGCGGTTGCCGGCATGGAAGGATTGGGTTCGGCTGCGTGGGCTGGGCGGTGCCATGGCCATCGGTGCAGCACTTACTTTGGCGGCTTGCGATGACTCGGACACTGGTAACGGCAATGGCAACTTGGCTGGCTCTGCTGGACAGGCGCAGTCGATCGGATTCGGCGGAACGAGCATGGTTGCGGTCTACTCAGCGCCCATGGAGGGCGGGGCAGCTTCAACAACTTCAACGGCAACGAATACCGGAGGCATGAGTGCTGGCATTCGCTATGCCGTGCCGCTTGGTGGTAGCGGAGGCCAGTCGGCATCGGGTGGTAGTTCGACTGGCGGGACGTCCATGGCTGCGCTTTACATGGCGCCAATGCCGTAATGTATTCGGTCGATCGCCACGAACCGAAAGTTGTGGAGAATTAGCGGCGCTTCAGCGTTCGAATCCGATCGGTTATGGCGTAGTCATTGCCACCCAATTTGCCGACCACCCCAAGGCGTTGCGGATCTGGCATCCCATCAATGAGCGCTGCGTCTTTCATGTGGGCGTAGACCGCGCGAAGTAGAAAAAGGTCGGTTGCTTCCGGGCCCAGTTCGATGTGCCGGTCGAGCCGACACTCGAGCGCCACGCTAGCGCGCTCGAGCCGAGGTGGGCAGACTCGCGTACTTGGTACAGTGAGCAACCCAACGTAGTCGATTTCGCTTTCTGAGGGGGGCAGTTCCTTCGACGACTGCAGCATAGGTTCAAGCAGTGCCGCCTCGACCATGTGGATGACCGCCTCGCCTTGGGTCAGCAGGTTGCGCGCGGTATCCTTGTGTTCACCGCGGCGACGTCCAATTGACAGCATCAGCACGATCGGGTCGTCCGACACTACGCCGAAGTAGCTGAAAGGCGCTAGGTTTACCAGCTCGCCTGGCCCCAGGCTCGATACCCATGCGATGGGCCGCGGCATGACGACGTGGGTTACCAGTTCGTACAGATCGACATCGCCGGGTTGTTCCAGATCGATTTGCACAGATAGCGCCCTCTACCGCAGCAGACTAAGGACCCAGGTGGTGCTGATGAACATGCCGATTGAAGCCCCCAAGTTGGAGAGCACGAACACCAACAGCACCCTGGTGGCGCGATTCTTCAGCCACAGCTTCGGCTTGGTTATCGCTTCTGGAATGCCCTCGCAGTCTTCCACGGTAGGTTTCCGAACCCAGGCTTCGACCAGTGCCGTGACCATGCCGGCGCCAATGAGCGGGTTGAGCGTGGTCAATGGCGCGGCAAGCATGCCGGCGAGAATCGTCAACGGGTGAGCGAATGCGGCGAGCGTGAAGAGCCCACAACCAATCGAGGTAGGCAAAATCCAGGCACGCGCCATCTGGATCAGGCTTTCGGTTTGATGTTTCTGCCAGCCAAACCAGAAGGCGACCAGGATCATGATCGGAATCGCCCAACCGACAATCGTCCCAACTCGTGAGGGTGGCGGCAGCTGGCTGAGCCGCTTGCGATCGACTTGAGTCTCGACATTCGCCAACATGCCGCGCACGTGTCCCGCCCCCACGACGACAACAAGTTTTTGGCCCGGGGCTTCGACCACGGATGACATCAAGTAGAGATCGCGCTCGTCGATCAAGGGCTCCTTGAGATCCGGCATCATCTTGGCCAATTCGTCGAGCATCTCGGAGATGGTGTCGCGGTCCTTGAGCGCTTCGATCTGCTCTTCGCCGAGTTCTTCCATGGAAAACGGCGCCGCAATCAGGCCGCTGATGAGCTTCGACTTGTTCCAGAAGCCCAGCCGATGCCAGGTTCGCTTCAGCGTGGCTTGGATATCTCGATCCGCCAGCACCAGTTTTGCCCCAACGGCGTCGGCGCTTCGCACTGCCGCGAGCAGCTCGGCCCCGGGTTTGACCCCCAGACTCTCGCCGATCTTCTTCTGGTAGGCGGATAGCGCGAGATTAGCGAGGAGGTAAAGTACCTTTTTTTGCCGAATAATCTGGAATAGGTCGAGCTTTCGCCAGCGACTCTCGTCGACCAATGCGTCGTGGCGACCCTGGTCAAGTTCGACGCAGACCGTGTCAGGGCGAACCTCGGCGATGACGCGTTCGACTTCGACCACACTCTTTGGTGACACGTGAGCGGTGCCCACAATGTAGATCTCGCGCCCTTGATGTTCGATGCGGGTGACCGTTCCAGACGACAACATGCGGCGCAGAACCTAGTCTGGCGAACCGTACCGCGCGAGTACAAACTTGCTAGGCGTGGAGAATCCAGTGAATAGTTGCGTGGGCCGGAGACTGCGACAATGCTCCCAAGCGTGTTCTCCCGGCAAACCGAGTTTCCCACCGAACCCAATCTCATCACACGGCGTCGCGCTGAACAGGTTGCTAACGGTCGAACAATCCTCGACTTGTCTGGATCAAATCCGACTTTAGTCAATCTCGCCATTGACGCCACGATTCTTGACGGTTTGAGTGATGCCCGCGCACTTCTCTACGAACCCGAACCACTCGGCCTCTACACGGCACGACTGGGGTTGGCTCAGCGTTGGGCGCAAATGGGGCACGCCCAGCCACCCGAGCGCATCGTCCTTGCGTCGAGCACCAGCGAAGCCTACAGCCACTTGTTCAAGCTGCTCTGCGCGCCTGGCGACGAGGTATTGGTGCCGCGGCCAAGTTACCCGCTGTTCGAACAGTTGGCTCAGTTGGAACACGTGAAGCTGACGACTTACCAGTTGGAGTACGACGGCGGCTGGTACATCGATCTCGATTCACTTCGCAGTGCGAGGTCGCCGCGAACACGCGCAGTTATCTTGGTAAGTCCGAACAACCCGACCGGTTCGGTGACGAGCAGTGACGAATTGGCCGCAGTTGTCGCGCTCGGGTTGCCGATCGTATCCGACGAGGTGTTCTCGCGCTACCTTTTCGACTCGGCCAAGGCCCGCTACTGCTCGGCGCTGGGCCAATCAGAAGCGCTGGTATTCGTGCTCGACGGCCTTTCGAAATCGCTTGGCTTACCCCAGTGTAAGCTCGCCTGGACCAGCGTAACTGGACCCGACCGACTCGTCGGGGCAGCGCTCGAACGGATGGAAGTCATTTCAGATGCATTCCTGAGTGTGGCGACCCCGATTCAGTGGGCCTTGCCCGAATTGCTCCGTCGCGAGCCCGAGCGGAACCACGCAATCCAAACGCGGCTTGAGGCCAATCTTCGCGAGCTGAAACGTCAAGTGGCGGGCAGTGCCGTGACGTTGCTGCAGCTCGACGGTGGGTGGAGCGCGGTGCTCCAAGTGCCGAGTACTCGTTCGGAGACCGAGTGGGTGTTGACCTGGCTCGAGCAGGACGACCTTTGGATTCAGCCGGGGTGGTTCTTCGACTTTGCGCGTGAGGCCTACGTTGTGGTCAGTCTTTTGACACCCGAGCCCGCGTTCACCGAAGGGATTGCGCGCTTGGTGCGCCGCGTACAGGCGGGGTAGCGGCCAAATGCACCAACGGCGCGCGGCGCTCGATTGAGCGGATCGCACGCCGTTCTGGGTATGCTGGACGGGCCTTGGTTATGCTACGCGTCGCGCTTTTGCCCGACGTCCGAGCAGCAGGGCCGTGGCTAGGACGAACCAACCCACAGCTTGTCGAGAATTGTTGGCCTGACCCGGAACACGGCAACCACAACCACCCGGCTTCTGTTTGATCTTTTCCGAATTCTCAGCCGCTGGCTCGTCTGCTGGCGGCATATCGGCTTGAGCTACAGGGCCATCAGAATTCTTCGAGTCCTTCGCCGTGGGCTCGTCGTCCTTGCCGGTGGCGTCCTTCTTCTTGGCGTCGTCCTTGCCGGTGGCGTCCTTCTTCTTGGCGTCGTCGTCAGCGCCGCCGGTCGAATCGACCTTCTTCTTCTTTTCGCCCGAGAAAACGACGCTGCGCCGATCGATCACTTCGTTCTCGCCGTCGAGTATGAGGTTGATGGGTTGACCAATGATCGAATCGTTGCGCGCATCACGCACGGTGACCTTGTATTCACCGCACTCGAAGCCGTGGTCACGGCGGATCTTGAAGGAGAACTGCGTACGATTCTCGATTTTACCCGAACGCGGGTCGAGAAAGCCGATATCCACGCTCTCGACAACCGGCAACTTGCCTTCAATCGGCACGTTGCGCGTCGTTAGCTTGTCACCATCGACCATGGCTCGCTCCCAGTAGACGGTCTGCAGGAAGATGAACTTGGTTGGCACTGACGGCACGTCGGGTGCCCTTGGCATGAAGACCTTGATGTCGATGTTCCACGAGTTGTTGTCGCTGCGTGGCTTGACCTTTTTGCTACCCCACTCGATACGACCCGCGGCAAACGCCGCTGTCGACACCAGCATGACGAGATATGTCGCAACCAGGGCGAGCCAACGGCGCCGCCAACTCTTCAATCCGCGTAGGAACATCGTGACCTCCAGGCGCCTCGAGGGCGCTCGACTTGCTGCTCGGTCTCGCTTGTCACATTGGCCGGAAGGCCTAACCTTATGACACGCGGGAGCTGCAGGCTAGTCGAAATTTGGTGCCACGCGAAGCCCACTTCGTTCAAGTGACATCAGAATCACGCTGCGGGTCGACGCTGCAAGGGCGAGACGAACCGGCCGCCGGCACTCTGTCTAAAATTTGAAATGGATCGGAGAGCTGTCGAGCTCAGGCGGAGGGGATGGGATGGTGTCGTGTCGGTCCCCGTGCGCACTCATCAGGTCGAAATCGTCCGAGCCCCAGAAGTCGCTCGCCGCCCAGGGCTGCGGAACGATGGTGTCGAAGATCTCACCCCGAGTGGGCCAGGAGCCGCTCTCCGCGTAAGTTCCGCTTCCGACGCCGTCGAACGGTTCCAATTTTAGCTCTGCTTGCGCATCGAGTCCACGCATCGTCATGCTGCCCCCCTTCGGGCGTTTCTGTCAGTGTCAGGTGTCAGAGGACACTCGCTATGGACGGCAACCAAGCCAAGGACAATAGGGCGATTCTATGACGCCGACATTGTTTGGGCCAACTTCGGCGTTGTGCGCTAACCTGAACGAACCATGCGGCGCGGGAAATTCTTGGTCTTCTGTGGGATTTTGCTTGGATGTGGCGCTCGGACCGACACGCAGGGCGAGGACGGCGAATGGGTCGAGGTTGGCGGCGGTCACGGGGTTGGGCAAGGCGGTGCCACACCTTTTCCCCCCGGTTCGGGCGGTGCCACTTGGACCACCACAGCTTGGGCTCAAGGCGGCGTGCCCTGGACGACGACCACCACTAACACGCGCGGCGGCGCGCCGTCGAATGTAGGAGGTGCCACGTGGATTTCAACCGGAGGTCGGAGCCCCGTGGGAGGTCGGAGCCCCGTGGGAGGTTGGAATGCGGGAGGTTGGAGTGCGGGAGGTTGGAGTGCGGGAGGTTGGAGTGCGGGAGGTTGGAGTGCGGGAGGTGGGCGCTCCCCCGCCGCAGGTTCGGGCGGTCGCGGCGGGTTTGGCGGCGGGGTTTCGATTGGCGGCGGTGTCAGCCGCGGTGGTTTCACCAACATTGGCGGAAACACGAGCCGCGGCGGCGCTTCCGGCGCTCCACCTATCGGCGGTTTTGCCGGAGTAGGCAACATTGGATCCGGCGGATGGGCTTCAGGCGGCATTGGTGCCGCTGCAGGCACAATCCTTTGGGAAGGTGGGCGGCCAAGCCTAGGTGGCAGAACGGCAACAGGGGGCGCCGTTGCATCCGGCGGTGCAGGTGGGCTGATCGACATCGTGAATCAGGCCTGCGCGGGCTTGAGCGCTGATCCTTGCCAGCAATGTCAGTGCCAAGCCTGTGCGTCGCGGATCGTTGATTGCGCCGCCGACGCTGGCTGTATCACGCTCGTACAGTGTGCGGCACAATACAGCTGCATGAGTGTCGATTGCTTCATCACTGGCCCCTGCTCGAAGATTGTCAGTGCCTTAGGTGGGCTACAGAGTGCTTCGGTAGGCAAGGCCATCAGCATGGCGCTCTGCACCGTGGGCAGTGGTTGCGGGTGCTGAATGGATCTGGCGGCTCGTCAAGGCTCAATGCTGAATGACTAGTGCGTGACGCGCGCGGTTTCCTCGGGCACTTCGGCAATGTGCATGGGCCAGGCAATTGGTTCGCGGGTGAAGTTGCTCGACCCGCGTCGTCGCCAGTCGATGCGCAACTCGTAGGCGCCCGCGACCGGCGGCATGGGCAACCCACCGGTGCGCGTGCGATAGCGTGGCGTGGCTGAACGATGCACGAAGACGTCGCTCAAGCTTTCGAGACCCGACTCCATCGAGACGAGCGCGAACCGGACCTCGAAATCGACCCCCAGCTCGCGCGTGTCACACTGAAAGTAGGCGTGCACCTCGACCGGAATCAAGGTGCCTGGTGGCATCTCGGAATTGGGGCGGAGGTTGATCTGCTCGACGAGATTGAACAGAGTCACGTTGTTCGAATGCTGGTCGAGCGACGAACCCGAGCAGATGGTGAGCAGATAACACCTTGGCACGGAGTGAGCACTACTCCGTAATCTCGGTGATTGCACGGGCATTTCCGTCGCATACCGCGTCGCCAAGCCTTCGACCGGGCCGCGACATTGGTTTTTTGTGTCGATCCGGCGCGGCAACGGCCAACGTCGCTAGCGTCGGCCCGTAGCCAAGGCAACGACGAGTGCGCACGCAAGCACGCACGCGACCAGCCCCACCACGAACCGTGTCACGTGGCCCCATGAGGTGGCCCGACCCAGGCGTTCCCACGGCGCGGTCGCCGACGCAACCAAGAGGCCGTGGGTGACCAACACTAGGGCGGTCAGCATCTCACCAAACGCAAGCACCGGCACTCCTTGCCACGTGCTTGACAGCACCTCACTCCATACCGTGTAGCGTGTGCCGGGCGGGGTGCTTCCGGTCAACCATGGCCACCTGAGCAACAGAAGATGATAACTGAAACAACTGAAGGCCATGACCGATAGAACGATGCTTGGTGTGGCTAGTCGTGTGCCTTCGAAGCGCTGGCGTAAATTCAACGAAACCGCCGCAATGCACAGGTAACCGAACCCGAGCTCGAACCAGGCAAGGCTCGGACGATCGAGCACCCAGGAGACGCGCGCAAATGCCGAGGGATCGGCGAGTGGGCTTGAGCTAATCAGGATCCAAAGCACCAGGCTCGGCGCCCACGCCTTGGACAAGGCGACACTGAAGCTTCGAAGTCGCGTCGAGGCATTCTGGCTTGACGGGAGCGAAGGCAGAGAGAATGCTGCCGCTTTGTGGTTTCCCGACACTTGTCTTGGCATTCGGCCCTTTGCTACGGGACCCGTGTCGCTGGGTCAAGCGCCATCGTTGCCACGATGGTCATGGTGGGGCTCGGGGCTTGCTCGCCAGCGGCACAGAAGACCAAGGCGCCCCTGTCCGCTTGGGCGGAAAGTACAGATTCTCAACGTGACGCTCGAACCATCGAATCGGCTTGGGGCGATGGCTCTGACCGTGAGCGTCTTGCCGCCGAGCCGCTGCTGCGGCACTTCATTGCGCGCTACCCGGCCGATCCTCGGGCTCGGGCCATGCGGCTACGGTTGGCGTGGTTGAGGATTCAAGTTCACCAACTCGACCAAGCCGAGCGGCTGCTCGCGGAGGCTGGGCAGGACGCATCGGGAGTCGACTTAGATACCGTGCAAGTGCTGCGCGCCGTAACGCTGGCACGACGCGGGCAGCCAGTTGTGGCGTTGGCTCAATTGCGTGCGATGGGTGGGCGAATCGTCGATAGCGAAACACGCGAACTCTGGGCCAGCGAGGCCGTCAACGTGGCATTCTTGGCTTCAGCCCCGGACGATGCAGTTGCCCTGATGTTGGCGTGGCGCATGGGGGTGGCTGACGAACATCAGGAACACGTCGACCGAGAAATTGAAGCCAATATCGAGCGGTTGGACAGGGCGGCGCGCCTCCGAGCACTCGAATGGTTGGTGGTCGCAGCAGCCGAGCCGGTCGTCGAAGAGTCACGACATCGTGCGCGGCTTTGGATGCTCGAAGCCATGCGCGGCTCCCTCGGAAGGCTTGCCGATAGTACCGGCGACGGTAGGCTTGCGCGTCGTCTCATCGTCGATGCGCCGACCAAGTACCTACGCAGCCCCGAGGGCGAAAAGCTTCGTCGGCTCGCGCGAGCGTCGGATGTGCCTGAAAGCGTGATGCATGCGGCAGTTGGTCTTTTGTTGGAGCTTGACGACGATTGGTCGAGCCGACAATCTGCCGAACTTGTCACCGGAGCGATGCGTGCGATTGCCAGTGTCGGTAAGGACGAACCTGTTCGGTTGATCACCAGGGAGCTTCATGGCTTCGAGTCTGCCGACATAGAGCTAGCATTGAATGCGCTCGTTTCGGACGGAGCTGCCTTGTTGGTAGCGGGTCTGTCGCCGCGCACGGCAGGGTTGGCGGTCGAGGTGGCGGCCAGCCATCGGGTTGCCGTGGTGCTACTTTCGCAACCGACCAAGCTGGACAACTTGAGTCCATTTGTCTTCTGGGTCGAGTCCCCACGGGCCCAAGTGCAGCAGTTGTTTCGCGAGTCTCTTGCCGATTCGCGCAGGCTCGTGCAGCTCACGCGCGAAGATGCTTTTTGTCGGGCCGAGGAGCACCTCGGGTGGGCACCGGAGTTTCTCGGCTCGCGTGCAGAGGTCTTGGTCGAAGCCGACGCGGCCTGTGCCACGAGACTGGCAGACGAATTGAAGACCCGCGAGGCGCATCTGAAGGTATGGCTTGGGCCGACTGCTGCCAATGCCGCCGACGCTTTTAGCGACGTGACGGTCATCACGAGTCCCCAGCTGGCGGAGACCCGCTCGTCTGCGCCAGTAGCGCTCTTTCGTCAGCGCTTCCAGCGATTGCCCAGTTGGCAAGAGGCGTTGGGCTACGACGTGACCCGACTCGGGATCGAGGCCATCAAGCGCGGAGGATTCGAGTCGCTGCGCGGAGCGTCGGTGGTGCATGCTGCGCGCCAGAAGATCCGAGATCAATTGGCTGTCGCCGAAGGTGAACTGATGACGACCACTGAGCGCGGCTTTCGTGGGCAGCCGCTGTTGCGAGCGTCAGTCGTGGCCAAGCGCGTGCTGGCCGAGAAGGCATCTCGATGACGTGCGAGGCGCAAACAGCGGGCGAACCGACAAGTTTCCCGCTTTCGACGCGGCGGGCGACGCGCCGCCTGGCGCGCACGCTTTCCAAATTGCTAAGGCCGGCTGACCTCGTCATTTTGGATGGGCAACTCGGAAGTGGCAAAACGTTCTTCGTCCGCGCGCTATGTCGGTCGCTTGGGCTCTCGGAACGGATTCGCGTGACGAGCCCAACATTTGCACTCGTCCACGAAATTGGCACAGTGCCTCCGATCGCCCATGCCGACCTATACCGGCTGGCTGCCGCCCAGCAGGTGCACGAACTTGGGCTGCTCGAGCGTCGCGACCAGGGCGAGGTGGTCATCGTCGAATGGGGTCTGCCGTACATCGAAGCCTTGGGTGGTGACGCTTTGGTGCTGGAGTTTCGCCACATGCCTCGGCGCGTACACGTCAGCGCAACTGGTGTGCGCGCCCAGCTAATATGCTCGTCACTCAGTGATTGGCGATCTCAATCATCAGGCGGGGCGTAAACGCCGCTTCGCCGCGATTTACCGTCAATCTTGCCCTTTGATGGGCCACGCTCAGCGAGCGTTCCATCAAACCAACGACCCACAACCGCAGCCCCTGACAGACGGCATTAATGCCCGAAATGGTGACAAGCGCGGAGTTTGGGGCGCCGGCCTCGTCGACCTGCCACTCCCCAAAGTCGAACATTGGTCCGAGAATCCGGCAAACCCGTCGGACTGACACGGTGATGTCGGGGGTCGGTGGGATACTACGCGTTAGTGCTGCGGACAGGACACCGTCGACGGCCTCTTGACCAGCATAACGGCACCAAGACGGATCGCCGGAGAAGAGTCGTGCTGTCGCCAGCTCGATGTACTGGGAAATCGAATCGAGATCGCAATACACAATGCCTTGGAGCGTTCCAAGCAGCAGATCGGACGCGTCATTGCTGCCAATGTCGTAGAGGATGCGTTCGCGGAGATAGGCAGGGCGCCTGGCACGCACGTAGCTGTCGAGTGACTGCCAGATAACGGCGCGCGCGCGGTAGCGACCCCGATGTTGCGCCGGTAGGACTGGGACAAGCGAATCAAGCGTTGGCCTGCTCGACTCTGGACGCGAGCTTGGGGGCGAAAACGAAGGGCGTCTGCTAGCGGCAGCGAGCCGAGCGCCACTCTCTGGGCTCGAAATGGAGCTTGCTCGTGGACGTTGTGACGCGGCGGACGCGCTGGGAATTGTGCCGGAATCTTTACGCAGCAAGGCCGAGGCGGGCAATAGCTCACTCAGTAGCATGGCCTGTGTCGAATCGCCTTGCATTAGTGGGCGAAGAGCATCGAGCAGCTCGCGCACGCCCGGATATCGCCGCGCCGGATCCTTTTCGAGACCTCGCATGATGACCTTGGAGAGGGCATCAGTTTGCGGTGCACCTGCTTGTTCCAGTGTTGGACACGGCTGGTGCAGGATGCGCTGGATGGTTGTTGCGACTGTTGGCCCTTGAAACGGCAATGAGTTGGTGAGAAGTTCGTATAGCGTCGCGCACGCGGCAAATTGATCGGTACGGGGTTCAAGCGCGTTCGACTCGAGCTGCTCTGGGGCGAAGTGACTTATGTGCACGGGGGACTGTGGCGGTTCCAACGGTGGTGCTGCCATGCCGAAGCCGAGGACCTTGACCGTAACCCGATTGTCCGGTAGCTGACACACCCAAACGTTGCGTGGTTTGACATCCCCATGTATGAGGCCCATCGAATGGGCAGCCCCGAGTGCCAATAGGACTGGCTCGATAATGGCAAAACAAGACTCCCTCTTCAGGCGACCGTGGCGCTCGAGTAGCCTGCCAATGTGCTCGCCGCGCAGATCCTCGGTGACCACGAAGGGACCAAATTCACTTTGCCCGACCTCGTGTGATTGGACAATGTGCGGGTGTCGAATCAGATTTGCCGCGAGCGCGTCGCCCAAGCGGCGCGGAGCTGAACTGCTATGACCCGTGGCGTCGAATTGGAACAACCTGACTACGACGGTGGTTCGCGTTTGCTCGTCGACGGCTCGGTACACGTCACCATGCCAGCCAGCGCCGAGCTTCTCAAGGATTCGGTACCGGCTGGCGAGGGCTGCGCCAAGCGCAGGGAGCCGAACGGGCGACGTCTTCACGTGGCTCACAGATTATCCCAATTGGACCAATTCGTGTGAGGAAGTTACGGCGTTGTTGGCATCGCCTCTCGGCACTGCGCACTCCGGCGAGGCGGAGGCATTGGATAGTTGCTGCCAACCCAGAGACAATCAAGCTTTTTGGGCCGTGCGCCTGTTGCGCGCGCCCAGCCAGCTTTTCACGCCGCGAAACGGTTGACGGCGGCAATCACTGTGTGATTGTCCCCTACTGCAGCGCCTGTTTGCGTCACGCTGCCCGCCCGCAATTGCTTGAGGCAGCAACGCTCTATGGTTCACTGCTGCTGTCAGTGTTCGGAGGGATCTTGTGCGCTGCCACCTGGGATAGCCGCTGGGGGACCACGTTAGTTGCCGTCACTTTGGCGGCTGCCCCAACGATTTGGTCACGCTGGTTGAATTTGCCGCGACAGCTAGGTCACGCGGCAAGAGGAAAGGCGCTGCGGCTGCTTCCACAGGGTATTGCCTGCGCTTCCGAAGCTTTCGCCAACTTGGTCGCAGCGCAGTCTCATGGATTAGTGTCCTGCGCAGTCGTAAAAGGTTCAAGTCTGCGACCGAGCATGCTGTTAGGCCCCGTCCTGGCGCTCATACTGACACCCGCTTTGCATCACCTCTTCTTTCCGAGCGTTCGTGTCGTCAACTTCACTGATCGCACGACTCGAATCCTGGTCGACGACCGGGAATTGGGTCGGGTCGAACCAACCAGCGGCGAGAGTCCCGCTGCAGGAGTGACGATGCGGGCTCCTTCCGGCAGGCATCGAATTCAGGCTTTGTGGAACGACGGCACGTTAGTCGACGCCGCAGACGTCAGAATAGTTAGTGGTTTTCAACATCTATATGCACCAGGGGCACGCGAGGATTGCTTCTACCTTCAGCGCGCCGCCTATGGGCGAAGCGCATTCGACGGCGAGACTCGCCTCGACTTCCGTTCGCCATCGCGGTTCTGGATCGTGCCGAGCGAGGTCGATCTCTGGTTCACTCCGGAAAAGTCCATGCATAAGGGGGCAACCACCGGCGGCGTCGTGACTCTGCTCAGGATGGGTCAATGCAGGTAGGCCTGCTGTTCGATTGTTGCGGCCCGTCACGCAGAACCAATTGGATCCCCGCGGGCGCCAGCTTCCCTACAATCGTAAGCCCTGCTGTTTCAGGTACTTGCTTCCCTATAATCGTAAGCCCTGCTGTTTCAGGTATTTGCCGTTTGCGCGATGCCACCAAACAAACGAGACGTTCGCCCATTGGCACCGTCCGTACAGTGGCTATAGTCCGCCATCGTGACGTCGGAATCAAGAACGAGCCCAGCAACTGAACCCCTAAGCCATGACTCCGTAGCCGCCGGCGCACAGCGTTCCGCGCCCGAACAAGGAAGCGACCAGGTTCGAGAGCCGCAGGCTGGTGCCAACGGAGAAGCTGCGCCTGAAGAGTCCGTTGAAGAGCAGCTGCGAGCCGAGGCCGCTCGACTAAAGGATCAGCTTTTGCGACTTGCGGCGGATTTTGACAACTTTCGCAAGCGTTCTCGACGCGAGATCGGCGATGCCGAGCGCATGGCACGTGAGGATCTGTTGCGCGAGTTGCTTCCGGTTTTCGACAACCTAGATCGAGCGAGTCAGCATGCGGGTGCAACAACGGACGTGCAATCGCTTGTCGATGGAGTCGCGATGGTAACGCGACTATTCACTGACACGCTCGGGCGCATCGGTGTCGAACGCGTTCAGGCGGTGGGCATTGCATTCGACCCGGCTGTGCACGAAGCAGTGCAACAGGTAGAAACGGCCGACCAGCCACCAGGGGTTGTGTGCGCGGAAGTCCTCGCTGGCTATCGATTTGGCGAGCGACTGATTCGCCCTGCGATGGTCGTTGTGGCTAAGGCCCCCGTATCAGCCTAGCCGATCATGCACTATCCTGTGGGGGCACATGGGTAAGGTCATCGGTATCGATCTCGGAACGACGAACTGTTGTGTTGCCGTGCTCGAGGGCTTCAACGCCGCCGGAAAACCTGAGATTCGAGTCATTCCAAACGCCGAAGGGGCGCGCACCACGCCATCGGTCGTCGCATTTTTGGCCTCGGGCGAGCGACTAGTGGGGCAGGTTGCCAAACGTCAGGCGACGACCAACGCGCAACATACCGTGTTTGCGGTCAAGCGCCTGATGGGGCGACAATTCAACGATCCGTCCATCGCGCGCGACATAAAGTTATTGAGCTATCGCGTGGTTGAACATGAAAATGGCGACGCTTGGGTCGAGGTGCAAAATAAGCGGCTGTCACCGCCCGAGGTGTCAAGTATCGTCCTTGGCGCATTGAAGGAAACGGCCGAGCGATTCCTCGGGGAAACGGTCGAGGAGGCTATCGTCACGGTTCCGGCCTATTTCGACGACGCGCAGCGACAAGCGACCAAGGACGGGGGTCGCATTGCCGGGCTAGAGGTTAAGCGCATTTTGAACGAGCCAACTGCAGCCGCTTTGGCGTATGGGCTCGACAAAAGCAAGGCCGAACGCATTGCTGTATACGACCTAGGTGGTGGGACCTTCGATATCTCGATCCTCGAGATTTCGTCGGGTGTTTTCAGCGTCAAGGCTACGGGTGGCGACACTCACCTCGGTGGCGAGGATTTCGACCATCGCATCGTAGACATGCTGGCGGACGAGTTCAAAAAGCAGAACAGCGTCGATCTCCGGCAGGACAAGACCTCGCTGCAGCGTCTGCGCGAGGCTGCGGAGCGCGCCAAGCATGAGCTTTCCTCTTCGCTTGAAACCGAGGTCAATATCCCGTTTATCGCACTCGGAGCGGCGGGGCCGTTGCATTTGCAGCGGACGATACGCCGCAGCGAACTCGATATTCTAACGCGAGACCTCATTGAGCGGACCATTGCATCGTGCAAGGCTGTGCTCGCGGATGCCGCTCTGAACCCAGCCCAGGTGGATCAAGTCGTGCTCGTGGGCGGCATGACGCGGATGCCAGCGGTCCAAAAGGCTGTGTCTGAGCTGTTCGGCAAGGATCCAAACAAGGGCGTCGATCCAGACGAAGTGGTGGCGGTCGGCGCGGCGATTCAAGGCGCGGCGTTGGCTGGCGCGATTGAGGAGGTGCTGCTGCTCGACGTGACGCCGCTCTCGATCGGTGTCGAGACCGGTGGAGGCGTCTTTACCTGCCTCATTCCCCGTAACACCACGATTCCGACCGAGCGCAGCGAGGTCTTTACCACCAGCGTCGACAACCAGCCGTTCGTGCCGATCCAGGTGCTCCAAGGCGAGCGTGAAATGGCTGCGGATAATCGCAGCTTGGCTCAGTTCGAATTGACCAAGATCCCGCCCGCGCCCCGCGGTGTGCCGAAGATCCAGGTGACCTTCCGCATCGACGCAAACGGCATCCTCTCGGTGGAGGCCAAGGATCTCGGGACTGGGCGTTCCCACGTTATCAACGTGACGCCCACGAGCGGGCTGACTCAAGCCGAGGTCGACGGTTTGGTCTCCGAAGGCGACCATTTCAAAGAGGTTGATCGAGTACGGCGCGAACTCGCCGAAATGCGCAACCAGGCTGAGGCCCTGATCTACACGACCGAGCAGGCACTCGATGGATACGCGGATTTGCTGACGCCCGAGAAGGTGGTGGCAATGCGCGGAGACGTCATGTCGTTGCGCGGCTTGCTCGACAGAAATTCGGACCTTGATGCGCTGCGCAATGCATACACGGTGCTTGAGCAGGCGACGTTCGAAATTGCCGAAGCCATGTACGGTACGGAAGCCGAGCCTAGCCGAGCCTAGCCGAGCTTTGCATCCGTACCCTAGGGCACTATTCGTCAGTGGCAGCCAATCGACGTTCGATGGCTTCGAGGTGGGCGGCGACCTGGGGATCGGTGCTACGCAGCGCTTCCATTCGCCGCACGGCACTCATCACCGTCGTGTGGTCCCGATTGCCGAACGCCCGACCAAGCTCGGGGAAGCTGGCCTTGAGGCGCTGCCGACAGAGGTACATGGCGACCTGACGCGCAAAGGCAACGCTGCGGTGGCGGTCTTTGCTCAAGAGGTCGCTATTGGTCAGACGAAAGTGGCCACAGACCGCGCGCTGAATGTCTTCGACACTTGTCGGGTTGGGGCGACGCGAGCCGACATTGAGCAACTCGCGCTGGGCGAACTCCTCGTCGATGCTACAGCCAATGAGCGACGACTTGGCCGCCAAGCGGATGAGCGCGCCCTCGAGCTCGCGAACGTTACTCTTGATGCATTGGGCGAGCAACACTGCCACCGAGTCTGGAACGACGATTCCTTCGAGGGCGGCCTTCTTGCGCACGATAGCCACGCGGGTCTCGAGTTGCGGCACCTGTACGTCCGCCACCAGACCCGAAGTGAAACGCGACACCAGGCGCTCAGGCATGCGATTGAGCTGTTGCGGATACTTGTCTGCCGTGACGACGATTTGCTTGTCGGCTTCGCGCAACGCGTTGAACGTATGAAAGAACTCTTCAAGCGTCTGCTCCCGACCGGCTAGAAATTGGATATCGTCGACGAGCAGGACGTCGCAGCCCAAGCGGTAGCGGTTGCGGAATTCATCCATCTTGCGATTCTGCAGCGCAACGATAAACTCGTTGGTAAATCGCTCCGCGGATAAATAGATGACGCGCGCGTGAGGCCGGGCCAAAAGCACTTGGTGGGCAATGGCGTGGACTAAATGGGTCTTGCCAAGCCCAGTGCCGCCCGCGATGAATAACGGGTTGTAGCGGAGCCCGCCACCCCCAGCAGCTGCATGTGACGCCGCGAAGGCCAGCTCGTTGGACGAACCGACAATAAAATTCTCGAAGGTAAATTTGGGATCGAGTTGGGCCCAGACGGCGGCGTTGATTGTATGGGTTCGGTTGTCTCCGCTTGCGCGACCGCCGGCGACGAGCTCGAGGGCGGCAGGAGCGCGTGATGGTCTGCGTTCGGAGGCTGGCGGCCGCCCCGAAACACGGTTGCGAGAGCCAGTTGCATCGGACGACGAACCCGCTTCTGTGGCCAATGCGGGTGGTGGTTCGGAGATCGTGCGACCGAGGCTGCGCTGAACGCGCCATGCGACGCGGACTGTGCCCACGCCGGGCTGCGCCTCCAGATGACCCAAGAGATCAGGGACGTAGTGGTCGTGCACCCAGTCACGAACGAACTCGTCGCGGGCAGACAATCGCAGCTCGCCGTCTTCGAAGCCGTCGAACTGAACGCCTGAGAACCACTGCTCGAATGTCGAGGGGCTGCGACTGCGCGTGCGTGCGATTGCACTCGCCCAGGCCTGGTCAAAAAGCGTTGGATCTACCATCACGAAGCTCAACCCATCGATCCGAGGGGATACGCATCCCCCCTCAGGTTATCCACAGCGCTGTGGATAATGACTTCAGTCTTTGTTATCGCGACCTGGTCGTGGTCGAACACTATGCCTTCCGTCCGACCAGCGGTGAAAGTTCCTGCACAAGTTTGAATAGTTGAGAGCAAGCCCCTTCAAGCAATCAAGATTCCGTACGACCAGTCGTCGAATTAGTCGAAGACGTGATCCTTCAACGAACGGAGCACGCGAGCTAGCACTCAATGCATGTAAAGTTCAATGCTTGACATGCATTTCTCTGAGGCGTCGCGGAAATGTTGCTTGAACCTTGGGCCCGCAATTGGGTGCGATCCGCGTCTTGCGCGTTCGTGCCCCCGCCTGTTTCAAAATCTGCTTCGAAATGGCTCGCGCGCGTCCGTGCAGCGCATAAGATTTTTTTCTCTGCTGCGCTGCAAGTCATTCGCGGAGTCAAGGGGCAACGAACGTAAAATCGCAGTGTCGATTGCACTGGCCGGTTCAGCCTGATTTAGATTTCAGCTGTCATACGAATGCTCCGCTGTCGGAAATTGAACTTTGTCAGAAACAGATCCACTGAGCACTTGCGCGAAGCGATCGGGCGGAGTACGCGGCGCGGCCGTAAGTTCGATTTGCGTCGGCGGTCGACTTGCCAATAGGCAACGAGTTGCAGCGCGTCGCCATCGAGTCGCTGCGCCGCCGTTGTCTTTGCGGCACTGCGCGAACCGCGGATCGAGCTATTCGGTTCCACGGCTCCGCGCTGGTCGCGTGTGTTGCATTAGGTGTTCATCGGCCAGAGCCAACTCGACGTCTCCTCCGTCAGTTGCGAAGTCAAGTAGGGCTTCTGCCGGCGTGGCTAGCGTGAGGGCCGCACGACCCTGACCGGAGCGGTGACCCAAAGCCAGGACAATTCCAGTGAAAAAGCGGTTCTTGAGCGCAGGCCAGTTGACGGTTGGGGGACCACCGCGTACGACCACGGCCTCTAGAATGCATCGAAGGAGTTTTCGTACCTGGCACATGGCTGCGCGTAAACCTTGGACTCGTATCGCCGCGCTGTCGATCGCGGTCTCGACGCTGGCGAGCGTTGCCTCGGCGGCACCGAGCGCTTTGTTGCCCCAGATTGGCTGGGACACCGGGCGGCTCGAGACCGGGCGCGGTGCGGCATTGTCCGGCGCCGAAATCGCGGTTTCGAATTCGCTCAGCGGGCTCCTGTCCAACCCAGCAAACATGGCCTCGAGCCGTGTCTATCACGCGGGCGCCATGGCTTCGATTTGGCCCGAGGCTCGGCGACAGGCCTACACAGCCGCGATCGTCGACTCGAACACGAGCAGTAGCGGATTGGCGGGCGGCGTTTCCGGTTCGTGGATCGTTCAGGACAATGACGGAGTCAACCGCAGTGGCACGGATTTTCGTGCCGCAGTTGCATATCCGTTCTCTCAGAAGTTTCGCATCGGCGGAAGCGTCAAGTACCTGTCGATGCGCGAGAACGGGAGCGGTCCGCTCGGGTGGAGCCCAGCCTCGTCGGGTACGCCGGGGCAGGCGATTGTCAAGGATTTGGGGGTCGACATCGGGGTCACGCTTCAGCCGTCGTCTGTCTTTTCATTGGGACTTGTGGGCTATAACGTAAATTCGCCCGGAAGTGCGTTTATGCCCATGATGTTTGGCGGCGGTATTGGTGGCGGTACCGAATTGTTCACGCTCGAGGCCGATGTGTTGGCAGATTTCACCACCTGGGAAAAGACTAAGCTGCGCGTAATGGGTGGCGGCGAACTGCTCGTAGCCGACCATTTTCCGCTTCGTGTCGGCTATCGCTATGACGAAGGTCCCAAGTTGCAGTGGCTGAGTGCGGGCGCCGGGTACATCGACAAGAGCATGGGGCTTGAGCTCGGGCTGCGGCGAACCATTGTGGGCGTCGCAGCAACGGCGGTCGTGATCTCCTTTGTCTATCACGTCGACGCGGCCGGCGTTGGCTCGACTAATTCTGATTGAACGAGCGGCTACAGCTGGTTGTGCAGCTCGGCCGCGAATGTCGCTAGGCTGTTCGCGACCTCGTCCTTCTCAACTGACGTCGGCAGTATGCGGCTCAATCGATCACGGACGGCCTCGATCCCACTCGGATTGCGGTACCAGTCCTCGTCGAATTGGGCGATGAGTTCTCGAGCCCAATGCGCCGCGAGCCATTGCCCAATGAGCCGTTGCCCGGCGTCTGCTCGCAACCGCGGAACGAAACCCGCCAACCCGGTGGGTAATGCGTGACCCAACGCACGATGACTGAGCGCTTCGAAATCTCTGGTTGCAGCCGCGGATCCGCCACGAGCGCCGTCCCACAACAGAACGCCCAACGCCGCGCTGCGCGAGGCGATCAAGTGGCTGACCCCCATCGCCCGCGCCTGCGCTAGAGCGCGCGTACGCGCAAGCCCCAATACGTCCATCTGCCAGCGGGCAGAGGTCGTCAGTTGTGCACACAACCACCCGACGGTATGCCGATACAAACCGTAGGGATCGCCGGCAACGACGAAGGGCGCTTGGCGTGGTAACGCGGCATGCTGAAGGGCAGTGCCCAGCTGATACAACGCACGCGCGAAACTTGAGCCAGCGATGGCTGACGGCAGAGTTCTTCGGGGCAGTTCGAGGCCATCGAACCATTCACGGCGACCGAGGAGGTGCTGTACACTGCGCGGACTGCATTGAGCTGGCCAACCCTGATCCGCGGTCAGGGCCAAGGCCGCATCGAACCAGGACGCCGCATCGCTCGGCACGAGCTCGCGATAGATATCGTCGGTCGCGACCAGCAATCGCTCAGCCCATTCGGCCATGTTGCTCGCCGGGGCCAAGAGAAAAGCAGCATCGGCAAAACCAGCACGGCGAGCAATCTCGTCGTACCTCGATGGTACTTCCAGGCTCAGGCGGCTCAGCCGAGTGCCGTTTGCATTCAGGAAATCGAGCCAAAGTCGGCGCTCAAGCGGGCGCGTTAGGGTTCGGTTCCAGAGTTCGGCCAAGGTGATTTCGAGCCGCTCGGGTTGGTCGAGCACGTGGAGCTCGACGCGATAGGCATGCGCGGCGTTTGCCAACAGCCGTGCATCGACACGGGCTTCAGTCAGGCGAAAGGCCCAGCGCGCCCAGGCGCGTTTGACTGGTTCTGGTTCAGGCCTTTCGGCGATCTCGCGAAATGCATCGCGCTCGGTCAACTCGGGTTTGCCAATGAACGGACCGCTCTCGTCGATGTCGCCCTGGCGTAACCGCTGTTGCCAACGTGCGACGGCTTGGTTCAGGTCGCGAACCTGATTTGCGATTTGAATGGGATTCTCGAAGAGCGTCATGATTCGGCGATGGGCTTCGGTTGGGCATAGCGCGGTATTGGCGCCAGGGCCCGCAGACGATTCCTCCCGCAGGCCGGAATCGAGGGGGCGGCTTTCAGCATCCGTTCGACATTGCTTTCCAAGCCGTCCGTGCACCCTTTTTGATGACGGGCGGTTCCACTGCCAAGATGTAGTCTACGCGCCGATTTGCTGGCTCATCGACTTCATCCTTGGTCAGCTTCTTTAGCGCCGTCTCACCAAAACCCTCATATGCGATCGAAATACACAGCCCTTCTTCTTTGAACCAATTAGCAATGGCCTTCGCGCGGGCGCGGGACAGTTCCAGGTTGTGCTCGTCGCTTCCGCGAGTGTCCGTGTGGCCAGCAACGAACAGGGTAATCGTCCCAAGGCCCCTACCTTCGACTTTCTGCAGGACCTCCTTGATCTTGTTCAGGCTCTCTTTGAGCGACACTACTTCGGAGGGACGAATAACGGCCTTGTTCGTGTCGAAGTTGACTTCCTTGTGTTCGATCCTCACGGACCACGGTACGAGCCAAACGGCTCGGTAGGCGTTGTCCCTGGCCGTGATCCGGATCTCGATCTTCTCGATCTGATCTCGAGGGATTGGATCCCAGCGCAACTCCTGCTCGGGCCCGGTGTAGCTGAAAGGCGTTTCGGTCACAGCCCCGCCCTTGCGGGTGATGTGCATCACGAGCGAGCAGATTGGGCCGTCCATCTTGGCCTGCAAGTGCCCCTCTTCGATACTGACCGTATCTCGATCCACAGAAAGAGTGAGTGCAGCCTTGCTTTCGCGGCATTCGGGCTTGGCCTGGCCGTCGCGTTGCTCGTCCGACGCGTCATCGGCGTTGCGATCGTCACCTGGTTCATCAGCGTCGCGTTTTGACTCCAAACCTAGCCCTAGCCCTAGCGCTTGCGATTGCGCCTCGCCAAGCTGGCCCGAAACGAGGCACGCAGCAGCAACGAGCGTAGACAAGAAGTGTTTCATCGAGGCTGGAGTATATCAGAGCTTTGGGCCAAGGGTATGCGTTGCTCTAACTCTCGCGTCGCCCTGGGTAGCCATCCACAAATCGCAGGTTGTTCCACCGCCTTCGAACGACAGGCACTGAGCACGGCGACAAGCCCAAAACTGCGCCTGGTGTTGGATAACCTCATCAATGACTCGTGGCTGTTTGGGTCACGCAGACGTCGCTGTGATCAGGATTCGCTGCTCAGTGAGCGCAATCTCAGAATTGACCAACTGCGCCGACACCGTAGCCGTCTCTGCCAAGCGGGATCGGCAAAACTGATAGGCTAATGTTTCTACGCACCAACCGGGTCCTCGGATAGGCGACCCCAACAATGAGCATGGCGGCTCCAGCAACCTGCGTCAACCCGTCGAGAACCAGGACACTGCGTAGCCCCGAATTGTCACACCTATAGGACGTCGTGGAGAAGACGCCGCTGCTGTTGTACATGCCGCTCTGGCACTCGTCCTTTGCGCCGCCGAGAGCCAACATGAGCCAGGGCCCGACCACTGGAACTAGCAATGACCCGCTCTTGTGATTGAAGTCGTCGCCAGTTGCCCCAACGATGCTAAATCCGTAGGCAACGCCGCCAACGACCGAACCGGCAATTACCAACCCGCGCCGACTCTCCTTGACCGCTCGGTAACCGCTTGGAACAGGCTCTCCTTCTTCGTAGGGCGGGGGCTCGGCGAGCTCTCGCTGGTTCTGCGCATCCTCGTCGTAGCGAGACGGGGTTACGTTATTGATTGGAACCAAGGCGTAGCCGGGTGGAACGAGCACGACCTGAGTGGCGGCTGGCGCCGGCGCGGCCTGTGGCGGTGATACAGGCATAGTCGGCTCAGCTGCGGGAGCCACCGAAGCTTGTGCGGACGAGCCGACGACGGGTGCGGGAAGGTTCGCGCTCGACGGGAAACTGGCGGTCGCGGATGCCGCGGAGGCAGCAGGCGCCGTGCCGGCTGGTGCTACTTGGGCGGCTGCGGGCTTCGTCGCCGCGTGCTTGCCAGGGTCTGACTGGGCAATTGCATTTATTGAGAAGCATCCCACGCCAACGAACGCCGCGACTGTCGAGATGGCTTTTGATTTCAACACTGCACATTCCCTTCCGTGGTGACCCGCCGTACACAAATGTCGTGCCGACGGTTTGGTGTCTATATTGCCTTCCACGAGCCTACGAGATTTGTCGGGGAGGATGTTTCCCCACCCACACCAACCGCGTCGGCCGAAGCTATCACAGGAAGCAACAGGCTCGCAATCTTCTCACGGGTTCCGTTTCGGGCGAACGCAGCGTATTTCAAGCCAATCTTGCGGAGATGGGCATGGTTTTCCGGCCCGTGGTCGGCTCGCTTGTGCAGCGGATCGCGGTCCAGCTTTCTCGGCGAGTCGCTGACGCCCAAGTTGGCCCGGCGAATGCATTGGAGTTAGAGCTTTGCGGGGTGCGTTTCTGGAAGGTTCCCGAGATCCGCGGATCGTTTCGTTGACGGCAATCGTCGGGACGTGCGCTACCTGGTAGGCCTTCATGGATTCTTCCGCGGCCTCCTCGAAGCGGCCTCCGTCATAGGCTTGGAAGGCCAGCTTGGCGAGATCGCGCGTGGCAAACGTGACACCTTGGTCTTGGGCGCGAGCGAAGGTGGTGCAGGCAATGACTCCGCGTACGGATAGAGCAAACAAGTGAATGACACGGTAGCTCCGATGGCCGCGGCGGTACCGCGCCTAGCTTTCCGGAAGCGTGGGCTTGTGTCGCACGATCTCGCCCTCCATAAGATAGATGACGTCCTCGGCGATGTTCGTGGCGTAGTCGGCAATGCGTTCGAGGTGGCGACCTACCGAGAGATAACTCAAGAGGCATTCGACACGCTGAGGGTCTTTCTCGACTGCAGCTGAAAACTCCTGGAAGAGCCGGCGATTGATTGCGTCCACTTCGTCGTCCCGCTCACGCACCTCGCGGGCAAGCTTCGTATCCAGTCGCACGAGCGCATCGAGGCTGCTTGAAAGCATGGCCAGGGCCTTGGTCGCCATGGGTGCGAGGTCAGTGGGTGCCTCCACCGGGGCCTTGGTGCACAGAAAGAGCGTGCGCTCGGCGATGTTCACTGCAAGGTCGCCGATGCGCTCGATATCGTTGTTGATCTTCATTACGCTAACGATAATCCGCAGATTGGTCGCAACCGGTTGGTAGAGCGCTAGGATCTTCAGACAGTCCTCCTCGAGGTTGACTTCGGCGCGGTCTATGGCCACATCGCCGTCCACGACGAGCTGCGCAAGACTCGAGTCTCGCGTGTCGACCGACTTGACCGCCATTTCGACTGCACTATTGGCGTTCGCGACAAGTGCGAGGAGTTTGGATTTTAGCTGATCGATTTGCTGCTGCAGGTGTTTGGACATAACTGGTCCCTTCCACGAGAAATTGGCGTTATTCAGCCATACCGCCCGGACACGTAGTCTTCGGTGCGTTGGTCCTTGGGGTTCTCGAACACACTTGCCGTTGGACCGCATTCCACGAGTTCACCGAGGAGCATGAAGGCTGTCTCTGTGGCAACTCTTGCTGCCTGTTGCATATTGTGAGTCACGATGACTATCGCAAATTGCTCTGCCAATGTGCGCATGAGGTCCTCAACGCGGCCGGTGGCAATTGGATCAAGAGCCGAGCAGGGCTCATCCATGAGCAGCACTTCGGGTTGTACGGCCATGACGCGCGAGATGCACAGCCTCTGTTGCTGTTCGGGTGACAGCTCGAGTGCAGGGGCATCCAACCGGTCCTTGAGTTCATCCCAGAGTTGGGTGGCCTGCAGGCTCGACTCAACGAGGGGATGGAGGTGCGAGCGCCTCGACTCACCGTGGACTCGTGGCCCATAGGCAACGTTGTCGAAAATCGATAGGGGGAATGGGTTCGGACGCTGAAACACCATGCCAACCCGTCGACGGAGCAGGGCGCGATTCGTGGACGCGGTTAGAATGTCCACACCGTCGAGGAGCACCCGACCGGTGACGCGCACGTCCTTCACGAGGTCGTTCATTCGGTTAAAGCAGCGCAGGAGTGTGGACTTGCCGCAACCCGAGGGGCCAATGATAGCCGTAATCATCCGCGGTTGGACCGAGAGATCCACACTCGAGAGAGCATGGAACTTCCCGTAGTAGAGGTCGAGGCCGTGGGTTTGGAGCTTACTCGCCATGGTTGTTCCTAGCCAAACCGCCCTTCGAGATAGTCGCTCGTCTGCTGCTTAGCCGGCCGCGTGAAGATCTGTGAAGTCGCCCCAACTTCGACCAGCTCTCCGAGCAGGAAGAAGGCGGTGCGATCCGACGCTCTTGCGGCTTGCTTCGTGTTGTTGGTTACGAGCACGATGGAGTGTTGCGCCTTGAGGGCAACCAACGCATCTTCGATCTTGGCGGTGGAGATTGGATCGAGGCCCGAGCAGGGCTCGTCGAGAATGAGCACGTCGGGCTCGAGCACGAGCACTCGAGCGATACACAAGCGCTGTTGCTGACCGCCTGAAAGGACGTTTGCTGGCTCACGCATGCGGTCTTTTACCTCGTCCCACAGGAAAGCCAAGCGAAGTGCTGCTTCTACGCGTTCATCCAATTTGGTCTTGTCGCGGATACCAGCAAGTCGCAGGCCGTAGACGAGGTTGTCGTAAATCGACCAAGGTAACGTCACGGGCACGGCGTATACCATGCCGATCTTGCGGCGCAGCTCGGCAACGTCCACGTTTGGCGCGTAGATGTCGTTCCCGTCGCGTAGGATCTTCCCACTGTGCGAGAAACTAGGATCCAAATCGTTCAATCGATTGAGGCAGCGCAAGAAGGTTGTTTTGCCGCTTCCTGAAGGACCAATGATGGCGAGACGTTCATGCGCCTCAACCTCCAGAGCGAGGTTCTTGACGACCGCCTTCCCGTTGAAGCAGGCGGTGAAACCGCCAATTGCGATTCGTGGTTGTTGCATCTCTAGCGTCCCACTTTGGCCACGAAGCGGCGCATGAGCCAATAAGCGAATAGGTTTAAAGCCAAAATAGCGACAATGAGGACGGACGCTGTCGCATAGGCGTTTGGCATCGAGATCCCTTCGCGTGACAGAATATAGAAGTGCAGCGCCAAGGTGCGCGTGGAATCGAATAGTGACCGCGGTAGACGCAGTGCGGAGCCCGCGGTCAGCATTACCGCGGCCGTCTCGCTAATGCTCCGACCTAGCGATAAGACGATGCCGGTGGAGATGCCGGGAAGTGCCGAGCGCAGGACTACGTGGGTGACGGTCTGCCAGCGGGTGCCTCCCAGACCGTAACTGACATCCCGAAAAGCGTAAGGCACGGAGCGGATGGCCTCCTCGCTGGTGCGGATGATGGTCGGCAGCACCATGAGCGCGAGGGTGAGCGAGCCGGAAAGCACCGAGAGCCCCATCTTCAAAGTAATCGCAAAAAACACGAAGCCGAAGAGCCCGAAAATGATCGATGGAACGCCGGCGAGGCAGTCCGCTCCGAAGCGGATCGTCGCGGTTAGCCGTCCCTCGCGCGTGTACTCGGTCAGGTAGACGGCGGTAGCCACACCGATTGGGGCCGCTATGAGCACGGCGAGCCCAGCCACCAGAAATGTCCCGACGATCATTGGCAACACCCCGCCTTCGCGGCCCATGCTTGCCGGTCCCCGCGTAAGAAAGGTCCAAGTGACGTGTGGCAACCCATGCACCAAGACGTATGTGAGAATGAAGGCCAGTACCGAAAACGTGATAGACGCGAGCACCCACAACACGCCCACGGCAACTCGTTCTGTCGTCCTTGGTGAAACTCGCATCAAACGGCCGTCTTCCCCGTGCGTCGGCGCGAGACCGCAAGTGCAGCGATGTTCAGCAGCGTAATAATCACGAATAGCGTAACGCCCGTCGCGAACAGCGCCTGGCGATGGTCCCCGGAGGCATAACCCATTTCGAGTGCAATGTTGCTCGTCAGCGTGCGAACCGGATCGAGCAGACTGTGGGGGAGTTCGAGAGCATTGCCAGCTACCATGATTACCGCCATCGTTTCGCCAATGGCTCGGCCCATACCGAGGATCACCGCGGCCACGATCCCAGTCCGCGCCGCCTTCAGCTGGACCATCGTGACAGTTTGCCACCGTGTTGCGCCCAGCGCGATCGAACCCTCGAAGTACGATCGTGGTACGGCCTGTATCGCGTCGATGGAAATACTGGTAATTGTCGGCAGGATCATGATGCCGAGCACGATCGAGCCCGCTAGTACCGACAGGCCAGGCCCACCGAAACAGTAGCGGATGAGCGGTACGAGGGTGACGACTCCGACGAACCCGTAGACGACGGAGGGGATCCCTGCCAACAGCTCGACGGCTGGTTTCAGGGCAGAGGCGAGCCCTGGAGGCGAGAACTGAGTCAGCACGATCGCGAGGCCTAAGCTGAACACGACACCAATGAGCGTGGCCCCTGCGGTGACTACGACCGAACCACCGATCATCGATAGGATCCCGAAGTGCCCGAGGCTTGGATCCCAGTCAGACGAGAGAAAGAACTCGAACACCCCGACGCGTAAAATGATTGGTAGCCCCTCTTTGAAAATGAAGACGGTAATGAGTGCAAGGCCCGAGATGGCGGAGAGTGCCACCAGCCGCAGGACCCCGCCGATTAGCCTATCTTGTCTCATTCTGCTCGCACCAGCCCCTCGGTCTCGAGCAGTTTCTGCCCGTCGGTTGACAGGACGAAGTCCACGAAGGCTTGCGCCGCTGGATTGGCGGCACCACGCGTGACGAACAGCAGCGGACGGACCAATGCGTAGCGCGCCGCGAGTACGTTTTCTACCGTGGGTGCAGCGCCACCGACGACCACGGCTCGAAGCTCCTTTCCCACGAGTCCGAGCGACATATACCCGATGGTCGCGGGATCCCCCTTGACCAGTTCCCTTACCGCACCGTTGGACTCCTGCGTCATGGCACGCCGAGAAATGCGCTCCTTTTTCATAACGAGTCGCACGAAGCTTTCGCGTGTGCCGGAACCCTCTTCGCGCGTTATCGGCCTGATCGGCCCGTCCCTGCCGCCAACTTCCATCCAATTCGTGGTTCGTCCCGCGAAGACATCACGGAGCTGCTCGAGCGATAACCCGACAATTGGATTTTCGAGGTTAACCACTACGGCAAGGCCATCACGGGCGATGAGAATTTGGGCAAATTGGCTGGACTCTTGCGCTGTGAGCGCGCGCGAGCACATGCCAATGTCCGCGAGCCCATTGGCTGCTCCCTGCAAGCCCGCGGTTGAGCCACCGCCCTGCACCTCCACGAACTGACCCGGGCTCTTCTTCATGTATTGCTCAGCCAGGACCTCGGCAAATGGCTGAATCGAGGTGGAGCCAAGTAAGCCCACCGAGTGACGGGAAGCTCGCTCACAGCCAACAGAGGACGCGAGCGCAACGAGTGTCACGCCCAGACCCCTGAAAACGAACTTTGCCTTAATCATGCGAGCCGATTCCGGGAGCTTTGGGTCAGTGTGTCATCGTGCCTGCGCCCTCACCCGAAGGCACTTCAGGTTGGGCGCTTGCTCGCGCAGCTTGACGACGCTTGACGAGCTTTACCAATTCGAACCAAAGGACACAAACTAGCCCCGCGCCAAGGCTCAGGATCAAATCAAATGCGTGCAGCGGTGCGAAGTGAAAGAGCCGTTGCGCAAACGGGACGAATAGAACCACTGCAAGGAAGAGGCATGCCCCAATGACCACCCATCGCTGGGCGGCGTTGGGGACACGCAGCATCGAGAAGGCTGACCTTGTCCACGATCGGTTGATCAATATGATCACAACGAATGCCACCACAAGCGTCGCAAACGTCAGCGCGCGTGCCGCGTCTGCAGAATGGTCGACGCGCGCAATCAGGAAGACACCTACGCAAACCACAAAGACGCTGAGGCCCTGCATGAGCGCGCTCGCAATCGTCCACTTCGAAAAGAGTCTCTCGTCTGGTTTTCGGGGTGGCCGCTGCATCACATCGGCCTCGGCTTCTTCTGCTTCGAAGACCAACGAACACGAGGGATCAATAATCAGTTCCAAGAACACGATGTGGGCGGGCAAGAGAAGCAGCGGCCAGTCGGCAAAGAATACCGGAAGTATGGACAGACCAGCAATCGGCACGTGCACGGCCAAAATGAAGGCGACCGCCTTCTTGATGTTGTCAAAAATGCGCCGCCCAAGGGCAATCGCCGCTACGATGGATGCAAAATCGTCATTCAGAAGGACCAACGCTGCGGCCTCTCGAGCCACGTCCGTTCCGCGTCCACCCATGGCGATGCCAATGTGCGCTGCCTTCAGTGCGGGAGCGTCATTGACCCCATCCCCAGTCATGGCGACAATTTCCTTCGTAGCCTTCAGAGCTTCGACGATTCGCAGCTTCTGTTCGGGAACGACGCGGGCGAAGATCTGGACTTGCTGGATCCCTTGCGCAAGTTCCTCGTCCGACATTTGGTCGAGTTCTGTGCCGGTAATGACTGTCTCGCAGTTCGTAAGCCCCGCCTGTCGGGCGATGCTCTGGGCAGTCGCGGGATAGTCACCCGTGATCATCACCACGCGCACGCCAGCGGACTGGCATTCAGCTACCGCGGCAGGCACCGTAGAACGCAGTGGATCCGCGAACCCAAGCAACCCGACGAACTCGAGCGAGAGCTCCCGATGCTCCTCAGGGAGGACTCCTTGGTGCTTGACGCTCCGCGCGACGCCAAGAACTCGAAGGCCTTGGGAGGCCAGCTTCGTGACATCACGTGATAGTGACTCACGCTCAGCCGAATCCAGATGGCAGAGTTCCGCAATTGCTTCGGGGGCACCCTTCGATGCCACCACAAGATCGTCGACGCCGCCCGAGCCCCAGACGTGGCTCACAGCGAGCAGTTCGGGCGCTAATGGATACTCTCGCTGCAGCGACCACTCTGGGTGAAGGTGCTCAGAGTCCTTGATTAGCCTATCTCCCGCAGCGTGAAGTGCCCGCTCCATGGGATCGAACGGGTCACGCTTGCTGGCAAGAATCGCGTATTCGAGGAGGGTGTGTAGCGCTTCAGGAAGTGTTCCGCTTGAATCCGAAATGTCACTGGCGGAGCCTCGCACAGTAAGCTGCCGCAATGTCATCTGGTTCTCGGTCAGCGTTCCCGTCTTGTCGACACATAATACCGTGGCTGCGCCGAGAGTCTCGATGGCAGGCATTCGTCGCGTCAGCACGTTGCTGCGAGAGATGCGCCATGCACCGAGAGCCAGAAAGACGGTCAAAACGACCGGGAATTCCTCGGGAAGGGTGGCCATCGCCAGTGCAATGCCAGCGAGAACTCCCTGTTTCCAAACCTCTACGTTGCCTCCGCGCGTTAGCGCAAATACCACTACCACGACAGCGCAGGCCAGGAGCCCCACAATGGCGAAGGTGCGCACCAATCGCCGTGTTTCCTGCTGCAAGAGTGTCGGCTCCTGTTGGACCAGCGCCAGCGCTTTACCGATTTTCCCAAGTTCAGAACGCAGACCTGTCGCAACGATTTCAACTATCCCCTGTCCAGCGGTGACCAGTGTTCCGGAGAATACTGACACCAGATCGTCGCCACCAGGCTTGTCTAGTGCCTGGGCTTGCGCGGACGGCTTCTTGCTGACTGGAACTGACTCCCCCGTGAGAAGCGACTCGTCCGTCGCGAGGTTGATGCCTCGCCGCAGTAGGCCGTCCGCCGACACGCGGTCGCCCTCGGAAAGGACTACAAGGTCGCCCCTTACAACATCACGCCCGGCAATATGCCGCTGGGAACCGTCGCGAATCACCAGAGCCCGGGGACTCGATAAATCTCTCAGCGCGTCGAGAGCTCGTTCCGTGCGCCGCTCTTGGATGATTGTGATGCCCATGACGACGAACACGAAGCCGAGCAGCATCAGGGCGTCTGCGGTTTCGCCCATGAGCAAATACAAGGACCCCGCAGCGACCAGCAAAAGAAACATCGGCTCGCGAGCTACTTCGAGACCGATGGTCCACGGACCGCGTTTCTTTTGGGCAGGAAGTTCGTTCGGTCCGTCCTGCTGCAATCGCGCTATCGCGTCGCCTTCGCTGAGGCCCGGTAGGCCGCCTAGGTCCAGAGTGCTTGCTTTGGCTGGCATTGGATTGGTAATGGCGGCGCGAGCGTCAACCCGGACGGCTTGCCGAGTGGGGCGGTGCCGGGGACCACACCGGGCGGTCGCTTCCGTCCCAGTACTGCGGACGACCGTAATAGTCGTAAAGACGTGTTTCATACGCACGGTTGACTGGCGCGCACGAGTCCCATTCTGGGCTGTTCTGGATCGCAGCTCGTGACAAGTCGACGTACACCTTCTTGTCTTCCCAACTAATCCGACTAGCCCACTGCGGCGCAACCAAAACCTTCTTGCCGAACCACCAATTACTGGTGTCGATCACCAGATAGCGCACCTCCCAAGTCTCATCATCGACAATGAAGTCTTCAACGTGACCAATCGGCGCATCGGTCCCTTCAATGTTGTATCCGCGAACTTCCCTGGCGATGCGCAGGTGGACATCACTCGCGCTGCCAGAATGGGCCAAAGTTTCCACGTCACCCTCCTTCTTGGAAAGCTGCGTTGGGTAGGCGCCCGAGCCCCAATGGCCAAGGTATCCCCAATAGGGCGCATAGCCATAGTACTGGAAGAACTCACCCTCGAGCTGCCGAGAGAAGGGCTTATCCGAATCGTAGGCTGGGCTATTTTGCACCCTTTCCTTCGTCAATGCGAGATTGAATCGCAACGATGCCCAGTCGGTCTCGCGGAATGAAACGGGAGAGATTAGTACCGGGTGCCCCTCGAAGAAACCCGTTGTTTGTACGACCAGATAGCGTACGACCCAACGCTCATCGTCCAATAGGAAATTTTTGACGGTTCCGATATCGCCATCGGTAGCAGTCACTGCATACCGCTCGAGATCTTCTAGACTTCGCAACATTGGAAGGTCCTTTCGAACCGGCGACTCATATGAGTGAATGCACGGATCGGTCACGTCTTATGCATGATTGGTGCCACCGCCAAACTTCACCGTCCCTCATGACCACCCATTGATTCGCGTCGGGGAGTTGACGTGCCCGTCCCTAGGTGCATTTCGCAAAGTGACAGCCCCATTTCGCATAGTGCGAAATTCGTGGCGAGCTTTCCAACCGTCACACGAAACTCCAGGTCACTTTCTCCTAACCTGCAATCCTGCGATGAGCATGGCATGAACATTGCGCTGGAGCTCCTGCGCTCGAGTCACCAGGCGCACGGGAGGTAAGATGCAAGCACCCGAGGACCTCGCCAAACCCGCTTGGCACCACTTGGCCATTGGCGATGCGCTCAACGCCATCGGTACTACTGAGTCTGGCCTAACCACTATCGAAGCAAACCGACGGCTAGCAGACCACGGTCCAAACGTTCTGCAGCGCCAGTCCAGTGATGGCCCCTTTCAGTTGCTGTGGAGGCAGGTAAACAGCCCGCTCATCTGGGTATTGATCGGTTCGGCGGTTCTGGCGATCGGTTTGGGGAAAATGACGGATGGAACCGTCGTGCTCGCAGTCGTCGTAATCAATACAATTATCGGATTTGTCCAAGAGTTGCGAGCCGGAAAGGCCATCGACGCTCTGATTGAAATGGTCCCTGAAAACGCCACTGCACTCCGCGACGGTAAGCGAACCAACCTGCCTGTCGCCGAATTGGTACCCGGCGACGTCATCCAGTTTGCACCGGGCGACAAGGTCGCCGCCGATGCACGGCTCATTGCGGTCCGAAATCTCCGGGTTCAGGAAGCAACACTAACGGGAGAATCTGAATCCACCGAGAAGTCAACTGCCCCAGTCGACTTCAATGCCGGCATTGGCGACCAATCTTGCATGGCTTTTGGCGGAACGATGGTGACCTGTGGCACGGGCACCGCTGTAATCGTCGCAACTGGTTCCGGAACGGAACTGGGGCATATCTCGAAGTTGCTAGAGCAAGCACCTGACCTCAAGACGCCACTAACTAAGGCACTCGAGTCAATCGGGAAAGTGATATCGCTCGTGGTGCTTGCGGCTTCGTTCGTCATGGTCATTTTGGGCGTACTGCGAATGGTAGCTCATGGAGTGGCGTTCGGCGCCGCCATCAAGGACACGCTAGTCTTTGCGATTGCACTCGCGGTCGGCGCGATTCCAGAGGGCCTTCCGGCTATTGTGACCATCGCGTTGGCGATTGGTGTGCGGCGCATGGCCCGCCGCCATGCAGTGGTACGGAAACTGCCTGCAGTCGAGACCTTGGGAAGCACGACGACCATTTGCTCGGACAAAACCGGGACGCTTACCCGCAACGAAATGACCGTTCAGTCGCTGTGGACCGCGCCTGGCATGTTCGAGGTCACCGGCGTAGGTTACCGACCAGTTGGCGAGTTGAAGCAAGACGGTCAGATCGTGTCTCGGGCTTCGGATGAGGTGCAGGTTTTGGCGTTGGATGGTGCCCTCTGCAACGATGCAACGGTCACCCAGGATGGCCAAGGTTGGAAACTGAGCGGCGATCCGACCGAGGGCGCATTGGTTACGTTGGCCATGAAACTTGGGGTCGATGTGGATGCGGAACGGAAGGCAAACGCACGTGCCGATGCCATCCCCTTCGAGTCAGAGAACCAGTTCATGGCCACTCTCCACGGACTTTCTGATGGTGCTCAACAGGTCCTCATGAAGGGCGCACCTGAGGTGGTGCTGGCGCGGTGCAGTCGGGCCGTTGGCGGCAAATTGGATCCTGCGGCGGTGCTACTGGCGGTCGAGTCCATGGCTGCTGAAGGCAAGCGTGTGCTGGCGATTGCGACCAAGCGTCTGGCGAATCCAATCAGTCGACTCGAGTTGGAGAATGTGGCGGGAGACATGGACCTTGTAGGCCTACAAGGCATGATCGATCCAGCACGGCCCGAAGCGATCATCGCGGTCAAGGCCTGCCTAACGGCGGGCATTACCGTGAAGATGCTCACCGGAGACCATCAAGGTACCGCCACCGCCATCGGTCGGCAACTGGGGATCCTGTCGGAAGGTGCCGCCATCACTGGTGCAGAAATCCAGGCAATGTCAG
>Ga0302321_100000224_pt1 | contig 50677 bp, 38 predicted proteins | sample Fen_T0_1_FD_202505 | JGI IMG/M metagenome (GOLD analysis project Ga0302321, IMG submission 202505) | Peat permafrost microbial communities from Stordalen Mire near Abisko, Sweden - Fen_T0_1 | ecosystem: Environmental > Terrestrial > Soil > Wetlands > Permafrost | place: Sweden: Abisko... | reverse complement strand
CACTACCATAAAAATGATGACATACTAAGTATTTGAAAATCATTCTGACTTGTCAGAATTAAAATCCGTTTTTTTGATCCGCTAGATCAGCGTTCATCCGCGTTCTATTCTTCAATCCATTTTTTGATTTGATTATATGACATTATATCTTTTCTGCTACTTAAGTGACTTAGTGGTGAAAATGATAAATTAGTAAAATTCGTTGTTTAATTTTAAATCAGGGGAACCATCTGTGAAAATCCGAAAATCTGTGGACAACAAATTACATATCACCCGACAGGCCGACTATAGTGGCCGTTCGGTTGGGATAACAGCTTAGTGATTCTCTGTGTTCTAAGTGACTTAGTGGTAAAATTTAGCCTCGTAGAGGCAACAGTATGGTAGAAAAAAAGAGACCCAGCACACAAGCAAGATCTCTTTAATTACAATTGTAAATTATATTTCCTATATCATCACATTATCGTATCATCACATTATCACATCATCACATCAGTCCTTCATCGCATTCTTCAAAAACAACGCCCCCAACAAATAAAACACGATCAGGAATCCACCCAATATACCGCCGGTAGCCACCGCCTTTGCCTTGCCGAGTTTTTCTTTCTCCAACGGAAAACGGGGAGTATCCACAATTTGGACAATCGGAGTTTCGCGCGCCATATCCAGTTTCAATGATTCCAGATTCTTTAGCACCTCGGTATAGATTGTAGCGTAGAGTTGCGCATTATTCTGTTGTTTAAGCCCCGGTACAGCTGCTACCTGTAATGCAGGATTGATATTGACCTGAGAAAAACTAGCACCTTTATAGAGCGAAGATTCATAGAGACGCTTTACCGAATCGGCCTTTGCTTCCATCATCTTTATATTCGCACGACTTTGAGCAGTACGGGTCTCGCTGTAGAACTGATAGGTTTCCTTCATCAACGTTTCTACAAACAATTTTGAAAAAAGTTCATCCTTGCTCACAAAGTCAAGGTTCACCAAACTTAGTTTTTTATCTTTACGAGCCACAGTCAACGCATTTGATTTGACGATAGCGCTATAAATAGAATACAACACACTGTCCTGTGTACGTGTAAACGTCTCGCGCTTTTGACCGATAGGAAACGTCAGGGTTTGTAGTTCCTTGTTCTTTGTTTGCGCTTTCCAACCGTCTTTCAATTCATTTACCTGTGCATACACATCTACCAGGTTTTGTTTTTTACCGTAATAGTCCACCGGCGAAAGTAGGGTTTGTTCTACAGAGTGGCGCGACTGAATAATCTCCAGCAAGTTATCGCCACTAAAAGTACCACTGCTCCCACCACCCATCAGGCCACTAATACCAAAGGAAGAAGCCAAATCGGCCAGTCCACCTCCCCCGGCAGATTTTTCTACCAAAGCAAACGAAAGGTGAGCTGTATATTTCGGTTTTGCCATCATAGCTACCACCAAACCAATGGCTGCACCCCCCAGTCCAAAAACAAGGATAATAAGCCATTTGCTCAACAGGTATTGCCACCATTCACGGGCTTTTTGCATTAATTCTTTTAGCGATATCTCGTCGTCTTGTTGCGCTACTTTTATTTGTTCGGACATACTTACAATAATGATAAATTATTAATTCTTAATGGTTAACACTTCGACTACGCTCAGTACAAGTTCGACTAAGCTCAGTACAAGTTCGACTATGTTCAGTACAAAGTTACTAAATTCTTTAGGGCTAGGCTACCTCTTACTTCTTACCTCTTACCTCTTACTGATTACTGTTTACTGTTTACTGTTTACTGATAACTGAAGCTTATTTCAGCATCGAATAAATCAGTGCTACTACCGACGTAACGGATGTCAACACAGCGATATTTTCTGCTGGAGATAGTTTATTCTTAATTTCTGCCGGTTTTTCAGGAACCACGATACGTGCACCCGGTTCGATTTTCGGATAAGAACGAATCCACATAAAACGGCTGGTACTTTTGGCTGTTCCATTGGCATAAAGCACAAATACTTTCTTCTTTTCTGCCTGTAAGCTAAATCCACCTGCATTGTTAATATATTTTCCCAGACTCATCCCTTTTTGATACCCTACATAGGTTGGGAAAAGCACCTCACCCATTACACGCACTGTTTGCAGCTCACGGGGAATATAGATATTATCATCTTCTTCCAGGAAGAAATCGTTCTTACTACCCGGATGTTTCATAATCTCTGCAAGATTAATACCTACTACACCTTCATTTTTATATATCTTATCTACCTGAGCAGATTTCTGTAAAGAATCTTTCTCCGCCATTCCGGTTGCAGCCGCACCAGCAGTTTTTAGCAGCGTAACATCCAATTGATTATCCTTTTTCGATTGAAGTTGTTTTTTTGTATTCTCTTTTGTAAGATTATTCAATCGCTGTTCAATACCCGTTGCTTTTTCGGTACGAATAAGGAATGCACCCAATGGATAAGCATAACGCGTAAAACCACCTGCACGTTTAATCACATCCGATATACGTTCAGACTTGTTGATGATATTATAAGATCCCGGCTTAATCACCTCGCCTTCTACCTTCACCATACGCACTTCTTCGTAACCGGCAATAGTACGAACAATAATACGGTCACCATTCTGAAGCACCATATCGCTTACTCCTTTTTTGAAGTTCAACTCTTTGTCCAATGCAAATTTAAATACGATGGTTCTTTCGTTGGTATTCAACAGTTGTTCCGGATCGCGGATAACACGTACCAACTCTACCGAATCGGTCAGTGCCATTGCTTTAAATCCTTTTGCTTTAAAGATCACATCTTTGAGGGTAATATTTTCAACAAATTTGAATACGCCCGGCTCATTAACAGCACCCATTACTTCAACCACTTGCTCCTCACGGTAATCGAACAAACTTTTAATCACTACCGAGTCATCTTTTTGTAGCAAGACATCGTTAGCCGTTCCTTTCAACACATCGCCCAGATTAAACCCAATGATTTCGGGAATTTGATTGGGCTGCTTACGATTCACATAAGCCATATTCAGAAACGCATCTTCTTTCAAACCACCCGCTTTTTCAACCAGTTGTTTTACGGTAAGACCCACTTCCAACGCGTAAGTACCCGGGTGAAGAACAGCTCCGGTTAAATCCACACGGTTATCATATTTATTAATGGCAGTTGACGAAACAAAACAAGAGTCGCCGGACAGCAATTTAAACGATGACAGTTGTTTATCGGTCACATCCACCACCGTTTTGCCGGTAGCATTTAATCGAAGAACAGTTAACTTTAATTTATACGCATTATCGGCAAACCCACCGGCATAGCGAACCAGTTGTTGTAATGTTTCATTGCGGGTCGTTTCAAAAATGGCGGGATGCTTTACAGCTCCACTTATGGTTACCCTGTTTACATACGGTTCAATTTTGATAATATCGCCATCGTGTAGACCTACATTTTCAGACAAAACACCATCAAAAAGATAACTATATACATCTAAATTGGCAACCACCTTATTTCCGCGCATCACCTTGATATCACGCATAGAGCCAATACTATCCGGTCCTCCACAAGCATACAGTGCATTAAATGCAGTAGCAAGCGAAGGAAGAGTATATGATCCCGGGCGGGTAGCTTCACCCACCACACTTACACGAATACTACGAATATTTCCAAGACTTACGTTTACATGCGTTTCGCCGGACGAAACACCCATATAAATTTTAGCCACCTGATTGCGAATGGCACGGGTTGCATTTTCAATGGTAGACCCTGCTACTTTTACCGGACCTACATTGGGAATACGAATAGTTCCTTCGGGTGAAACTTTGAGTTTGTAACTTGCTTCGTATAAACCGGAAATATCAACCATCACTTCGTCATACGTTCCCAACACATAATTGGTGGGTGTAGCAATGTTCAGTTTCGGTTCAAAGGTCAGATTTTCTTTGCTGAAAAGCTGAGAACCAAACACATTACTAACTGGCTCTTTTAAAGTTAATTTATTGTTATATTTCTTTTTTGTTGAGTTGCCAGTCAACTCATTATCCTCGGTTATTTTGGGCTTTTCGCCATCCTCATTCATCAATGTACGCTCTTCAAACTCTGCGGGAGCATTGGCTGTAGAAGTGGAAGTTTTACCTGAAGAATATTTTTTATATGCTTCAAGTTGTTGTGGTGTAAGTTTGCTTAAATCCTGAGCCGCCAAGCTACTCACCATAAGCAAAGTAAGGAAGGTAAGTTTAATTTTGTTCATAGGTTCGTTCGTCGTTTTATTTGTATCAATAAACGTATTCAATATACAACTATATTTTTCTGTTAATTAAGGCACAAAAGTACTCATAATTGCGATTCTATGCAAGCTAATTGTAAAAAAACAAACTTTTGGCTTTTATTTTGAATAATATTGATATTTTGCTTACAAAAAAAGAACTAAAAAACTATGAATTATGAATTACTCAACTTTCGCAAGTAATAAAATAATTTGATTTTTAATTTATTGTGATTTTAAACTTGTCAAATGTAATTGATTTACAATAGAAAGCATATTATGGTTTTAGAGCTCTCTTTTTGTGAAACTTTGTGGTATTCTTTGTGTAACTTAGTGGAATAGTTTTTTTATTATATCACAAAAAGCACTAAGAAGACATTAAAAACACAAAAACAATTCAATTATTTATTTACTTATCAATAATTTACAGTCAATACAAACAACTTATGAACCAGCGGTAAGTGAAGCTAAAGTTGAGTAAATTATGAACTATGAATTATGAAAAATAATTAATTGACAATCACTTACAATAATGCATTATAAATTTTCATTTTTTTAAGAAAAATAGTTATGAAATTATTTTGTAATTACAAAATAATACACTACGTTTATTGCACTTTTAAAGATCACTATTTTATAAACATTCTAATACTTAATGTCATGACGAAAACGATAACATTCAACGAGCTACGTAAAGTAAAAGATGCGCTTCCAAGCGGTAGTATGACCAAGATTGCAGAGCAGCTTGGTCTGGAAAAAGAAACTGTGCGCAACTATTTTGGTGGACATGATTACAAAGATTGTAAAAGTTGTGGAGTACATATTGAACCGGGTCCTGATGGCGGTTTGGTGATGCTGGATGATACACAGATTTTGGATTTAGCATTTAGAATACTTGATGATAGTAAGTCATAGACAAAATATAATAAAAGAAATTGTGAGAAAGCAGTGATATCCATTCACTGCTTTCTTTTTAATAAAAATTTGAATGATAGTAGAATATATGATGGGATGATGTGGTAATATGATACTGGGAGAATTAAGAAGTTAAAGATTAGAAATGAATGACATTATGGTAAAATCACAACTATTAAACATAAAAATCCCGTAGGAATGACATTATGGTAACTACGTAATCATAACACATACAAATAAAATCCCGTAGGGATGATATTATGGTAACATTGCAATCATAACACATATAAATTAAATCCCGTAGGAATGACATTATGGTAACATTGCATTCATAACACATACAAATAAAATCCCGTAGGGATGATATTATGGTAACATTGCAATCATAACACATACAAATAAAATCCCGTAGGGATGGCATTATGGTAACATTGCAATCATAACACATACAAATAAAATCCCGTAGGGATGGCATTATGGTAGAAGATGTCATAACACAATACCAGAACCTCGTAGAGGTGACATTATGGTAGAATAACATTATAATCAAAAAAGAATCCCGTAGGGATGACACAATAAACAAAAAAACATATCAATGGCAAACACATATACCCAAACCAGTATACATGCCGTTTTTGCTGTAAAAGGTCGACAAAACATCATATCTGATAAATTCCGTGAAAATTTGTTCCGGTATATCGCTGGTATTCTAAATAACAATGGACATTATTCACTCGCAGTTAACGGTTATAAAGATCACGTTCATATTTTTTTCGAACAACGTCCAACTAAAGCATTATCAGACACCATACAAATTGTAAAAGCAAATTCTTCGAAATGGATTAATGATAACAAATTTGTACTTGGAAAATTTGAATGGCAAGAAGGTTATGGTGGCTTCTCATATTCGCATTCCCAACGAAATAATGTAATTAAATACATTATGAATCAGGAAAAACACCACAGTAAGAGAACTTTTAGAGATGAATACCTTGAGTTACTCAACAAATTTGAAATTAAATTTCAAGATGAATATGTTTTTGAATTTTATGAATAATAACAAATAATGTCGCCTCTACGAGGCTAGGGAACAAAGCAAAATCCAGATGTTGATATTATGAAAACAACAGAATTACATAAAACAAATTAAATCCCGTAGGGATGACATTATGGTAGAAACGTTATAATAAAACAAATAAACAATCAACCAAAATAATTACAATCAACAATAAAAAAAAACAAATGGAAAAAAATCCCGATTGCCTGTATTGCCAACGCAATGAATTACAAAAAAGTTTGATGATAGAAATATGTGACCTACAGGTTTCTACTCTTTTCTTATTCAAAGAACAAAGTCACCCCGGACGCTGTGTTGTGGCATATAAAGACCACGTAAATGAGTTATTTGAACTTTCGGAAAGCGATAGAAATGCTTTTATGGCAGATGTTTGTCAGGCTGCCGGTGCCATGCAAAAAGCATTCTCACCTACAAAAATTAACTACGGAGCTTATTCCGATAAACTAGCACATTTACACTTCCATTTGGTACCCAAATATGAAGGACAATTTGGATTTGGAGGCACTTTCGAGATGAATCCTCAAAAAGTATATCCAACTGATGCTGAATATGCTGAAACAATTGATAAAATTGTAAAAGCATTATAGAATACAGATTTGGAGTTTAATGGTGAATTGGTAGAATTGTGTATCTCATTTACCCAACTACTAATTCACCATTTATCATTCACAATTAACCACGTCCTATTGTAAATTGAACTTTAATTGTTTAACTTTGAGCCTCAATTGCTCTAAGAAGTTGTTTACTCCTTACACTTTTACACCTTAAACTATTAAACCATTTACCTTTAAACCAAACAAGAATGATTCTTCCGGCACCTTTCAAAGAACGCACACAAAAAATATTAGGCGATGAATTTCAGGCATTTGAGAAAGCGTTGGAAGATGTACCACCCACAAGTATTCGGGTAAATGATAAAATGGAATATACACCTTCGAACGAGAGCGTGGCATGGTGCGAAAAAGGATTTTACTTAAGCGAGCGACCGCTTTTCACTGCCGATCCGTTTTTGCATGCCGGTGTTTATTATGTGCAGGAAGCCAGTTCGATGTTTTTATATCAAGCAGTAAAACAACACTTTCCTACTGCTCAAACGGTATTGGATTTATGTGCAGCACCGGGTGGAAAATCGACTTTACTTTCGCAAGCATTACCCGAAAGTAGCTTGTTGGTGAGCAATGAAATTATTCGTTCACGTGCTTACATTTTGGCAGAGAACCTTATTAAATGGGGAAATCCCAATGTGGTAGTAAGCAATAATGAAGCAAAGGATTTTGATGCTTTACCCGGTTATTTCGATGCCATCGTCATCGATGCTCCTTGTTCGGGTGAAGGAATGTTTAGAAAAGATGCCGGAGCCATACAGGAATGGTCGGAATATAACGTGATACTTTGTGCTCAACGACAACGCGAGATTCTTTCGTCAGTTTGGGAAGCACTGAAACACGATGGTGTTTTGGTTTACAGCACTTGCACATTTAATCGTGAAGAAAACGAAGAAAATGTACAATGGATCTGCAATGAACTGGGAGCTAATGTTTTGCAAGTTGACTTACAGGGAAATTCTGACATTACGAAATCTGATGTTGGATATAGGTTTTATCCTCATAAAACTAAAGGAGAAGGATTTTTTATGTCCGTTCTGCGAAAAAACTCCCACCCTACCCGCAGTTTGAAGAATAGAAGTGAAAGTAAAAAATCGGGTAAGATAACAACTAAAAGCTTTAGTCCACCGTTATCATTACTACATCCCGAGCGCTGGGAAATAGTGATGGATAATAATCAAATAAATGCCTACGACAAAAACCGATTAGATGATTTTTTGTTACTCAATAAACATCTTAAATGTATGCATACAGGCATTTTGTTGGGCGAATTGAAAGGAAAAGACTTTATACCTGCAACTTGCGTAGCCTTATCCAAAATGCTCGACAAAGAATCGGTGGAAAGTGTAGAGGTAGATTACGAGACTGCTATCGCTTTTTTGCGTAAAGAAGCCGTTCAACTCCCCGAAACCGGTCGCGGCTATATTTTAGTTTGCTACAAACAGCAAGCTCTTGGTTGGGTAAAAAATGTGGGAAACAGATGCAATAATCTCTATCCGCAAGAATGGAGAATAAGAATGAAGATTTAATGATTAATGATTAGTGGTTAATGATAGATGGCTAGTGGCAAACTCTTATTTCTTGCCTCTTACTTCTTGCTCCTTGCATCTATCATTTACTGATAACTGATAACTGATAACTGAAATGAGAATTGTATTTCTGGGCTCAGGCACCTCTACAGGCATTCCCCAGATTGGGTGTAAATGTAAGGTGTGTAGCTCGACGAATAATAAAGATAAACGTTTGCGTGCTTCGGTTTTAATAAGTGTGGAATCAACAAAGATTCTTATCGACTGTGGACCTGATTTACGTCAACAACTCCTTGAAAATAATATCGACAGTTTATCGGGAATTCTACTCACGCATGAACATTATGATCACGTTGGAGGATTGGACGATGTAAGACCGCTGGGCAAAGCGCAGGTGTATGCCGAGAAAAAAGTACTGAACATTATTCAGCGAAACATGCCTTATTGTTTTGGCGAAAACAAATATCCGGGAGTACCCAGAATTCAGTTAAACGAGATAGATGAGAACCCATTTTATATCGATAATACATTCATCGAACCAATACGGGTTATGCATGCAAGATTACCCATTTTCGGGTTTAGAATTAAAAACATAGCCTATCTGACCGATGTAAAAACCATTGAGCATACATCTATCGATAAATTAAAAGATCTTGACATATTAATTATCAACGCCTTAAGAATTGATGAACATATATCTCATCTATCCTTGAGCGAGGCACTTGAGATTTCAAAAAAAATAAATGCTAAGATGACCTATTTCACGCACATGAGCCATGATATGGGATTGCACGATGAGATAAACAAAATTTTACCAGACAATATACAATTAGCTTATGATCAGCTGACAATAGAATATGACGATGTGGTAATGTGATGATCTATTGATGTGGTGATAAAAAAACAGAATAATAAATAAATAGATAAATTCCGTATCAAAGTATTTTGGTTGCTTCATAAGTTATTAAAAATAAACCTTTACACTTAAAATTACTTTTGCATGAAAACTCTCAAACTGAAAATCATAATACTGGCTTTTGGAACAGTTTTCCTATCTTCTTGTACAAAGTTACTTTATACAAGCCTTGATGTACTACGTCCGGCAAAAGTAGCCTTTAATAGTGACGTCAACAACGTACTTATTATCAACAACACAGTTCCCCAACCTGCAGACATTGGGCACTCTACTCTGTTTGCATTCGAAGAACCAAAAAAAGAAACATATAATACCGATAGCCTGTCGATATTTTGTTTAGGTGCTTTGAAGGAAGATATTGAAAGCAAAAACTTTTTTGCGTCGGTACAGTTATCGCCTAACAGTATAAACACCAGCACCGACTTTAGTTCTGCGAATTATATATCTGATGAGACAGTAAAGGGTCTCTGTAAATCAGCACAGGTTGATGCAATCATTTCGCTCGACAAAATAAAAGTAAAAGATGAAGTTACTGAGATTTTTGATGCGTCGACCAACTCCTACGTTTCAACATTGGAACTAAATTTTGAATCGTACTGGAGTATTCACTATCCAAACAAAGAAGAGTTCTATGCCTTGCAATTTAAGGACACTGTGTACTGGGAAGCAGAATCGAATTACAGAAAAAAAGGAATTAAGGAATTGCCTAAAAGAGAGAATGCATTAGTTGATGGTGCCTTGTACGTGGGGCACAACACTGTTAACCGACTTATACCTTACTGGGATAAAGTGGATAGATACTTCTTTAACCCGAACAAGAAAGACTTCAAACAAGCAATGGACTCGGTATACGTAAAAAACTGGGGTTCGGCTATTTCCAATTGGCAAAAAGTATTCGATAAAAGCAAAAGCAACTGGATAAAAGCACAAGCAGCTAATAACATAGCCATTGCTTATGAAATTACCGGTAATGTAGATAAAGCATTAGAATATGCTTCGCAAGCATTCTACAACCTTCAGGAACTATCTTTTGCCGATTATAATTCATTTGTACGAATTGCAGATTATGTTACCGAATTAATCCAACGTAGAAAAGAAATGATAACGCTGAAGAGTCAGCTTGGCGAGAAATAAAATTCAACAGGCTTGAAAGCTGATGATTGAAAATTTCCAAAACAACTTATTCATTCCAACATAAACTCACTAAAAATTACGCATTATGTTTTCACCAAACGACGAAACCATCTTAGAAAAAAGAGGAATCACCACCAAACAAATTGAAGAACAGCTACATTCATTTGTAACCGGATTTCCATATTTAGAAATTAAAAGTGCAGCCGAGATAGGCAGTGGCATAGTTCAGGTATCAGAAGGTGAAATAAACAATTTCCTTACCGAATGGGAAAATTATTTACAAACTGAGGCTATTATACAGAAGTTTGTACCTGCTTCGGGAGCTGCAAGTCGCATGTTCAAAGACCTCTTTGAATTTTTGGAAAAGGATGCTACAGAACCGGAAAATGCTTTTGAAAAGAAATTTTTCGCTGAAATCGAAAAGTTTGCTTTTTACAATGATTTAAACGAGATCTGTAAAAAGAATGACAGCAAGTCAATTCCGGAACTTATTGCTGAAAAATCATTTAAACCGGTAGTTAAAAATTTACTTTCAGACAAAGGATTGAACTATGGCGCATTGCCAAAAGGCTTGCTTAAATTCCACTCCTACCCCGCCGAAAAGCGTACTCCAACTCAAGAGCATTTGGTAGAAGGAGCCTTGTATGCAAATGCTTCCGGCAAAGTGAATATTCATTTCACCGTTTCTAAAGAGCATCGCGCCTTGTTCGAAAAGCACATAAACGACTGTATCAATTTTTATGAAAAGAACTTCAATGTGAGCTACAATGTTAGTTTCTCTGAGCAAAAACCGTCCACCGACACGATTGCTGCAGATGCTGACAATGCTCCGTTCCGCGATAAAGGCGAGTTACTCTTCCGTCCGGGTGGTCACGGCGCACTTATCGAGAACCTGAATGACCTGAATGCTGATGTTATCTTCATCAAAAACATCGATAATGTAGTACCGGATTCGCTAAAAAGCAGTACTGTAAAATACAAAAAACTAATTGCAGGTTTATTGGTTCATCTTCAACAGCAAAGCTTTGCTTACTTACACGAACTGGAAAACGAAGCCATATCAAATGCCAAACTATCTATCGTTGCCCAGTTCTGCGAAGTGCGCCTGAACAATCATCATTCAGATGTACACTCACTTTCGCAACCGGAATTGAGAAACTATCTTTACACCAAATTAAATCGGCCTATCCGTGTATGCGGGATGGTAAAAAATGTGGGTGAACCGGGTGGTGGTCCTTTTCTAACGGTTAATGCAGATGGCACAGTGTCACCTCAGATTTTGGAAAGTTCGCAAATAGATATGAACAACGCAGTGGATAAACAAAAAATGCTAGGTTCTACCCATTTCAATCCCGTTGATTTGGTGTGCGGAGTAAAAAACTACAAGGGTGAAAAATTTGATCTAGTGAAGTACGTTGATAAAAAAACAGGATTTATCTCCATCAAATCAAAAAGCGGAAAAGAATTGAAAGCATTGGAATTACCGGGTCTTTGGAATGGAGCTATGAGCGACTGGAACAGCATTTTTGTGGAAGTACCTATCGACACCTTCAATCCGGTAAAAACAGTAAATGATTTGCTGAGACCGGAACATCAATAATCAATTATTAATACAATAAAAACGCAAAGGTTGAATTCACATTCAACACTTTGCGTTTCTTTTATATGCTGCTTTAAAAATTGAAATAAACGATCTCTTCCTACTGCTTACTGTTTACTGCTTCTTTAACGACTTCTGCTTTAATCACTATAATATTTTCGACAGGTCGGTTGTTTGGAGCAGTCTGAGCTTTCGAAATTTTCTCTACAACATCCAGTCCTTCAATCACTTCCCCAAATACCGTATAATTACCATCTAAATGCGGTGTTCCTCCAATTGTTGTATAGTCCTTCCGCTGTTGAGACGTAAAGTGATATGTTGAAGTATTTATCATTTTAGTTCGTACTTCATTCAGAATAGTATCACGAGTAGCATCCAATTTTGCTATATTATTCTCTGTTTTGAACTTATCTATTTGAGTTTGTTTAGACTTAGATATATCCTGATATAACTTAGCATATACCTTCTCCTCATTCACTTTTTCCATTTCATTTAACTCATCGTTTGTATACACTCTCCCTTGAACAATATAAAACTGACATCCAGAGGACACTTTCAATGGGTTCCGTTTATCGCCTTCTCGAGCAGCTGCAAGCGCACCACGTTTATGATAGTATTGAGGGTAAACAAACTCCGCAGGGATAGTATAACCTACATCGCCGGCACCTAACGTCGCATTGGCGGTAGCTGCCTTAGATTTCGGATCACCTGCCTGAATCATAAAATTAGCGATCACACGGTGAAACAAAACTCCATTATAGAAACCCTGATTCACCAGTTTCAGAAAGTTATCACGATGTTTTGAAGTTTCAGGATATAACTTCAGGGTTATTTTTCCATAAGTTGTTTCCAATGCAACAATGGGAGCTGGTTCACTACCGGCGGCATGCATTGAGTTCATGCCTATTAGCAGCAAAAAAAATAAAAATAAATTTTTCTTCATAAGCTTATAATTATAATTGTTCAAATAGATGAGTCAACATTGAATATCAATGCAAATATACAGAAAATATAGCTTTAATAAAAAATAACGGAATGAAATTAGAAAAACCGAGGGGTGTTAATAAATATTTATTACATTTGTGGAAAATATACAAAATCACCTAGGGGTTAACTGGTTTTCGTTGGGATCAGCTAAAAAACTAAAACCACCGTTCTAAAAACGCAACTACTAAATTTTTAATTATTACTGATAACTGATTATGTCCGATAAATATGAGATTTCATTTTCGCTAGATATACTAAAAAGATATGTTGTTTTCTTTTTCAAAAAATTTTATGGTGAATACATTGTGGTTGGGCGTGAAAACATCCCTACCGATTGTCCAATAATATTTGCTCCAAATCATGTTAATGCGTTGATGGATGCACTTGCTGTTCATTCCGTTGTTCCGTCCAACCTACCTGTGACGTTTCTCGCACGTTCCGACATGTTTAATAAAAAGCACATAGCCAAAATGCTTTATTTTGTAAAAATGTTACCGGCATTCCGAATGCGTGATGGCGTTGAGAACCTGGGTAGGAATGCAGAAATTTTTGATAAATGTGTAGATATTCTTCATCATAACAAATCTTTGGGTATAATGCCTGAAGGTAACCAGGGTGAGGACCACAAACTTCGTCCGCTCGTAAAAGGCATTTTTCGGATTGCATTTGCAGCGCAAGAAAAATATGGAACAACACCGGCAGTGAAAATCATTCCTATTGGTATTGATTTTGGTCATTTGGTGAAGTTTGGTAAACATATTATTATCAATATCGGGAAACCGATAGAAGTATCGGACTATATGAAGTCTTACGCCGAAAATCCTGTTACTGCTACGAATGACATTCGCGAAAAGTTACGCAGTGATCTAAATGTCTCGACACTTGATCTGGCAACCGACACCTATAACAAATGTTTTGAAACTGCTGTAGAGGTGGCGTACACCACCGTTCAGAAAAATCAGAACCTGCCGAATGGAACGGTTTTCAAATTTGTAGCAAAACAAAAGGTAGCCGCCAAATTGGTAGAAATTGAGAGTATCGATTCAAAAAAAATAGTCGAATTAGCCATATTTTGTTCGGAATATAAAGCGAATCTGAAGAATCTCAAGTTACGTTCATGGCTATTTGAACATACTAATTTCAACAAAGCCCTACTCCTACTCGATAGCTTATTACTGCTTTCCACTTTGCCGATATTCTTATATGGTTTTATACTTAATTTTCTTCCCTTTTTTGTTCCTGTTTGGCTTCGAAAAGCAATGAAAGTAGAATACGGAGGCTTCAATAGTTCATTGCATTTTACGTTCAGTCTTTTTTCATTCCCTATCTTTTACACGCTACAAACAGGGCTTTTTGCCTACTTTGCAGCTTTATCATGGTGGATGGTTATTATATTTTATGTCAGTCAGTATTATTTAGGCAAATGGTCGCTAGCCTGGTATAATGAGTTTAGAAAGCATATTGCTAAAGTTCGCTTTAGCGTATTGAAAAGACGAAAAAATCCTGTTTTTGAAAAGACACAGGATCTTCACAAAAAAATAGTCCAATTGATTAATTTTTAATCAATTGGACTATGAATTATGAATTATGAATTAATTACACTGTATCCATAAAACTGCGTTGCACTTTATTGAAAATTACAATACCAATAACCATAAGCACCACCATAAAACCAAAACTATAGCCCAGTTGTCCCCAACTAAACGTACCAACACCCATAGTTCCGTATTTAAACGTTTCTACAATGGAAGTTACCGGGTTAAGTGCCATTATCCATTGCCTTTTGGGTGACATACTACTCAACGGATAAATGATGGGCGTGGCATACATCCACAATTGAACTATAAAGGTAAACAAGATAGTCAGATCACGATACTTTGTAGTCATCGACGAGATGATAATTCCAAACCCCAAAGACAGGCCTGCCAGCATAAGAATAAGCAATGGTAACAACAGAACATAGACATTCGGTGCTATTGCCACTCCCACCAAGATATAATAAATATAGACCGCCAGAAACATTAAAAATTGAATACCCATACGTACTAAATTTGATGCTACCGTAGATAAAGGTACAATTAAACGAGGAAAGTAAACCTTCCCAAAAATAGCCTGATGGGTGGTAAATGTTGATGAGGTTTTATTCAAACAATCGGCAAAATACTGCCAACAAACGATTCCGGCAAGATAAAACATAGGTTGAGGCAAACCATCGGTTGGAATGCCTGCAATCCCTCCAAAAACAATCATATACATGATAGTGGTAATGGCAGGCTGAATAAAAAACCAAGCCGGACCAAGAATTGTTTGTTTATATTGCGTAATGATATCGCGTTTTACAAACATCGAGAACAAATCGCGATATTGCCAAAGCTCTTTAAAATCTATGTCAAAAAGTTTATTCTTGGGCTTAATGATGGTAGTATATTCCATTTTTCTGAATTATTGATGCTCTGAATTATATTAGCCTATTGCCTCGTACTCAAAACCCGATTCCAACAGTTCATTTTTATCGTAGATATTTCTTCCATCGAGTATTAATGAACCTTTCATCGTTTTCTTCACAACCCCCCAACTAGGCATACGAAACTCTTTCCATTCGGTAACCAACAGTAAAGCATCGGCTTCCAGAGCTGCATCATAAATATCGGTGGCAAAATAAAGAGCTGTATTATTTATCAAATTGCCCATTTTCGACTGAAGTATTTTTTTAGCTTCGGGCATAGCCACCGGATCAAAAACCCGAACATGACAACCTGCTTCCAACAATTTTTCAATCAAAACCAATGATGGAGCTTCACGCATATCGTCAGTGTTGGGTTTAAAGGATAATCCCCAAATAGTAACTGTCTTTCCTTTTAAATCCTTGTTCCAACGTTTTTGTAATTTATGAAAAAGCACTTGTTTTTGGAATGCATTTACTTCCTCAACGGCTTTAAGCACTTTCAATTCGTACCCATTTTGCTCGGATGTTTGAATCAAAGCTTTTACATCCTTTGGAAAACACGAACCACCGTAACCACAACCGGCATAAAGAAACTTACCGCCAATGCGCTGATCGGATCCAATACCTTTACGCACCATGTTGACATCCGCACCTACCAATTCACACAGATTTGCCATATCATTCATAAAACTTATACGGGTAGCCAACATCGCATTGGCCGCATATTTGGTCATTTCTGCAGAAAGAATATCCATAAAAATAACACGGAAATTATTCAACAAAAACGGACGATACAGTTTGGTAATCAATTCTTTGGCTTTCTCACTTTCCACGCCTACCACTACCCTGTCAGGACTCATAAAGTCCTTAATAGCGTCACCTTCTTTCAAAAATTCTGGATTAGAAGCCACATCAAATTCAATGGCAACTCCACGTTTATCTAACTCACTTTGAATAGTTTGACGCACTAAAGTTGCAGTTCCAACGGGAACTGTACTTTTGGTGACCAGCAATACGTATTGTTGCATGTGCTGTCCAATGGTTCGGGCAACTTCTAACACATATTTCAAGTCGGCACTTCCATCTTCGTCGGACGGAGTACCCACAGCACTAAAAACCACCTGTACATCAGGTAAAACTGCAGTTAAGTCTGTACTGAAATGTAAGCGTTCCGCCTTTACATTGCGCAACACCATATCTTCAAGTCCCGGTTCGTAAATCGGAATGATACCCTTAGCGAGGTTCTCAATTTTCTGAACATTAATATCCACACAAGTAACATCAACACCCATTTCGGCGAAACACGTACCCGAAACCAACCCAACGTAGCCTGTTCCTACAATTGCAATTTTCATTATTCTTCTTTTTGTCGAATTAGCAAAAGTTGGTCATCAATGGATAATACTTTTGAACCACTGACAACCAACTATCTATTTTTGTACTATTTTTAGTATGCAGCCACTACATTTTTAATTCCTTCTTCCAGTGAGATAGAAGGTTTCCAACCCAAGTTATTCAACTTAGAAACATTCATCAGTTTACGTGGAGTACCATCAGGCTTGGTTGCATCCCAATTAATTTTGCCTGTATAACCAACTGTTCTCTGAACCATTTCCGATAATTCCTTGATTGAAACATCGCTCCCACAACCGGCATTTACATGCGAGGGTAAGGTATCCGGAGCATCATAGTTCTGAAGTAGATAAACACTCGAATCGGCCATATCATCTACATGCAAAAACTCACGTAACGGAGAGCCTGAACCCCAAAGGGTGATAGCCACTTCTCCCTTATCATTTGAAATACCATATTTGTTCAGTATTTTCAATATCACTTCATCATCGGCTGATCCATCTACTCCTTCTATTGGGCGTTTATTCAAATCATCGTGCAAAGCTGCCCAATCATTCTCCAAAAGGCTTTTTCCCAATACCATCTTACGAATCAAAGCAGGTAACACATGCGATTTTTCCAAATCGTAATTATCGTTTTGTCCATACAAATTGGTAGGCATAATGGAGATAAAGTTGCAACCGTACTGCGCATGGTAGGCTTCACACATTTTGATACCCGCTATTTTAGCGATAGCGTAAGGTTCATTGGTGCTTTCCAAAATACCTGTCAACAATGCATTTTCGCTCATTGGTTGAGCAGCATCGCGTGGATAAATACACGATGAACCCAGAAACAGAAGTTTCTTCACACCACTCAAATAGCTTTGATGAATGATATGATTCTGTATCATCAAATTCTCGTAAATAAACTGAGCACGATAGGTATTATTAGCAACAATACCACCTACTTTAGCAGCAGCAAGCACCACAAATTCAGGTTTCTCTGTTCCAAAAAAAGCTGATACTGCTTGCTCGCTGAGTAAATTGAGTTCATCTTTTGAACGGGTTACTATATTTGTGAATCCTTTTGCTTCGAGGTTACGTTTTATGGCCGACCCAACCATTCCATTGTGACCGGCAATATATATTTTTGAATCTTTGTTCATTCGTTTGTTGTGTAAGAAACGGTGTAAAGGTGTAATACTTGGTGTAAAGGTGTAATTTAGTCTATTCGCTTTTTATATGCTTTAATCAAAATAGTGTTTAATAGTTAGTTGACATAAAGAACTAACTATCAAAGCAATTACACCTTACACTATTAAACAATCACACCATTCTGGGTTATTCGAAATAATTCAACACATTGTATCCACCTTCTTTCAGATAGGTTTCTTTTTTCATTAGATGAACATCGGAGCGCATCATATCTTCAACCAACGCTTTTAAATCATATTCAGGAATCCAGTTAAGTTTTGTACGCGATTTTGTTGCATCTCCGATCAACAAATCCACTTCTGTTGGACGGAAGTAGTTTGCATCAACTTCCACAATCGGACCTTCAATGGCACGAATGGCAGCTAAGAACTCAGCTCCGATTTGAGATGTAAATACATCCTCATTTATTTCTGAGATATATCCTTTTTCATCAATCCCTTCGCCTTTAAACGCAATAACAATACCTATTTCAGCAAAAGCCATGCGTACAAACTCACGCACTTCGGTAGTAATACCGGTAGCAATTACATAATCACTCGGTTCGTCTTGTTGAAGAATCAGGTACATGGCACGTACATAATCTTTTGCATGTCCCCAGTCGCGTTTAGATGATAAATTACCCAGAAATAACTTGCCCTGCATACCCATAGCAATACGAGCTGCTGCACGGGTAATTTTACGCGTTACAAAGGTCTCACCACGTAAAGGTGATTCGTGATTAAATAAAATACCATTACTTGCATGCATTTTATATGCTTCGCGATAATTTACAGTAATCCAGTAAGCATACATTTTGGCCACAGCATAAGGCGAACGTGGATAGAAAGGAGTTGTTTCTTTTTGCGGAACTTCTTGTACTAAACCGTAAAGTTCAGAGGTAGAAGCCTGATAAACGCGGGTTTTCTCTGTTAGACCAAGTAAACGAATTGCCTCTAGTAAACGTAATGTACCTATTCCATCGGCATTGGCAGTATACTCGGGGGTATCGAAACTTACTTTTACATGGCTCATAGCTGCCAGGTTATAAATCTCGTCCGGCTGCGTTTCCTGAATAATACGGGTCAGGTTCATCGAGTCTGTCATATCGCCATAGTGCAATACGAAATTACGATTATCAACGTGTGGGTCCTGATATAAATGGTCAATGCGTTCGGTATTAAACATCGATGAGCGACGTTTCAATCCGTGTACGATATATCCTTTTTTTAATAATAATTCGGCTAAATACGCGCCGTCTTGTCCGGTTACTCCGGTAATCAATGCTACTTTCTTCATCTTGTTTCTTTTAAATCAATACAAATTTTTCTTGGTTTTTTACTTTCTTCTCTAAGTGTATAATGATAATTATGCACAAAAAGTTTTAGCTCTGTCATTTATACATTAAAGTTCGCTATCATCCTCGTAATATTTAGCATATTGCTCATTGGCTTGCTGCTTCTTTTTCTTCGATGTATATTCAAAACCATATGAATAGCGGTATCCGTATGAATTGTATTTAGAATAATGCGATCCATCATTACTTCCAACGTCATTCATAACCGTATACATATTCTTAATATTATCAAACTTCAGTTGAGTACTTAGTCGTTTATAAAGACCTTTATTCGTTTTACCGCTACGCACCACAAAAATAGTAGCATCAACCAATGCTGCCAGAGAGTAAGCATCTGTCACAATACCGATTGGACTTGAATCGACGATGATAAAGTCGTATCGCTTACGGAGTTCAGCAAACATTTCAATCAGTTTTTCGGAACGAATTAATTCACCCGGATTTGGAGGTATAGTACCTGCCGGTAAAATATCAAATTCGGCTCCGGGATATCCTTGTATAATAATTTCATCGAGCGTACATTGATTAATCAAATAATTACTTACACCATTTGTCTGAACAATATCAAATCGTTGATTTATACTTGGTTTACGAATATCCATATCTACCAAAATTGTTCTCGGACTTACCATAGCGTAAACTGCCGCCAGGTTTATGCAGAAATAACTCTTACCGTCACCCGACTCAGTAGAAGTGGCCATCACCATGATATTCGTTTTACGCTTAACAATAAACTCGATACGGGTTCGAATAACCCGAAACATTTCGGTAAAGGTTGAGCGCGGATTCTTTTGTACCAACGAAGGGTCGGTACTGGTGGTGTGACGTACCGAACCAATTAATGGGAACGACGAATTTTTTTCGATATCTCTTGTCGATCTGACTGTATTATTCAATAATTCAATAACAATAACAATAACGGCTGGAATCAGTAATCCCAATATCAAAAACATCATGGTAGTTTTTGATTTTTTATCTGAATTAGTGATTTGCACAATTCGAGCTTTATCCAAAATAATATTATCCGGAGAGTTCGAAGCCTTTAGAATATCCGATTCGGCACGTTTTTGAAGGAAAAACGTAAAATAGTTATCATCCATTTTATATTTTCGTTCAATCGCAATCATTTCCAATTCTTTTTTTGGCAATTCTTTGATTTCGTCATTAACTTTAGCATAACGAGCCTTAAAATCTCTCTTTTCAATATCCATCGACGCCCGCATACTCTTCATCACTTCCAACACTGTATTTTTTGCGTTGTTTATTTCTTTCGTATACTTAGCATAATACATATTTTTATCGCTCACATCACTTCTGAGCGTATACAAATCATTGATTTTCTGAACCATTGCAATCAGCATAGGATCATTAACCCCAAGGCTTGTTGGAGCCACTACCGTACCATCTTCAAGATTGGTTTTCAGGTATTTTGTCAAATAATTCAGGTAGGTTTCGCGCAGTTTGAGCTCAGATTCCTGAGCATCATATTTGGAAGCTTTCCCTAGCAGGTCGGCGGTATGACTAGCCACATCCACAATCTGGTTCTCTTGTCTGAAACGCGTCATTTCATCTTCTGAAACAGAGAGACTTTTTGCAACGTCTTTCAATTGGCTATCAATAAATTTAATCGTTTTATTAGCAGCTTCATTTTTACGTTCAAGGTTATCTGACAAAAAGCACTCACAAAGTTTATTTATAAAGTCAATATCCCTATCAGGTGTATCGCTTTCCATCGAAACTTGCAACACTGATGAACCTTCCACTTCATACCCAAATTTTAATCGGGAAGAGAAATCAGACACCAATGACTCCTTTGATCTAAACTGAAAATAAAACTCGGAATTAATATAATTTTTGTTGAGGTAATGAACCGTCAGAAAAAATAGGTTGTCTTGCAAAGGTTGCTCAAAGCGTCCATTAAGACTAAACTTTTCATAATTTTTATTATCGTCGACAGTTATGGTATATGTACCATTTGAATGAAGGTTTATTTTAAATAGCAGATTGTAAGCCTCCGGTGCAATATAGTCCGTTTCAACATATATCGGTGAATTGTTATATAAATTACGGGTTTTAAAACTCCCCTTCGAAATATAATCTACTTTAATAAACGGCAAACTATCTACAACCTTGCTAATCAAATCATAAGAACCAAACATAATGACTTGATTCCGAGCATTTCGGTAGCCTGACTCCACACCAAAACCTTGCATTAAGCCCATAGCATTAGCCGAAGGAGTTCGCGATTCTTCAATCATCACCTTTCCCGCAGTTTGGTATGTTGCCTTCCAGGTTCTGTTTTCGAGCGATGCCAATCCTAACGACAATACAACTCCGATAACAAATAAATACCAGAAATGAAGGAAATAATTCACCCATTCGATTATATCAAAACCCGATTCCTCTTCTTCTGTAAATGGTTGTTTTTCGTAATTATTTGATTCCATAATGCGTTCTTAATTTTTAGTATAAAAAAGGAATTGGCCTGTTACAATTACTTGCTATAATTCAAGACATTGAATAATAACGACATTGAGAATGTAATGACTCCTAAGAGCGTTGAATAATTAGTAACTTTATAGAAACTTGAGTATTCGCGTTTCACATAAATAATATCATTTGGATAAATATAATAGTATTTTGAATCGATAATGCTTTTGGGACGGATATCAAACTCAAGAATTTGAGTTCCACTATTCACTTCACGAATGATTCTAACATGCCTTCTATCACTGGATTCATTAAAGTCGCCGGCCAGAGACAATGCCTGAAAGATGGTCAGTTTTTCTTTGTAAATCGGGAAAACGCCATAACCGGCATCACCAAACACCGAAAATGTTTTATTGGCAAGGCTAAGCTTAACAGTAGCTTTAGGAATAAGTTCTCTGAATCGTTTTTCTACAACCAAAGAAGCTTCATTGAGAGTAAGACCTTCTACCGGTATATTTGATACAAAAGGTAAATCAATAGTACCATCAGTGTATACGCGATAGGAAATTTGATTTTGTCCGCCTGAGCCTGTTTCGGGAGATATTAATTTTGAAAGTCCGGTTTCGTCGTCAGAAATAAGTCGGTATATAATTTCATCATTCACACGAATCCGGTAATCAGTATAATCCGTTTTGGGGTAGTTAGGTAGCGAAGTATTGCCGTCCTGAAGCAATCGCATACTTTTATAACTGTAACACGATGAGAATAAGAGCAGAGCCAAAAACAACGAGAATAGTTGAGTTTTATTTATCATATGAGCTGTACATCGAGTTAATATTAAGGACTAAATAAAAATTGACAACTAGTTAGCAGCTGGTGTGGTTGTAGTTGTTGCGCTTTTCTCCAGAAAAGTTTTATAAATAATAACGCCAAATGAATAGGTAGTTACGACTGTCGAAAGTGCAGTCCAAAAGGTTGAGACTCCAAAGAACTGTGATTTCATAGGTTGCAGAAATATCACATCATTTGGTTCCAGATAATAAAACTCTGAATGCATAATGTCGACACTTCGGGCATCAAAAACCTTAATTTGAGTTCCTTTATTGGTTTCGCGTAAAATTTTAATGGTACTTCGGTCGGTATAATAACTAAAATCACCTATCATTGCGAGGGCCTGAAATATATTTACTTTCTCGCGGGGGAAGGCAAACCGACCTGATTTTCCGGAGCCGACAATGCTGAAATAGCGGCTCACCATCCGAACATCAACTGAATTGATTTTTAATATCGGTTCAATTGATTTTTCCAGAGAGCCCTTTGCTTCTCGGATTGTTTTACCACACAAAACAACAGCACCAACGAGCGGTAACTTTATTTCTCCGTTTTTATCGATCGTATAGGTATATAAATCATTACTTTCGCCACCAGAACCACCCTGCATTTGAGAACTCATATTCGAAGAGCCATTAAACAGCACATTCGTTTTATCATCAATGGAATACACCTGAATAAACAATTTGTCACCTTCTCTTAAACGATAATCCTGATATTCAACCGTATCTTTGTACGAAGGAATAAAATTTTTAGTAGTCTGCATATAATTCGTCTCATGAGTAGTAATACAGGATGTGAACTGAAAAGTTAACATCGTGATATACAAAAGTTGAATAAACTGTCTACGCATACTTGTTGTATTTATTAATGAATTCGAAGCAAAGATAAACAAAAAATGTAAAATAGTTGCAGAAATACCTAAAAATGGAGACTATTACTCTTAATTCCCCGTTTGAAAAATCGACGTTAATATTGAGTTTATATTTATACAAATATAAAATAGCAGATTGAACACTATTTTCCCTGATTCTCAGTTATAGCTTCAATAGTTCAGCTTACATGCTATCCCGAAACAGAACACCTTATATCATTAAACTACACTACTATTTTTTCATTATTTAAAATCATAATCAAAGAATGACTAAATTATAAATTAAATCCATTATTTTTGTACGATTTTTGCGTTTAAGGTTTATATGTTATTTTTGTTTCACAAAAAAAAAATACAGGACCGGATATCAAATAACAAAAAACACCATTATGACTAAAATAAATTCATGTATTTTTACACTACTTGTACTTGCTATTTTCACATCGTGCGATTCACGTAAAGAGCAAGAAAAACAAGCAGATATACGCTTAAAGCATATTGAACAGCTTATTAGCCAAAATACCTTGAATGCAGCTAAAATTGAGATTGATAGCATACATATATTATTTCCAAAACTGGTTGAAAAACGCAAAATTGCAGCTGCTTTTGAAGATACCATTGTGCGAAGGGAAAGTTCCCGAACATTGGCGTATTGCGACAGTATTTTACCAAAAAAACAACATGAGCTCGATTCTATTCAACGAAATTTCAGATTTGAGAAAGATGAATCTTATCAGGAATTTGGAAACTTCGTGTACAAAACTCAACTAACCGAAAGTAATTCCAGCAGAATTTATATAAAATCGTATGTGGACGAAAACAGCGATTTGTATCTGATAAGCAATTATTGTGGCCCGAAAATTGAACATAGTTCTATCGAAGTATCGGTAGATGATTTGCTGGCCAGAACGGACACCTTAGCAACAACGAATGCAGCCAATCATAGTTTCAATGATGGAGGAACGCACTGGGAAACACTGACCTATAAAAACGATGCCGCAAACGGAGTGGCAGGTTTTATTACTCAGGAAACTTCGAAACGAATCAAAGTGTCGTTGCATGGAAAAAAATCCTACGTTTACTATCTTGCTGATTCCGATAAAAAAGCCATTGCCGAAACCTATCGTTTATGGGTCGTAAAAAAAGATGTGACCCAACTTGAAAAGGAAATAAAAAAGGCGAAAATAAGAATCGCAAGAATAAACAAATTCCGCAAATAAATTGTCCTTCGTTTTTCAACAAAAGCCACAGTTTATTGTTTAATACAGAAATTAAGCTATAAAATATAATTCAAAAGTTATTTAGAAAACATGAAAAAAATCTTCCAATTGCTTGTCATCTGCCTTTTAGTAAGCACTACTGCAATGGCACAACAAACTTCAAAATTTCAAATTACCGAATTAACCGCTAAAGAGTTCAAACAAAAAGTATGGAACTTCGAAAAGGACAAATCTATTAATCGTTTAAGTAAGCTACCTATTATTCTGGACTTTCATGCTACCTGGTGTCGTCCATGCAAAATGCTGGCACCCCATTTACAGGCTATTCAAAATAAATATAACGAAAAACTAATTGTTTACAAAATTGATGTAGACAAAGAACCTGAATTAGCACGACTTTTTAAAGTGGAAGCTATGCCTACAATTGTTTTTATCGGAGCAAAAAATAAATACACCTCAGAACTAGGATACAGAGATTACCCTGAATTCGAAGCATTGGTAAAATCTAAATTCGGATTGTAAGCATCAATCAAGTATATCTTCGAGAAACAACTCCATCAATCGCGAAACAGCAAATTGATCAATTTCGACGAGTGAAGTTTTAATCAATTCCGACAATACAGCGTTTTCGTCCGTAATTTTCACGGTGACAAATTGCGCATAAATGACCCGATGACTCAAAATATGTTTCATCGGGTTTGATATTTTCACTACCTCCACTTCGCCAATTCCGCTAAAAAGATTTTTGAAACCATCAGTTTCCATCAATTCTTCAACCGTGAGTAATGAATCGGCTTCAACTAACGGAAATTCAAACAGGTTTTGCCACACATCTTTTGCTATTCGTTTTTGCAAATATGTCTTTCCACCCAGTTCAATAAAAAAGTAATTGAAATAGCGGTTTGTCACCTTCGTTTTTTTCGATTTAATCGGCAATTTATCTACAATACTTAATTCGTGAGCGCGACAATTCTGTTGTAACGGACAAGCAGCACAGTCCGGCGATACCGGCACACATTGCAACGCCCCAAATTCCATAATTGACTGATTATGAATTCCGGGATCGGACTTAGAAATCAACTCCTGTGCTAAACTTCCAAATTCTTTTTTCCCCGTACCCGAATCAATGGGAGTTTCAATGCCAAACAGTCGCGATAACACACGATACACATTTCCATCCACCACGGCAAAGGGCTGATCGTAGGCAAAGGAGCAGATAGCGGCGGCTGTATAGTCCCCTACTCCGGCTAGTTCTAGCACATCAGCATGTTCGAACGGAAAAATGCCGCCAAAATTAGTCATCACCTGCCGTGCAGCCTTGTGTAAATTTCGCGCCCTCGAATAATATCCCAGCCCTTGCCAGTATTTCAACACCTCATCTTCATCCGAAAGAGCTAAATCAGCTACAGTTGGAAAGCGTTCGATAAAGCGCAGGTAATAACTCATACCCTGATTTACACGTGTTTGTTGCAATATAATTTCCGAAATCCAAATTAAATACGGATCAGAAATATCCCTCCACGGCAATTCTCGCTTATTGGCTAAATACCATGCAGAAAGTGTATCGGAAATATATGTTGAATTGCTATTATTATTCATATGAAAAAATGTATAAAAATACTTTATTTACGGTATTGCACGGTATGTGAATATGTCGCATCTTTGCACCACAAAAGTAAGGCCGATAAATCGAGCTACAAAATCAGAACTATTAAAACTGGAACTCAACGTAAAAGAGATTTTGTTTTAGTTGATGGATTCAGCTCAATTTACGAACATTATTGATGTAAGTCATCCAGAACTTCATTATCTGAGTTTTAAAACCATTGTAACAGGTTTGAAGGTTTAATATGTGAAGTATCAAGTATTTCACTCAATAAAAATAAAGCCAAAACAGTTCAACACGAGCCAAACAGCAAATTCATCCAAAACTTTTACTAAACATAAAACACTGTAAATCAAACAGAACTGAGAAGTGTAATTTAGACTCAATTTTCTTCACCGTCGTGATTAACAAATTTTATCAATTAGCGGCTAAAATTCTAAGTATTCACGAAATTGAAAAGCTACTGAGAACTAAGCTTATAAAAAAATAAAGTTTTGAAATTTCAGAAAAAAAAGACCGCAATTGTTTTTTAATCAGAATAAAAGCTATATATTTGCAGTCCGTTTTGAAAAGCATAAAACATTAATAATTTATTAACATATAAAAATTTACTCAAATGACTAAGGCAGACATTGTAAACGAGATTGCAAAAAATACAGGTATTGACAAAGTGACTGTATTAACAACTGTTGAAGCTTTTATGGAAACTGTAAAAGACTCACTTTCAAAAAATGAAAACGTATATTTGAGAGGCTTTGGTAGCTTCATTATCAAACAAAGAGCAGAAAAAACGGCTCGTAATATTTCAAAAAATACTACGATTATTATCCCAGCTCACAATATACCTTCGTTTAAACCTGCAAAGACATTTGTAAGCGTAGTAAAATAATTTTTCACACAATAAATCAATCGAGATGCCAAGCGGTAAAAAAAGAAAAGGACATAAAATGTCAACTCACAAGAGAAAAAAGAGACTTAGAAAGAATAGACACAAAAAGAAATAGTCTTACTGGTCTTTAGTTATAAAGTCCAAGAAAACAAACTTATAAGCTAAATTCTTGGCTTTAAGTTTGTTTTTTCTTTATAAAAAACAGTCAAAAACCAAAAATCAAAAAAAAGTGAATAGCGAACTAGTAGTTGATGTGAAAGCATCCGAAATTTCTATTGCGCTGCTCGAAGACAAACGCCTTGTAGAGATAAACCAAGAAGGACGAGAAGAACAATTCGCCGTTGGAAATATCTATATGGGCAGGGTAAAAAAAATAATGCCCGGTTTAAATGCAGCTTTTGTAGACGTAGGTTACGAAAAAGATGCTTTTCTACACTATCTTGATTTAGGTTCCAATTTCAACACCCTTACACAATTTACAACGCAGGCACTTAGCGACCGTAAAAAGGCGCCTGCCATTCAAAAAACAAAACTGCAACCGGAAATTGAGAAAAACGGTTCAATCAACGACATCCTTAAAACAGGTCAGGAGATATTGGTTCAGGTAACCAAAGAACCCATCTCAACCAAAGGACCGCGATTGACTGCCGAAATATCCATAGCCGGACGGTTTTTAGTTCTTATCCCGTTTGCCGATAAAGTGTCGGTATCGCAAAAAATAAAAACGGAGGAAGAGCGTTTACGACTGAAACAACTGATTCAAAGCATCAAACCCAAAGGATTTGGAGTTATTGTAAGAACTGTTGCCGAGGAAAAAAAAGTAGCTGAACTCGATAACGAGTTGAAGATTTTGGTAAAACGCTGGGAAGAAGCTGTCGCCAAAACACAACAAGTCAAAGGAGTTTCGCTTATTTTAGAAGAATTAGGTCGCACGGTGGGAATAATTAGAGATTTATTCAACCCAAATTTCAAGCATATTCATATCAATGATGCTGCAGTGTATACAGAAGTACGTGACTACGTAGAACTGATTGCACCCGAACGAAAAGATATTGTAAAACTATATCAGGAAGAAATGCCGATTTACGACAGTTTTGGTATTACCAAACAAATAAAATCGGCTTTCGGCAAAACCGTTTCATTTAAAAACGGAGCTTATCTGATTATAGAACATACCGAAGCACTTCACGTTGTAGACGTGAATAGCGGAAATCGTTCGAAAGCAGGCAATGGTCAGGAAGACAACGCCCTTGATGTGAATTTAGCTGCTGCCGACGAAATAGCCCGTCAACTTCGCTTACGCGATATGGGTGGTATAATCGTGGTAGATTTTATAGATATGCACGAGACAGAAAACCGTCAGAAGCTATTTGACAGAATGCGTGAAAATATGGCCAATGATAGAGCCAAACACAATATTCTTCCACTTAGCAAATTCGGGTTGTTACAAATGACACGTCAGCGTGTTCGTCCGGTAATACATATCGATATCGAAGAAACCTGTCCTACCTGCTACGGCAAAGGACGCACCAAGCCATCTATCCTCTTTACCGACCAACTGGAAAGTAAAATAGATTACCTGGTAAATCAATTAAATATTAAAGAGTTTGTATTACATGTTCATCCTTATGTAGACGCCTATATCTCTAAAGGTTTTCTATCGATGAAATGGCAATGGAAACGAAAATTTGGAAAAGGTTGTAAAGTAATTCCCGAACAAAAATTGGGCTTCTTACAATACAAATTTTATGACAAAAAGGGAATTGAAATTGACCTACAAGAAGAAATAGAAAAGATCTCGTAAACCGAGAACCATGAAAAGAGGCTACCCGAAATGGAGTAGCCTCTTTTTTGTATTTGAACCCCCTGGTAAGCCATCCGTTATTCATCATATAAATATTATATTATGCGTATAAATATTTATAAAATCTTTATGATTAAAAATATACCTTTGCATTAATAAAACTAACAGAAAAACACACGCTAACAACCAAAGACATGGATACAAAGCAGACTATTCTGATAATTGATGACGAAGTCCAGATACGAAGGCTTCTTGAAATAAATCTGACCGCAAATGGGTATAAGGTTGCAGAAGCCGATACAGCAAAAGATGGTTGTAACTTGGCAGCATCCGTAAATCCTGTACTTATCATTCTTGATTTAGGGCTGCCTGATATGGATGGATTGGAGGTATTGAAAAAATTACGCGAGTGGTACGCGGGACCAATCATAATTCTATCGGTCCGAAATTCAGAGGAAGACATCGTCCGCGCGCTCGACAATGGAGCTAATGATTACCTTACCAAGCCTTTCCGAACCCGTGAGTTACTGGCAAGGATACGGGTTGCCTGCCAACGCAGCATTCATCAACAGGAAGCATCGATGGTATTTGATAACCTGGTGATTGATCTGGCAAAGCATATTGCCACCAAGAACAATGAAATAATCAAACTTACCTCAACTGAATTCTCTTTATTAGCACTTTTAGCCAAAAACGAAGGTAGGGTACTTACCCATGTTTATATCCTTCAGGAAGTATGGGGCTATGGATACATTAAACAGACGCAATATCTACGGGTTTTCATTGCACAACTTCGTAAAAAGATAGAAGACGATCCTTCAAAACCTAAATTATTGATTACGGAATCAGGTATCGGGTATCGATTTAGCGGAGTTTAAAAGCGAACTACACAAACCACTGCATTGTAGGGTAGTTAGCTTTCTGATTTTAACGTGAATTCTATATAAGAATTTATATAACTAATTGAAATACATGCATCATCATTCCATTAGGGAATTTATATCCATAGAATATGTCATTTCAGTGATTAAATTCCCCGTTAGGGGATAAATATATCAACTCCCGTTCGACTGAGACTTCGGGGTGATTTGGCTGAATCGGCACTGAAATTTAACGCGCCGATCCGAAAGGATAAAAGTGTAATCTCAACCGAGTTTAGTACAATCTGAAAGAACAAAAGTGCAATCTCAACCGACTTCAGTACGATCTGAAAGAACAAAAGTGCAATCTCAGCCGATTTCAGTACGATCTGAAAGAACAAAAGTGTAATCTCAACCGAGTTTAGTACGATCTGAGAGAACAAAAGTGCAATCTCAACCGAGTTTAGTACGATCTGAAAGAACAAAAGTGCAATCTCAACCGAGTTTAGTACGATCTGAAAGAACAAAAGTGTAATCTCAACCGAGTTTAGTACGATCTGAGAGAACAAAAGTGCAATCTCAACCGAGTTTAGTACGATCTGAAAGAACAAAAGTGCAATCTCAACCGAGTTTAGTACGATCTGAAAGAACAAAAGTGTAATCTCAGCGGAGTTTAGTGTAATCTAAAAGAACAAAAGTATATTTTGGGAACTTTAATTGATAGAAAGCAGGTCAATATCTTTCAACTATCGGAATCATTACTCTATCTGAGTTAAACATAACTTCCCATTGGCACTCTATTGTTTATTGTGCTAAATCCATTTGTTTAGCAGGGATTTTGATTGTAAAAACAGCACCACCTTTTTCTCCGTTCGAAGCTGAGACAACACCTTTGTGTGCTTCAACAAATCCTTTTACGATAGACAAACCAAGTCCGGTACCACCTGCTTTTGCATCCTTGCCCCGATAGAATTTATCAAAAACCGAAGATAGCTCCGCTTCGGGGAATCCATGTCCATGATCGATAACTTTAATGATTAGATGCTCATCAGAAATCTGAATTTTCAATTCAATAATGCTTCCTTTGGGTGAATGCTGTGTAGCATTTAGAATAAGGTTATGTAACACCTGCTCTATCAATCCGAAATCTACATAAATCAAAGGAAAATCATTCGGAATATGTGTTTTAAACGTAAAGGATTCCAATTCGTATCTAAGCGATTCCGAAACTGAGTTTACTAAATCCTGAGCATCGCACCAGTCGGGATGTGGAGTAATTCTACCCGATTCGAGCCGCGACATATTCAATAAATTCTCAACTAATCGGTTCAACCGGATAGATGCAATATTGATTTCGGAATACAGTTCCTTTTGAATTGTTTCCGGAAGTTGTTGCTCCAATAAAGTTTCTGAGGAACCCATAATAGTAGCCAGAGGAATGCGCAATTCGTGCGAAATGGAATTGAACAGTGTCTTATACAGTTTTTCCGATTCACTTATCATATAGGTCTTTTTGGTGGCATTGCGCAACAACTCGCGTTCATATTTGCCTATAATCTGTGCTAACGAGGATTCCCAAAACTGTTCTTCGCCATGCGTAAAAACAGTATCCTGTTTTACCACAATAACACCAAGTGCACCATTACTACCTATCAATGGATAAAATGTGTATTCGTTTGATGGCAAAGTATTGGTAAATTTACCAGCTTTCACCGAATTTTTTTCTACCCAATTAACGATACTCATTTCACTTTCAGTGAGACTGATATCGGAACTTTCGAGCGATTTTACTTCCAGTTGATTCAAATCGTTTTTGACGACGATACAGCATTCCAATTTGAAATATCGATTAATAAAATCATCTGCCACCTTTATAACATCATCAAAGCCCGAAATGGAGTTTAGATCTTTGGTGAGTTGGTACAAAGCATGTGTGCGCTCTTCGCGTATCCGTATCTTCTTTTCCTGACGGCGGACTCTTGATGTTAACGTTCCATTCAATAGGGCGATAATAAAAAACATAGCCAGCAACAACATATCCAATGGATTATGGATAAGGAAGGTAAATTGAGGCGGGATGAAGAAATAGTCCCAAATCAACGCACTTAATGCTGCTGCAAATAGAATGGGTCCGGTGCCATAAAAAAGAGCCAGGAAAGAAACCAAAAACAACAGAATACAAGAGATAGCCTGATAACCAACAATGTCTCTTACGAAATAACTGAGTATTGAGGCTAAGCTGACAATTAGCGAAACGGTGAGATATTGTCGGAGGTTTGATGTAAATGGCGGAATGGAAGCTTTGGCATTGAACTTATCATCAACGGGCATGTCGGAACCCAAAATATAAACATCAATATTACCACTGTATTTAATCAAGCGATTTACAAAATTTCCAAGCTTCAATAGTGATTTTACACTACTAAACCGCGATTTCCCGACGATGATATGCGTGATATTTTCTTTCTGAGCATAATTTACAATCGCTTTTACCAGATCATCGTTGGTAACAATCCGAACTTTAAATCCTAACTGCTTGGCAAGGTCAATATTCAAATCGAGTTGCTCGTGGTCTTTAGCGGTCAACCGTTGAGTCGTTTCAACATAAAGTGCTTCGACATTAGCTCCCATGGTGTAGGCCAGGTTTTTGGCCCACTTCAGCAAACCGGCCGAAGAAGGGCTTACGCCAATAGCCACAAGGAAATGTAATCCCGACTTCCATGGACCACGGATGCGTTTATCCTGCATATAATCGTGCAACTGGTTATCGACACGGTCGGCAACAATACGCAAAGACATTTCACGTAGGGCAGTAATATTTCCTTTGCGGAAGAAGTTATTTACGGCTTCTTTCGAGCGTTCGGGCGTATAGACTTTTCCGTCAGAAAGGCGTTGAAGTAGTTCGTCGGGAGTAATATCAACTAATTCAATATCGTCGGAATTCTCAAAAATAAAATCAGGCAGGGTTTCACGAATAATAACGCCTGTAATTTGGGCTACCGTATCGGTACGACTTTCCAAATGCTGCACATTAAGCGTAGTGAAAACATTGATACCGTTTTCCAATAGTTCCTGAACATCCTGATAGCGCTTGTTATGACGGCTGCCGGGGGCATTGGTGTGTGCTAACTCATCCACCAACACAATCTGAGGATTTCGGGCTATAATGGCATCTAAATCCATCTCCTCAACGGAAGTGGATTTATATTCAATGGCTTTTCGGGGAATAATTTCGAAACCATGTACCAATGCTTCTGTCTCTTTCCGCTTATGCGTTTCCACATAGCCGATGACAATGTCATTTCCCTTCTTTTTCTCAATATGGGCCGCCTGAAGCATGGTGTAGGTTTTTCCCACACCAGCACACATCCCGAAGAAAATCTTCAACTTTCCCCGTTTACTCTTTTCTTCTTCTTTGGCCAAAGCTGCCAAAAGTTCGTCGGGATTGGGTCTGTCAATTTCGAAGTCGTTCATTTTAATCAAGATTAAGAGTAACCACTAAGTCACGGAGAACACAGAGAAACACTAAGAATGAAATAACAACTTTACTTAGTGACTCTTAGTGGACTAAGTGCCTTAGTGGTAAAACTTTATTTTAGTTTGTCTAGCGCAATATTCAGCAATAATACGTTTACCCGGCTTTCGCCCAAACAAGCCAACTGAGGTGCTTCACTCATATTTTCAACAAGTGATTTCAACTTTTGTTTTTGCACATTGCTAAAACTCCGTGCTGTTGCAATTCGGTTGATTTGCAGTTCGGCAGCTTCAGGTGAAATATGCGGGTCGAGACCACTTGCCGAAGCGAAAAGCATTTCGGATGGCACTTCTGCATTTTTATCCAGCTGATTGAATGCAATAAACTTATTTTTCCGTTCAGTAAACTGATCTTTTAGTTTTTTACTAGTCAAACCGTAATTACTACCACCCGAAGGTAATGGATTATTTCCAATTGCCGAAGGTCGGGAAGTAAAATAAATAGTACTGTCAGATTGTTGTCCTATTAGTTCACTTCCAATTATTTTATTATCTTTTAAAATCAAGCTACCATTAGCTTGATGTGGAAAAATAACCTGTGCAATTCCGGTAACCAAAAGCGGATATAGTATCCCGGTAAGAATGGTAAAAACCAGGAATATTTTTAATGCGATACCAAATGTTTTCATTTTTCAATTATTTTTGAATGTTCATAATATGTAATCATTTCGTTGATAGAATGTAGCAGAAAGTCAATTTCAATAATTCTTCCCGAAGAAATCAGCATGAGCTCATTGATGTCATCTTTATTATACTGTTGCATCCGTTCATACTCTTTTGTTCTTCTGTTCAAAAGCTTTTCCTTTAAATCTCTAACGAGCAGTTCCATGAATACTGAATTTATAAATTAATCAATATGTCGATAATTTTGATTCCGATAAATGGGGCAATCAAACCGCCTAATCCATAAATCAGCAAATTTTTTGTAAGTGCTCTATTGGCTGAAATTGGTTTATAAGCCACACCTTTCAAAGCCAGTGGAATAAGTGCAATAATGATTAATGCATTAAATATAATAGCACTCATAATGGCACTTTCCGGCGAACCAAGCCTCATGATATTGAGTGCCGACAAAGGTCCTTGTCCGTTGCTTCCGGCATACAGCGCAATGGAAATAGCGGGAATAATGGCGAAGTACTTGGCCACATCGTTTGCAATACTGAAGGTAGTCAGCGCACCACGGGTCATAAGCAATTGTTTACCAACTTCCACCACTTCAATCAATTTCGTTGGATTACTATCCAAATCCACCATATTGCCGGCTTCGCGAGCTGCCTGAGTTCCTGAATTCATAGCGATACCAACATCAGCTTGCGCCAAAGCGGGAGCATCGTTTGTTCCATCACCAATCATTCCCACCAAGTGTCCTTTTTCCTGTTCTTCACGGATACGACGCAACTTATCTTCAGGAGTGGCTTCTGCCATAAAATCATCCACACCTGCTTCGGCAGCAATGGCTGCAGCAGTCAACGAGTTATCTCCGGTAATCATCACCGTGCGAATTCCCATTTGACGAAGTTCGGCAAAACGTTGTTTGATTCCACCTTTTACAATATCTTTTAAGTGAATCACACCCAATACTTTATTATCTTCGGCAACTACCAGAGGCGTTGCTCCTAGTCGTGCCAATTCTGATACTGCATCGATGACTTTTTGAGAGAAAACACCATTGTTTTCTTCAATAAAGCCACGAATAGCTTGCGATGAGCCTTTACGAATCTGGTGAACCTTACCTTCCGGGGTTTTCAAATCCACACCACTCATACGCGACTGTGCGGTGAAAGGAATAAAGGTTGCGTGCAAATCAGTAATATCACGTCCACGAATATTGAATTTTTCTTTTGCTAGTATAACAATCGAACGTCCTTCGGGCGTTTCGTCGGAAAGTGACGAAAGTTGTGCAGCGTCGGCAAGTTCTTCTACCGTTACATTTTCAGCCGGAATAAAGTCAGTTGCCATACGGTTTCCCAATGTAATTGTCCCTGTTTTGTCGAGTAACAATACGTCCACATCACCTGCAGCTTCAATGGCACGTCCGCTGGTTGCAATTACATTACGTTGTATAAGCCTGTCCATTCCACTGATACCGATAGCACTCAACAAACCGCCAATGGTAGTTGGGATAAGACATACAAGTAGTGCAATTAATACCGGTATAGATAGGTTATGCGACTGTGATATTCCCGACGCATTTAAGCTGTATCCGAAGAAAGCAGGAAGCGTAACCACCGCCAAAAGGAAAATAATGGATAAACCTGACAGCAGGATAGTTAAAGCAATTTCGTTAGGTGTTTTCTGACGTTTAGCACCTTCCACCAAGGCAATCATGCGGTCGATAAAAGTATCACCGGCATCGGCTGAAATACGGATCAAAACACGGTCGCTCAATACTTTTGTACCACCGGTTACGGCAGATCTATCGCCACCACTTTCGCGAATTACCGGAGCCGACTCGCCCGTTATGGCTGACTCATCGACACTGGCAATTCCTTCAATCACTTCTCCATCCGATGGGATTACATCATTCACTTCGCAAACCACAATGTCGCCCTTGCGTAAATCGGGAGCCAATACTTCTATTTCTGTGTCGCCAACCATTTTTCGGGCAACAGTTTGGGTACGGTTTTTACGCAAGCTTTCGGCTTGGGCTTTTCCACGCCCTTCGGCTATTGCTTCAGAAAAATTGGCAAACAGTACCGTAAACCACAACCAAATGGCAATTTGTAAATTGAAAGACGAATATCCTCCTTGAAAAATTCCGAGAAAAACAATGATAGTTGTCAGAACTGCTCCGATACCAACTATAAATATAACCGGATTTTTTATCAGTAATGCGGGACTTAATTTTTTTACGCTGTCTTTTAGAGCCCGTGCAAGTAGCTTTTTATTAAAGATACTTTTATTTGATTTTGTTGTCATAATGCAAAGTATTTAGTTCCCTTTAGGGAATTAGGAGTTTAAAATGTAATTCCATTATTCATTAATAAATGTTCCACAATCGGGCCAAATGATAAGGCCGGGAAATAGGTCAACCCACCGACGATAAGAATAACGCCGATTAATAAGGCGACAAACAGCCAATTATCCGTTTGGAAAGTTCCAGTTGATACCGGTGTAATTTTCTTTTTAGCCATATTCCCGGCAATAGCCAGAATCGGTATAATCACCCCGAAACGTCCTATCAACATTCCAAAACCAAGAAGCAAATTATAAAAAACCGTATTGGCGTTTAACCCCGCAAAAGCACTACCGTTGTTACCGGCTGCAGAGCTGAAAGCGTATAACATTTCGGAGAATCCATGCGGTCCTGCATTATTTAAACTGGACAGTCCGAGGCTACTTACCGACGCCCATGCGGTAAATAACAGAATGACAAATGATGTTGCCAGATTGGCTATAATCGCCATTGTGACTTCAAATGCTTCTACTTTCTTGCCCAAATATTCTGGTGAACGACCTACCATCAACCCGGCAATAAATACCGTGAGAATAATGAATACAACCATTCCGTAAATACCTGCACCTACCCCACCGAAAATTATCTCGCCAAGCATAATGTTAATCATGGCAACCATTCCGGCTAATGGAGATAAACTATCGTGCATGGCGTTTACAGAGCCATTGGAGGCTGCTGAAGTGGAAGTTGACCAAAGCACGCTGTTGGTGATTCCTAACCGGGTTTCCTTCCCTTCCATCAATGCAGAATGACCGAGAATAGGATTGGCAGAATATTCGCCATATAATGAAATGGCTAAACCGCTGAGCAGTAATATTAGCATAACAATGAATATTGTCCATCCCTGACGTTTCGAACCTACCATTTTACCGTACGTAAAGGTTAGTCCTGCGGGGATTAATAACAATGCCAACATTTCAAGCAGATTACTCAACGGAGTTGGGTTTTCAAAAGGATGCGCACTATTGGCATTAAAAAAGCCACCGCCATTGGTACCCAGCTGCTTGATAGCTTCCTGTGATGCCACCGGCCCCATCGGAATTACTTGTTGTGCCCCCTGAAGTGTATGCGCTGTTTGATAAGTATCGAAGTTTTGAATAACTCCTTGTCCAACCAGAAAAACAGCAAATACTATTGAGAGTGGTAAAAGAACATACAAGGTAGAACGGGTTAAATCCACCCAAAAGTTACCTAACTTGTCAGTAGTCTTACGTGAAAGTCCTTTGGTTAGCGCCAATAAAACCGCTATTCCGGTGGCTGCACTCACAAAGTTCTGAACGGTAAGCGCCAGCATCTGCACTAAATAACTCAATGAAGTCTCACCGCCGTAGCCTTGCCAGTTGGTGTTGGTCATAAAACTTACAGCCGTGTTGAAGGCAGAATGCCACGACACATTGGGTAAGTTTGCCGGATTTAAAGGAAGGTACGCCTGTGTCAATTGAAGAAGAAACACAAACAAAAATCCTATTAAGTTGAACAGCAACATTCCAAAAGCATAGCTTTTCCAGTTTGTTTCTTCGGCAGCGTCAACACCTACAAACTTGTAAGTCAATCGCTCGAGCCAACCAAATGGAGCTGACATCAGATGCTTTTCGCCTGTAAACACCTTGTACATGTAACTTCCCAGAACAGGCGTTAAGCCTATCAATAGTCCGAGAAAGATGATAATCTGTAAAAAATCATAAGTTGTGAACATAGATTTATAATATTATGAGAATGAGTTGATCTTAGAATTTCTCAGGTTTAATTAGTGAATAAATCAAATAACCAAGTATAGCCAATGCTATAATTGCACCAATGATATACCCCGTCGGAGTACTCATTTCTGTTGTTGCTACCATTAATAGTTTTGTTTCCATTTTTCATTTATTTTTTTTATTTCTACATGGTGAATCTTATCTTCACTGTTATCTTTTATATCTTTATCCTTTTTATCCTTATCAATTGTAGTTTCTGAATCGTTATCACCATATAACATTTGGTCATAATATTTACCGTAGCCAGTAAAACGGACAAACGCCCATATTACTGCAAAAAGAAGGACCAGATATCCTGCCATTTCTACTATCAGTTCGATGATTGGTTTCATGCTGTTTATACATTAGAAGTTGCTTTCGCGATATTAATTTATTGTCTTGTTTATCCGATGCAAATATATATTGAAAGTTATAAGGAGAAAATCAAAAAAACAGGGTAAGGTATAAGGATTTTATAAGGGATAAATAATGACGACATAAATCACTAATAATCTGAGTTCGGGATAAGAAAATAGTTGCTGTGTTTCAAAACAATCTATTATCCAAAGAAAAAGAAATAGCCGGCTTTAGATAACCATTTTCGGTTGTAAAGCCCACTCAAAGATTCGCATTGATTACCGTCACTTAAAAGTGACGGCAATCAAAGTTGGCAATGAAAATTGGAAGTCAAACGTTTGAGGTAATAGCGTATCCCGAACTCAGGTTAATAGTCAGAATATGGTGTCGTATTCGTCCATTTTTTTTTGATATTTCTTTTCGCCGCGGGCGGAAAGGTCGAAATGACCATTTTTTATGATTCCGCCCGGGGCGGAAATGTTTTACAACATGTTTTGGTGATTCCGCCCCGGGCGGAATAGTGATGATGAAAATATTGACAAGTACTAATAATCTATTTTCTTATCCCGAACTCAGGTTAATAAAGAAATATCTAAATAAATAACACCAAGCAATTAGTATGTTACATTATCAATAATTCAACTGTATTGGATGCAAAAGAGGCTACTCCAAACCGGAGTAGCCTCTTTTAAAATTTTATTTCTATACAGAAGTAATTATTTCTCTAATTTAGCTCTTAATGAATCCCAGATAAGATAGCCGATAACTGCACCATACATCACCAATGCCAACCATTCGGCTCCGGCACTTTCCATCCATGCTTCGTTCATTACGTTTATGCCTCCAAAGCGCAACGAGGCACTCACCACGCCCATCAACGCACCACCAGCAATAAATCCGGAGGCCAGCAGTGTTCCTTTTTCATGACGAGCAATGTTCAATGCTTTATCTTTACTGCGTGTAGACACATACCAACTGATAGCTCCACCCACTACTAAAGGTGTATTCAATTCCAAAGGAATAAACATACCTAATGCAAATGCCAGGGCTGGAACACCAAAATAAGTTAACACCAACGAAATAATAGCTCCTACAATATATAAATACCATGGCGCACCTGCACCCGACATTAAAGGTTCAATAACTGCAGCCATGGCATTGGCCTGTGGAGCCACCAAAGCGTTATCGCCTGTAAAACCGTATGTTTTATTCAAAATCATAATTACACCACCAACGGTAGCTGCCGAAACAAGCGTTCCCATAAATTTCCAGGTTTCCTGTTTGGCAGGCGTAGTTCCAACCCAGTATCCGATTTTCAAGTCGGTGATAAAACCACCCGCCATCGATAATGCGGTACACACCACACCTCCGATAACCAACGCAGCCACCATACCTTCGGTACCTTTCAGTCCTACAGCTACCATTACCACTGAAGCAAGAATAAGCGTCATTAGCGTCATGCCCGATACCGGGTTTGTACCCACAATGGCAATAGCATTAGCCGCCACAGTGGTAAACAAGAATGCAATGACAGCCACAACTATAATTCCTACCACAGCATGAAGCAAATTAGTTACCACACCAAAATAGAAAAAGACAAAGGTTGCTACCAGTGCAAGAATTACTCCAATAACAATAATCTTCATCGAAATATCGCGTTGAGTCCGTTTTACCTGCGCACTTACTTCGTGACCCTTGCCCTTAAATTCCTTGGAAGCCAGACCAACAGCACTTTTAATAATGCTGCGCGAGCGGACAATACCAATAATACCGGCCATGGCAATACCACCAATACCAATATGACGGGCAAAGGTTTTGAAAATAAGCTCTGGAGCCATATCAGTTAATGAACCGGTGAAACTAGGATTCAATACTGCCAACAGACTTTGATCCAGCAAAGGAAGAATAGGTACAATGACAAACCAAACAAGTGCAGAACCTGCACAAATAATGGCGGCATATTTAAGTCCTACAATATATCCCAATCCTAAAACAGCAGTGCCCACATTTACTTTAAAAACGACTTTGGCTTTATCGGCCAATTCATGTCCATAGGGCAATACGCGTGAAGTAAAAGTTTCGGCCCAGGTTCCAAAGGTAGCAATGATAAAGTCGTACAAACCACCAATAATTCCTGCCACGATAAGTGGCTTAGCCTGATCGCCGCCTTTTTCGCCCGATACAAGCACCTGAGTAGTGGCAGTTGCTTCGGGGAAAGGATATTTACCGTGCATATCGGAAACGAAATATTTACGGAAAGGAATCAGAAACAAGATACCCAATACCCCACCAAGCAGCGAGCTTAAGAATACTTGTAAAAAACTAACCGTTATCTCGGGATATTTAGCTTGCAAAATGTACAGAGCCGGCAACGTAAAAATGGCACCCGCCACAATAACACCCGAACTGGCACCAATGGATTGAATAATCACATTTTCACCAAGAGCATTTTTGCGCTTACCCGCACTAGAAAGTCCTACAGCTATGATGGCAATAGGAATGGCGGCTTCAAAAACCTGACCTACTTTTAATCCTAAATAAGCTGCAGCTGCTGAGAATAGCACAGCCATAAGCAAACCTATTACTACCGAACGGAAATTTACTTCCGGATAATTTTTATCGGGTGAGAGTAGTGGTTTGTACTCCTCTCCTTCGCGCAATTCGCGTGATGCGTTTTCGGGTAATCCCGTGATTTTTTCTTCTTCCATTATTGGGGAACTGGGAAACTGGTTAATTAGTTAGTAGTTGATTCGTTGTCAACCTATTTTGTATAGAGGATACTTGCTGATGATGGTGCAACAGTAAAGATAGTGTCGCTTACTTGCGCGATACCGCTCAGGTTGATAATTCCGTCGTGGCAAACTACATTCCAGTCGCCGGCAGGAATACCTACTCTCACTGGTTTTCTGTTACCATTGTACAACACCAGTACATCTTTCCACACTTCACCGTTTACATGATTGTTCAGGGTAAAGCCCACAACGTTCGGAACCAAGAAGCTAAGAAACTTCAAATGTGCTTGTGTAAGCTCCTGAGTAGGAATACGGAAAGCCGAGTGCCCTTTTCGTAACGCTATCAGACCTTTGTAATAATCAAACACATCTCTGTGAGTTGTTTTGAAATTCCAATCAATCCTATTGATTGAATCGGGAGATTGGAAGGTATTATGAATCCCTTTTTTAGTACGATAAAGTTCTTCACCGGCATAAATAAACGGAACACCCTGAGAAGTAAACACTACAGTTTGCGCCAGTTTATTGAAACGCACCAATTCGTCATCAGTAGCATCAGCAGGCTTCGACTCGCGCAGTTTATCCACTAAACACATATCGTCGTGACACGATACATAATTGATAATTTGACTAGGGTTATTCACATAAGGTGCTTTTGAATACAGCACTTTCGAATAATCCACTTGTGGATGTTGGGTTGCTCCCACTACTCCAAATTTTACGGCTTCTTCCAGACTATCAATTCCCGACACAAAACCCGGAATTTGAGAATGCATCCAACTTCCTTTTAAAGCATCGCGAATATCGTCGCTGAACACCGCAATATTATTAAGCTCTTTGGCGTTTTTCTTTACTGCCCGAAGTCCTTCTTCAAGCGGCGATGCAGCTGCAGTCCAGCCTTCGCCATAAATAAAAATGCTTTGATCCACTTTATCCAGCGCTGCACGAATGGCATTCATAGTCTCAATATCATGTATGCCCATTAAATCGAAACGGAAACCATCCACATGATATTCGGTTGCCCAATAAACTACCGATTCAACCATGAATTTACGCATCATGCCTCGTTCCGAAGCTGTTTCGTTACCACATCCCGAAGCATTCGACAAAGTGCTGTCGGCATTGTGACGATAGAAATAACCCGGAGCCAATAAATCGAGATGCGAATTCTTGCCAATAGCTGTATGATTGTATACCACATCCATAATGACACGAATGCCAGCCTGATGTAATGACTGCACCATTTGCTTGAATTCTTTGATACGTGTTACCGGATTGTATGGATTGGTAGAGTAACTTCCTTCCGGAACATTGTAGTTGAGCGGATCGTAACCCCAATTGTATTTATTATCCTTTGGTTTTGTTTCGTCAACCGAGGCAAAATCAAAAGAAGGTAATAAATGAACATGGGTAATTCCGAGTTCTTTTAAATGATCAATTCCTGTGGATTCACCGGCTGTGTTCTTAGTTCCACGTTCAGTAAAAGCAAGGAATTTACCTTTATTCTTCATCCCTGAATTTGAAGATACCGAGAAATCGCGCATATGCACTTCGTACAACATTATGTCGGTGAAGTTTTTCAACGGCGGACGTACATCATTCTCCCACCCTGCCGGATTAGTTTCGGCAAAGTCAATAACAGCAGCACGCTTTCCGTTTACACCAGTGGCTTTTACCCACATACCCGGTGTTTCTTCCAACCATTTTTCGTTTATCTTTAATTGAAATGTATAGAATTTTCCTTTCAGATTTTCGTCTACTTTCAACGTCCACGTTCCTTTTTCAGAACGATCCATATCAAGGGTTTGATAGGCGCCACCATCATTTCCGTTTTCGTAGATAAGCAATTTTACCTGCGAAGCAGTTGGTGCCCAAACTCTGAACTTACACGACTGTTTAGAATAAGTCAGTTCTAAATCCGAACCATCGTAAACCGGGTATTCATCATAAGATGCATACTTTGGAACTTTGTTACAAGCACTGAATATTGATGAAATCAGTAACATAAAGAAAAAATGCCTTTTCATAATTTATTTTATTGAATATTCCAAAATGAATTCTTCACAAAGATGGGTATATTTCGAAACGAGTTTCTACTGACTTATTTAATTCCGTTACGTTTCAACAATGCATCAATTGTAGGTTCCTGACCACGGAAACGTTTGTAAAGCGTCATTGGATGTTCGGTACCACCACGCATCAATATGTTTTCGCGGAATGAAGCAGCTGTTTTTTTGTTGAAAATGCCATTCTTGACAAAAACCGAGAAAGCGTCAGCATCCAACACTTCGGCCCATTTATAGCTATAATAACCGGCAGCATAACCTCCCGAGAAAATATGACTGAAGGTTGGGCTCATTCCCACCGTTGAGATGACCGGAAGTATTTGAGTAGACGCCATGGCTTGTTTTTCGTAAGCAATAACATCTCCATCAAAAGGTTTTTCGAGCGAGTGCCAAGCCATATCCAAATACCCAAAGCTCAATTGACGTAAGCAAAGGTTAGCATTATTGAAGTTCTCCGAAGCTTTGATTTTTTCAATCAACTCCGCAGGAATTTTTTCACCTGTAAGATAATTAACGGCAAAACCATCCAGAAATTCTTTTTCAGAACCCCAGTTTTCCATTACCTGTGATGGAAGCTCCACAAAATCACGGTATACGTTTGTTCCCGATAATGATTCATAAGTACATTTTGTAAGCATACCATGCAATGAATGACCAAATTCGTGCAAGAAAGTGGTCAATTCGTCGAAGGTCAACAAGGCCGGTTTTGTAGATGTCGGACGAGTAAAGTTCATCACTATGGTAACTTGTGGACGACTATCCGTCTTACCAATCATATGTTGTCCTTTAAATTCACTCATCCATGCACCGGCACGTTTTCCATCACGCGGGTGGAAATCGGTATACAAAACAGCTAAGAATTTACCATTTTCGTCTGTGACATCATAGGCATCTACTTCGGGATTATATACCGGAATACTTGGGTTTTTCGTAAATTTAATGCCATACAAACGGGTAGCAAGTCCAAAAACTCCTTTTTTTACATGTTCCAACTCAAAATAAGGTTTTGTCATTTCATCGTTTACGGCATATTTCTCATTCTTTAATTTTTCAGAATAATATGCCCAATCCCAGGCTTGTAGTTTAAAATAAGCACCATTATTATCAGCATACGCTTGCACATCAGCCAATTCTTTCTCGGCAGTAGGTTTGTAAGCTACCAACAATTTGTCAAGTAAGTCGTATACATTCTTCTTGTTTTCGGCCATGCGGTGTACCAATTCATAATCTGCAAATGATTTATGTCCCAACAGATTGGCTATCTGCAAACGAATGTTTACAATTTTCTTTATGTTCTCGCGGTTATCAAACTCACCACCCAACATACATTTTGTGCTGTTGGCAAGGTACAACTCACGGCGTAGATCACGATTATCGGCATATTTCATCACCGGAACAGTGGTGGTGGCTTTCAGATTAAGCAACCAACCGGCTTTTCCTGCTTTCTTGGCATTGCCGGCCAACATATCCATTACATCATTAGGCAAACCCGACAATAGTGATTTATTAGTAATCAGCATACTGTATTTATTGGTTTCTTTCAACACGTTTTGTCCGTAAACAAGAGTCAACAAGCTGATATCTTTGGTCAACTGACGGTAGGTCACCTTGTCGGCTTCCGATAAATTGGCACCATTATCAGCAAATCCATCATAGCTTTCTTTCAAAAGCATTTTTTGCTCGGTATTGAGTTTAAGTTTATCTTTTTGTTCGTACACAGCTTTCACCCGCGCAAACAACTTCTCATTCAGGCGAACGGAATTAGAATGTTCGCTCATTATCGGCGAAATCTGTTCTGCTATTTTTTGCAACTCGTCAGTAGTTTCGGAGCTTAACAGGTTGTAGAAAGGAGAACTTACTTTATTAAGCATTTTTCCTGAATTCTCTAGCGCAACAATCGTGTTTTCAAATGTAGGTGCCTGAGGATTATTGATAATATCATCCACTTCTTTGTTATGTTGTTTTATTGCTTCCTCAAAAGCAGGGAGATAGTGCTCTGATTTGATTTCATTGAATGGAAACGTCTGGTGTGGAGTCTTGAATGTCTCGAAAAACGGATTTCCTGCAGATACTGTTGCAGCAAAAGTCAATGCAGTCATAAGTAAAGTAAGTTTTGATTTTCTCATTTTTATAAATAATAAATCTGGTTAGTTATTTTGTTACGAACACTATATATGGTCGACAAGTTTTAAAAATCTTGTCATGATAAATTGATAAACATTCTCATTTTGAATTTTATAAGTAGCTGCTGGTAGCACGGTTTATTATACGTTGAATCAGTATCATTGTACAATACCGTTATCAGCAATAAAAAAAAAGGATGATAGAAAGGAAAGTGTGGCAAACACTCACGAGTGTTTCAAATTCAGATTCAAGTACCCCTCAAAAAAATCTGTCAAAAATACAAATAATTATTCATTCAGCAAATTTATATTTAATATCGTTGTTGGTTGTAAATTAAAGTAAAACAATATGTATTTGATAGCACAAACGATTGCAAAACCTCAACCGGACTGAAACAAAAAACATCGTCCGAATTTGACTCAGACGATGTTTTTTAAATTATAAATTAGTGTTGACATTATCTATCGAACTTGATATAACGCGGTTCGCTTGGAACATAATCATCATTATCCCACAGGGTACTGGTAATCATTAAGTCAGCACTATAACGGTTACAAGCAATTGGCACATTGTGTACACGGCATTGACGAAGAAGCATTTGAATATCGGCTTCGTGCGGTTGTGCATTTAAATCGTCGATCAAAAAAATAGCTAAATTTACTTGTTTACGAACTACTAAAGCTGCAATTTCGGCATCACCCCCAAGCGGGCCGGAATTCATACAAGTAATATCAACGATTACTCCTTTTTCTTCTAAGGCTTTCTGAATTAAGCTACCTGTTGTTCCGGTGCAAATAAGCTTATGCTTGGACAACATATCGGCGTTAAACACAGCCCACTCAACCATATCTGCTTTTCGCTTATCGTGAGCTACTAATGCAATTGTCAATTGTTTATTCATACTCTCGTTATTTTCATTATTCATTGTGCAAAGTTAAGAATTATACACATTAAACAAAGCATTTAGTACAAAAGTTCTTCAAATAATACTATCGGGTTGGTGGGTATAGAGATTTTGCTTACTTTTGCGTTAAATAATCAAAAAGTTATGATCAGAAAAGCCAGTATCCTTCTTTGCTGTTTGTTCGTGTTATTAAACCTTAAAGCACAACAACATAAACGCGAAATGCGAGCAGTGTGGATTGCCACAGTTGCCAATATCGATTGGCCGAGTCAGCGTAATTTAAGTAGCAAAGCACAACGTGATGAAATGCGCTCCATGCTTGATGGACTTGCGAAAAATAACATCAATGCCATCGTACTTCAGATTCGTCCTACTGCGGATGCTTTTTATCCTTCGGCGCTCGAGCCATGGTCGAACTGGCTCACCGGTCGTCAGGGTGTAAAACCCTCTCCTTTCTACGATCCGTTGCAATTTATTATCGATGAAGCTCACAAGCGCTGCATTGAAGTACATGTGTGGTTGAACCCTTACCGCGTTACCAACTCCGACAATCTGGATATTCTGAGTCGTGATCACCTGTATTACAAAAACAAAGATTTGTTTGTAAAATATGGCGACAAATACTACTTCAACCCGGGACTGGACGAAACGCGTGAATTTTTGAATTCGGTGGTGGAAGATGTAGTAGAACGTTATGACATTGACGGCGTTCATTTCGACGATTATTTTTACCCCTATCGCGTTGCCGGACAAGAATTTCCTGACGAAGCAGCTTTCCGTAAATATCCTCGTGGCTTTGCTCCCAATCAAAAAGAAGACTGGCGTCGCAACAATGTAAACCTGGTTATTGAAGAACTTCAAAAAACCATCAAAAGCGTTAAGCCGTGGGTAGAGTTCGGCATCTCGCCTTTTGGTGTGTGGCGCAATGATAATGTTGACCCTCGCGGATCGGCTACCCGTGCAGGTGTACAAAACTATGACGACCTGTATGCTGACATTCTGAAATGGTTGAAAGAAGGTAGTATTGACTATGTTGTACCACAGCTGTATTGGGAAATAGGCAAAAAAGTGGCCGACTATGAAGTATTGGCGAAATGGTGGAGCGAGAATTCATATGGTAAAAATCTATATATCGGTCTTTATAATTCTCAATTGGGATCGCCCGAAGCAAATATAGCTTGGCGAAAAGGTAATGAACTGGCACGACAACTGAATATGAATCTCCGCTTTCCACAAATTGATGGAGCAGTATACTTCAGTGCCAAGCCTTTCCTCAAAAATAAGCAAGGACTCAACGACACGCTGCAAAGCAATTATTATAAATTTCCCGCAATTTGCCCCATCAACCGCAACATTGTGGGTGAACCGTCGGCACAACCTCAAAACCTGCGTATCGTAAAAGATGGTAGTGAAGCCTATCTTCTTTGGGATAAAGTGGACGAAGAAGGTGGTTGCCAGGTGGCATATTACGTGGTATATGCCTTCAAAGGTAAAAAAGTAGGCGACATGAATGATCCAGCCAACATAGTGCTACGTACTACCGAAAACTGTGTCGATTTACGTGAAATAGACCGTAAATTCAAAGGTCATTGCGCGTTTGTAGTGACAGCTGTAAACCGTTACAAGCACGAAAGTGTACCTACAGAAGGAGCAACCAGAAGACTGTAAATTTCATTACCATGCAGCAAGCAATTTACCCTTAGCTGTGTTAATTTCATTTACATTCTTAGAAATTTAGTATAATAACAACCTGAAAGAGGCTGACTCAATTTTATTTTGAGACAGCCTCTTTCTGTGTCGTACATTAATACAACGCTATTAATTCACTAAAACCCCCATCAGCAAAGGACTTATTAAAGTAATTAAAAAATAACGGTTCGTTTATTTGCATGGGTTAAGTAGATGTTGTAATTTTGAACTATAAAAATGTTGCTGCGAGAGTAACAATCACAAAGAATAAATAAAAGCTATGTTTGAAATTAAAGCGGAAATTCTAGCAAAAGCAATTCATTGCAGTAAAAAACATGGGTGTTTGGACTCTGAAAGCAGTAACCATTGTCTCAACATCGAAATTGTAAAATGCATAAGCAACAAAATACTCTTCGTAAAATGCAACAACAATTTTTGTAAGTATCGCATGAAATACGGGCATCAATCTACCATCTGCAATTGCCCGATTCGAATAGCGATATACAATAAATACGGAAAGTGATGCTATTGGACTTTAGATTAATCTAAGATACGAAACTCGTAAAAAACAGGTTTGAATTAAGATACAAATCACCTCAAAATAAGAATTACAAATCTACTCACCAATGAAAAGAATTATTGTTATTTGGACTCTAATCATTTTTGGCATGTATGTTTCAGCCCAAAATTTGCTACCAACTGTTTGGCAAATTAGTTTTGCAGACACTACAAAAAGCAGTAAGGTTCAATTCGAGTCACATGACTGGCAACGGGTGAACATGTATCTATCGTGGGAGCGTCAAGGCTTTTCTGGCATGTTTGGAAAATGCTGTTTTACTACCAGCTTTCAGATCCCCTTAGGTTATAACCGAGAAAAATACAGCCTTAAACTTGGTCTTCATTGCGATGTCAGTGAAGTTTATATCAACAACATCTTAGTTTGCCGCAATCTTCCTAATAACTTTTGGCGTGATAAGCACTCTAGTTCTACATTCGCTATTCCAAACAGCTGCCTCCGGGCAGGTAAAGATAATCGTATAGAGATATTTGCTTCCGGACTATCATATACTGGTGGTAAAAGCTATAATACCTGTTCTCTTACTCCAAACAACAATGCCAAACAGGAATCGGTAAAAATAGACATTCCCAAAAAAGATCATCTTTTTAATATTGGGGAAAAAGATATTGTGCTGAGAATAAAATACGCTAGTCTTACCACCGGACTACTCACATTGTGCATTAATAATGACTTCCACGACACGATATTGACAAAAACTTACACCGTAAATCCAAAAGACAACCTTTTGAAAATAAATGTAAGTAGAGAGCTAACCAAATGTGGGTTTTACGAATGCACTGCCACAATGCATTCCGCTGGGTATTCATGTTGTACTCAATGGCTTGCTCTATCGCCCGAGAAAATCACATGTAAAACGGATACAACTATCGCACATACTGAGTATTGGCGTGATGCGTTGAATGAACTAAAGAGCATCGCTCCCAATTTTAAAATACACAAAGTGGATAGTTTGAGTACTGGCATCAGAGATGGTTATGTGGTGGAAATGCAATCTATGGGTAACCTTACAATCAGAGGATATTATTTTGTGCCACGAACAGCAGGAAAGCACGCCGTTGTAATGCAAGTGCCTGGTTATGGTTATGGCTTTCAAAATTTAGCATCATTTATAAACAGCACCGAAAATGTAGCAGAACTTGCACTTTGTGTTCGCGGACATGGTATTAGCGCTGACGTCTTTAATCCAGGCTTTGGTATACCCGGCATATGGGGTTATAAACTGAATAGTAAAACAGATAATGCGTACCGAAGTATATACATGGATTGTGTAAGGGCAGTAGAATTTCTAACTAGTCGACAAGAAATAGACTCTACCAGAATTGGTGTAATGGGTGGCAGTCAGGGAGGTGGGCTCACCCTTGCCACAGCTGGATTGTGCGGAAATAAAATTGCTGCTTGCGCCTACTTTGATCCATTTCCGTGCGACCAACGAGATGTTTTAAAAATTCGAACCATATGTAATTTTGAATTAAAATCCTACCTAAGATACTATAATAACCCTTGTTCTTTTGAAGAAGCTTTGGCTATACAAGATTTAATTGATAGTAAAGACATGGCAGCAAGAATTAAATGCCCTGTATTTTTTGCCACTGGTCTTTTCGACGATGACTGCCCACCTCATATCGGGTTTTCTGCGTATAACAATATTCATGCACAAAAGCAATTTAAAATATATCCCAACGATAGCCATTTAGGAGAATCGAATCATGAAAAAGAGTTTTGGGAATTCTTTAAGCACCAATTGAATTTTTAAAACGTATTTGTTCGTACCACTAAAGCTGCATTCTAAAGTAATGGAGGCATAAAAAGTCCTATTAAAAGACAAATTGGCAGGTAGAAGTATCAATTATAGAGGCAAATCATTAAAAAACACAAAAAACATTTCCTTAATTGAAATCAAAAGTGTATTTTTGTATAGATTTTTTTGAAAATGACAAACCGATACGAAGAACTTATAAGCGCATTTGAAAAAAGACTGCGAAAACTGATTTCGGAGTACACGTCATTACTTGACCAAAACAAAAAATTGAAAGCTGAATTAGACCGAAAACAAACCGACCTAATGATAGCTCATCAAGAAATTTTGGAGCTCCGAAAAAATTACGACCATTTGCAAATTGCAAGAAACATGGGAGGCTCAGAAGCCGAACGAACAGAATCGA
>Ga0302321_100000222_pt1 | contig 50759 bp, 52 predicted proteins | sample Fen_T0_1_FD_202505 | JGI IMG/M metagenome (GOLD analysis project Ga0302321, IMG submission 202505) | Peat permafrost microbial communities from Stordalen Mire near Abisko, Sweden - Fen_T0_1 | ecosystem: Environmental > Terrestrial > Soil > Wetlands > Permafrost | place: Sweden: Abisko... | reverse complement strand
TATGCCGCCAGCAAGCTGAAATAACCTACCCACTCGCCCAAGCTCCCGTCAACCGTGTGCTTGGCCAGACGGGTACGTAGAAGCCGCTAATAGTGGGCACTAACATCCGCACGTTCTCTTGATAGGAGATGTAATCTGGGAGCACCTTACTCAGTTCCTTCTCTTCCGCGCGCGCGCGTGCAATCATCAGCGGCAGAATCACGAGAGTGGTGATCGTCAGGGTGACCCAGTTAAACATCATGAAGCTTGCGCTCCAGCACCACAGCAGTAGGGATGCATACATCGGGTGCCTCGACAGCGCATAAGCTCCCGTCGAGATCAGCCTGTGATCCTGCTTGATCTCGATTCCATCGGACCACATAGCGCGAATGTTGACTTTTGCCCAGATATGCCAGGTTACGGCGCAAAGAATCAAAACAACGCCAACTCCAAAATAGGTGGATTGAAGCGCGGCATTCATTTTGATCTGCCCGATGCTGCGAAGCCAGAAAGGAAACAACACCGCTATGCAGATGACCATCTCTCGGGTCGAAAATGGGTGACGTATTTTTCGAGCAATCTTAGGGGAGATTGCAGCATGCTCGATGAACTTGAACAGGGCTGCCATCAGCAGAATCAAGACAGTGAAATAGATGACGCTTATTCCGGCTATGAACAGAGGAGGATTGATGGACTGATTCGCAATGCGTTGGATTACATCATGCATGACAACTCATCCTTTTCTTCGCCGCGCAAGCCAGCCAGTCGCGTCGCTTCCAGATCTCCGCGATAGAACATATTGAAGGTGTCGAAGGGAATCAGCCTCTTGCCGTCCGGATGTGCGATGTGAATGCAGCTTTTTTTCACGCTACGCAGATCGAAGGCCTCGGCATCGATGAACTGAACAATCAATACGCGAAAAAGGTCCTTGTATCCAAGATTCTTGGGCAAAGCCACTTTAGGCAAACAGCAGAGCAGCTCGCGGGGCAGGCTGCAGAGCAACTCGCGCAAAGTAGAAGCCTGTGCAATCGGCGAGTGATTGGTCGCAAAGAGCTTGAAGAGATGCTTGTGCAAGCCCTCCTCCCGCTCATAGGCAATGGTGTTCTTCGCCCCGTTGATCAGCACCTCCGGCGGCACCATCCCGGTGAGCGGAATAGTCTTGCCGCCCATCTTGATTGCGTAGGCCATGGCCAACGAATCCGGATGGCAGGGAACCGGAATCAGATCCTCTGGCTTGAAGACTTCTGTCTGCTCCAGAATGCGCCGCCGCACCTCGGTCAGCGTCAGACGGTGCAGCGCACTCTCGAAGCCGAGCACGCGCCCCGCCTGCTGCACTGGCTGAAAGGTTACTCCGCGCACCGCTGGCTGGGTCAGCGCAAAGTCCACAATCGCGCCCAATTCACTGTCGTTCACGCCGCGCTCGACAGTCGCTACCAGCGTCGTTGAGATTCCCAGCCTGTTCAGCCGTTCCAGCGCCTTCTCTCGAATCCCCCGCAGGTCCGCGCCGCGCAACCGCATCACCGTCTCGCGCTGGAGCGAGTCAAATTGCAGATACAGCTCGAACTCCGGCATGAACCCGGCGAGGCGCTTGGCAAACTCCTCGTCCTGCGCAATTCTGATCCCGTTTGTATTCACCATCAGGTGGCGGATGGGGCGCTCCTTACACATCTCCAGCACACGGAAGAAATCAGGATGCAGCGTCGGCTCCCCGCCGGAAATCTGTACCACGTCCGGATTCTTCTCGTTGCGCACCACACAATCCAACATCGCTTCAATCTGTGGAAGTGAACGGAACTCGCTTCTGTGCTGCCCGCTACCCGCGTAGCAAACAGGGCAGGTCAAGTTGCAAGCATCACAAATCTCCACCAGCGCTATGCAGCTATGCTGTTCGTGATCGGGGCAGATCCCGCAGTCGTAGGGACAACCGTATTTGACTGGCGCGTTATAGACCATTGGCTGCTCCGGTGTCTTGATAAATGCTTCGCGCGCTCGCCGATAATAGTCCACATCGTCCGCCACCAGAACACGCTCGAGGCCGTGCTCCAGGCACCTCTTCAGCATCCAGACCTTGCTGTCTTCAAAGACTATCTTCGCGTCCACCCGCCTGTAGCAGGTAGAGCAGATCGAGATCGCCGTGTCATAGAACAGATAAGGCCGGAGCTTCTCAGTCATTCGAATCCTTTTGCGTCGTTACGATTCAATCGTTCTTACTCGACCAACTCACAATGCCGTGGAAGTCTTCGGTTCGATCAACGCCCATGAAACAAACGGAAGACCAGCCTGTCGCTCAGTGCCTTGTCCACGTCATTCGCTAAGCCGGGTTTATTCCAGGCATCCGCTGCGTTCTCTTCAGCAATATTGCGCTCAATCCAATTCTCTGCCTCGTTTTCCCGCCACACCAGCGTGCCATCCAGCCTCGTCAGCGTCGCCGAGTCCTTAACGAGGAATGTCATGCGTTCGGTCTTTTCCACAGGCCTCGTCGCCACAGTCTCACTCAGAACTGTGATTACAAGAACTGCATCGCCGTCTCCCGCTTCCTTTCCAACGTGAGCATTGACCTTCGTCTTCCACGATTGTTCGTTGATCGCCTCGGCGATCCTCTGCTCCAAAGCTCTCGGATCCAAATGATGCGATGGAGCGGCATTCGCCACCTCAACCCGGATGCTCTGCACTCCATCGAGCCCAATGCGAATCAACGGCGGCGCCGGCTTATGCTCAGGTAGGGGTGGCAAAAAGCAAGCACCGCAAGCCAGAATCCCCGCCATACCGGCCAGCATCAACAGTTTCTTTCGACCATGCATCTGCCTTCTCCGTGCGCGCTCTGCGTTCCAGGAACGCTATTCATTCTTATCGGTCTTTGTATCATCCCTTTCGTCAAAGAGTTTCTGAGGTTGTGACACTTTTCCTGAAAAGCTCCTAAAGATCGAAAGTGTCACAAAGACCAGAGCCGTCGATAGGAGGCCGGCCAGCGATACTCCCATGGCAATCAGTTCCAGTATTCCGAAACCGGCCAAGAATTTGTCTTTGCCGCCGCCGCTCAAAGCCAGAGCAAAGGTTACTCCGCACAGCCCCAGCGAAACCCCAAAGACAATCGCCAGCACCGTAACGATCTTGGCAAATGGAATTCGATCAACTAGTCGCTCGCTCATAATGTCCTTCTCTGGAATGCAGAAAGTTCAGCGCGGATCGTTGGGCTTGGTTTCGTCGGAACCGTCGAAGAGCCTTTGCACACTATCCTTAGGCGGCTCTATAAAGCGGGCATACAGAGCCGACGCGGTCCAGAGCACGAGCACAATGACGATGCCGGCCACAGACAACAGCATCGCAATCAATTCCAAAATTCCTAACGGAATCAATATGTCCGAGCTCCATTGGCTTCCGATTGAAAGCCATTGAACCCCGCACAATCCCGAAGCCACAAGCAGTACAGCGGCTAAAACCGCCAGCGTTCTGGGATACCCCTCCAGCTCACGCCCGAAGAATTTCATTTCTTCCTTTCCGCGCGCTAATCTCTTCCATGATCAGGAAAGTGATTCCCGCCAAACAACTCCACTGGATCATATTCAATCCGCCGATCAGTGGCTGTGGTTTCCAGAAGTCGATGACCAATCTCCAGCCAAGGTAACTTCCCATAAAGATTCGGAACCGCGCGCCGTCACGGAGCTTCGGGGTTCTGCTGATAGCAATTCCGACCAGAGTTAGAAAGAAGATTTCATACACCTGCACCGGATGCCGCCCAATGCCGTCGCCCAGGTTCACGGCCCACGGCAGTGTGGTCGGCTTTCCATAGGTGTCGTCCGCCAGGCCGGCCAGCAGGCATCCCACACGTCCCACTGCAATTCCCACGCACAGCGGCAACACAAGCAGATCGCCCGTCCGTTGTTGGAGCCCGCTCAACTTTTTCACAACCCCGACGCCTAGCCAGCCGCCCAACAGCCCCCCGGCAATCGTCTTTCCTCCCGGTGAGAGCAGCAGTTCCAAAATCCTCCCGCTTCTCCAGGCCTCAATTACTGTGGGCCACTGTTCGGCGATCCCCAGCAACCGGCTCCCCATCAGCGCACCCACCGTTGCGGCGGCCAGCACCGTCCAGCGTTGCGGCTCGGCTACCACGTCGCCATGTCGCCCGCGTAACCATTGAAAGACCGCGAACCCGGAGGCATACGCCAGCGTCTCCATCACCGGATGCCATACCGGATGAGAACCAATTGGGATCATTGCGGTAGTATAGCGGTCGCAAGGGTTCCTGGGCTCGATCACACGTATTGGCTGCCTGGGTTAAGCAACATGAATACGCGCCCGAATCGCACGAAGCCGGAGGTTTTGGCTCAATTGTTGCGAACATCCAGATGCGCAGTCTCAGACTTGCGGAGCATGCACGAGGTGATCTGTATCACTTCGACTCTTTACCTGTTGAATCAGCTTTTGCGAGTACCTATCTGTCTTTTAGGAGCACAAACGGTCTGTCCTACGATCTGGATTGGCCGTTTTTGTTTCAAGGAATAGTATCTTCGTGCAGTTGGGAAAGGATTTTCGAAAAAATTTTCATTTACGGGAACTTTTCACTTTCTCATCGCATTACCGGTTGTATAGGGCAAAGGTGAGTATATGGAAGACGCACTGGCGGGGGTCGTTCTAGACTCTGAGATCACGAGGCCCAGATCAATGGACAGCACGAATCGAAGATCGAGTGCGGCGGAGTCCGCCGGTGTGAGCAGTGACGAAGAACTCATGGCTGCCTTTTCCCGTGGTTCACAGAATGATTTCGATCAATTATTTCTGCGTTATAAACAGCCGCTCTTCGGTTTTTTCCGGCGGCGCGTGGCCGATGCTGCTCAAGCAGAGGAACTGACGCAGGAGTCCTTCTTAGCGGTGATTCGAGCTTCCTCCCGTTACCAGCCCAGCGCCCTATTTCGCACTTATCTCTACGCCATCGGATTGAAAATTCTCAGGGCGCATCGGCGGAAGGCAGCCTTTCGCGCCTGCTTTACCGGAGCGCCGGATGCTTACCGGGAACCGGCGGCGCTGGGCGATCTTGAAACGGAATACGCGCTGCGCCAAGCTGTGGGAAAGCTGGACCGGCTGGAGCAAGAGATCCTGTTGCTGCGTGAGTTTGAGCAGTTGAGCTATGCCGAGATCGGCGAACTTCTTCATCTGCCGATGAATACAGTGCGCTCGCGGCTCTTTCGCGCGCGACTGGCCCTTCACAATCTGATTGTCGCTCCCGTACCAACCTCTAGCGCAGAACAAGCGAGAATCGAGGAACGCGCATGAATACCACTGCCGAACATCCCGTAGCACCTGAGGAGATTATGGCCTTCGTTGATGGAGAACTGTCCGCTGCCGATGCGCAAGCCGTTGCCGCTCACCTTGACGGCTGCTCTGCCTGCGCCGGTCTGGCCTCGCAATTCCGTGGCTTGTCGCAGTCGCTTACCCGATGGGGTGTTGCGCCTGTTTCGCAAAAGCTGGAAAACGCCGTGAACGATTTTGCTGCCAAGGCGTCAGCAAAAAGCAAGAGCCGCAAGCAATCTGCACCTTTCCGCTTCGGCACTTGGAATTGGAAGCTTTGGGCGTTTGGAGGAACGGGAGTCGTGGCTGGTGCTTTGCTACTTTTGGGCATTGAAGTCACGAACAGCTATCGCTCCGATCGCGTGGCAAACCAACGTCCAATGGCCATGATGATGAGTCAAAACAGCGGTAAAGGAACCGCGGGTTACGCCCCTCCGGAATCTCTCAAGGGTAAAATGTATAACTCGCTTTCCGCGCCTTCCAGAATGGCTACACGTTCACCTAGCGACAGTAGCGAACCAATCAGTGCCGGCTTCGGTGTTGCTGGCACAGTGGGAAACTTTTCGGATACGACAGCCGCTTCTATGATCGCCCGGACGGCCTCGTTATCGATCACAGTCAAAGACCTTTCAACCGCCCGCGCTTCGCTGGAGGCGATGCTTGCCCGTCATCACGGATATTCCGCGCAGCTCACGGTTGAATCCGCGGCCAATGCCCCTCGCAGCTTGACGGCTTCTTTGCGGATCCCAGCATCGGACCTTTCCCATGCGATCAGCGATTTGAAGACTCTCGGCCGCGTTAGGAAGGAATCGCAATCCGGCGAAGATGTCTCTCAGCAGCACGCCGATTTGGCGGAGCGCCTCAAGACAGCACGTGCGACTGAAGAGCGTTTTCGCGGAATTCTTCAGCAGCGCACCGGGAATATCTCCGACGTTCTCGAAGTTGAGGAGTCAATCGCGCGCGTCCGCGGCGAAATTGAAAGCATGGAGGCAGAACAGACAACACTTGAACATCGAGTTGATTTCGCAACCATCGATCTTCAATTGAGTGAGGAATACAAGGAAGAGATCGCTTCAACTTCCGCGGCCTTCTCTCTGCGCTTCCACAATGCATTTGTGGCCGGTTATCGCAACGCTGCGGGAACGGTGGCGGGGATTTTCTTGTTTCTGGTGGAGTACGGCCCCTCGATTCTAATTTGGCTGGCGATCATCTTTTTCCTCGCCTTTCTTATATCGAGGCGATATAAGAAAGCTCGCTCCAGAATATGAAGGAATCAGCAAACCCAAGTTTTGATTTGTAACCTGAAAATTGTTAGACATCCCACCCTCGCCATACCGTTCTTGTTGCGGCAAGGGTGGGATGCACTGAATCTCTTTCTTCTGCGGACATTGGCGTGTGACCTCTATTCCGAGACCCAAGAAAGCTCAAAAGCGTCAGCTCCTTCAGGTTACCCCTGATCCGGGGTGACCGTCGTTGGAGAGAGCCTGCAAGACAATTCATTGACGCCGCTCTGCTTCAATGGAGCCGCACGAGCCAATATGGATTTGGCATTGCCGCCCTCAAAGAGGTCTGCGATCAGCGCCAAATGCGTCTTGGCGGTTGAGTTTGGGTTGGAATCACGTGCCTTTCAGCGTCACTTTAAATATCGTTAAGCCAGCCCATGAATCCGTGCTTGTCGCGATGAACTAACGTAGCACCGCACGAACTAATGCCACGCCAAGGGATGCCTTCACGCACAGCCGACGTACATCATACTGATGGTTTCTGACGCGACTGTCGCCTCGATCACAACAATTCAAGTTACCGCTCGTGCTTCTGCCAATGAAGCATATTGTGGTCTTCGACGGTGATCTTCGCAGGAAGGGTCAGACCGCAGGTCTTGCAAATCAGGACCTCTTTGCCGATCTCCCAGTGCGTGCAGGACTTGCATTTGCAAACCAGAAGTTCGATTTCTTTCTTGTCGCTCATTTACAGCCTCCTAAATTCTTCTTTTACTTCGCGCACGCAATCGGTAAACCGGGGCGTGGTGATGATATTCGGCTGCCAGCACAGATCCCGATCGATTAGATTGTATTGCTTCACGATTCGGGAACCTGGGAGGGTCTTTCCATCTTCGCCGGGGGCATGACCCATGAGCCAAAGATGGTCCGCCACTGAGCACGCTGCGGTCACGTCGTGAGTTACGACGATGATCGTATTCAAATCGTCCATATCCGAGACTTTGTTTATGAGTTCGCAGGTCTTCTCCAGCATGATCAGGTCGAGGCCGGAGAATGGCTCATCCATGAGCAGAAAGTGTTCGCTGCAGAGGATCTGTTGGATGATGGCGCATCTCTGGCGCTGTCCGCCGGATAACTGAGCCGGGTACAGGTTGAACTTGTCATCAAGCTCGAACTGGTTCAGAAACTCCATCACCTTGTCGTGGGCGGCCCTCGAATCTTTTTCTTTCTTCAATGCTCCCAGCATCAGATTGCCGAGAATTGTGCGATGTTCGAAGAGCGGATAGCTCTGTGCAACTACGCCAACTTCACCGGCAATGACCGGTCGATCAAATCCGTTGACCGTTACCCGGCCGGATGTAGGCAAGAGCAACCCGGCGATGATGCGAAATAGAGTGGTCTTGCCACAGCCGGAGGGGCCAAGAATGCCTACTACCTGGCCTTGCACTCGGCCCGGCACAACGATGTCGCGCACCTCTGCATTGACTTCGCTCAAAACCGGGCGGCCGTCATATTCTAGTGATACGTTGTCGATCTTCAGCAATGTCTTGCCAAGACTATATGCGGTTGCCATTATTTACGCTCCAACGTCAGTGCCGCGTAGGGGCAAGCCATATTCTTGAACACTCCAATACTCAAGTCTTGGAAAAGGCCCAGCAAGAGGATCGTTAACTGAATGGCAAAGACCGCGGCCAATCGAAAGTGGTGATTCTGATCGAGCAGGACGGTACCAACGCCGCCCTCTGAACGAACGATGCCTTCCACCATAGTCAGCATCATCCAGCCCATAGCCGCATTCTGGCGGAGGACGTCGAAGACCTGGTCGATCTGGCCAAGAACGATCACCTCCCAAACAACGCGCCATTCGCCCATGCGCAGTGTGCGCGCGAGGTCGAACATCTCTTTCGGGACGCCGTTGATCACATCCGCCATGCCGGTGACGAAGAATACCGAAACCGAAAAGACGAGCAGCGACAACTTCAGTTCATGTCCGCTCTTGGCCATAAGCGTAAAGAAGAAAGTTAACCCGACGAGCGAGAGAAAGCGCAGCTTGCTAAGCAAAGCAACGATGGGACGGAAGAAAGGCATCACTGTGGCATAGGCCAGCAGCAATGAAATGATGGTGGACCATATGATCGCCTGTACGTTGAGGTAGAAGCTGGTGATCAGTTCTGCTCCGAGCCCTTGCTCCCACAAGTCATTAAAAGCGCTCAAGACCTCGCCGGGCTTCGGCAACAAAACGAAGGGGCTGAAGATCCAAAGCAAGATCACGATCGCAACCTGAAATGCAATGAGAGCGCGCACAGCGTTCTTGTTCAGAACCGCATTCGGTGAAAATACAGCTACTGCATGATTCATAGTTTTCGCTTGGATATAAAGATTTGGGGAGGTTTGATCCTCCCCGATTTGGACCAGGACTACTGGCCGATCTGAGTGATTTCAACGCGGCGATTCAATGCCTTGCCTCCGGCCGATGCATTCGAAGCGATAGGGCTCTGCGATCCGTGCCCGGACACTTGTTTGAAGCGCGAGTCGGGGAAGCTCAATGGAGCGACTTGCTGGAAGTAATGTTTTACAGCCTGCGCCCGCTTTTCGCTCAATGGCACATTGACTTGGTCGCTGCCCGCGTTGTCGGTATAGCCGTCGATCTGCAACGCTAACTGCGAATTGATGGCCAGCGAATCCTTCAGTTCATTCAATGTGGGTAGGCTGTCCGGCAAAGGCTTATCGGAACCGCTCGCAAAGTTGATATATACGGCCTTATGACCCAGCACAGTTCCTGTCTGTGCTTCCTTGCTGTAGTCGACTGTCTCTGCGCTTGCGCCCTGCACTCCACTTGTATTCAGTAACGCTTGGGCACTGAAGATGAACGAGGTATCGACCGCTTCTTTGTAGGGCGGAATGGGATTGTCTTTGAACAGGAGCGGATAGTTCATTGTGGCAATTTTGCCGAAGGTCTCATAGGTGGCGCGCATGTTGTTGTTATGCTTGCCGTCCAGGCCGAAGTAATTAACATCGTCTTCCAGCCCAAAGACAGCCGAACCTCCCAATGGCTGGCCCGACTTTGGATCCTGGAATCCGCCGTAGTACTTATGCCAGTAGTCGCCGTTCTGATCTTTGTAAAGAGTTGCTGACATCTCGCCTGCTTTTTGGCGAACTGCATCAAATGCCTTCACTTGGTCGGCGGCCTGGAAACTTGCGGCAAGCAGGCCTGAGATTTCGTCGCGATTGTCGTTAAAGAATTTCTTGATGCCGATAATTACTGCGGGCATTTGCGAAGCGTACTCATGCGATGAAACGATTTTTGCCGTTCCCGGGCGTCCGTGCACGGCCTGCTCGTCTCCAGGGGTCCAGGTTACGACGCCATCCGGGCAAACGTTCTTTGTTTCGCCTGTCGGCCTTCCATCCTTGACGACCTTGCGGTCTTCGCAACGATTGGGGATGAACACATCGGTAACAGCCTTGATGTAGTCTTCGTCAGGGGCCGAGATCCAGTTCACGGCATCCGCATCGTAAGTCTTCAAATCAGGATTGTTCTTGAGGCCATTCGATCCCATATAGTTCAGCGCAATGTTCCAGTCGCCATCGCGAATGACGCCGACCACTGTCTTGCCCTTCATGCTCTGCGGATTTGACTTCCATTCGGCCGGGCCGAGCAGCGCATCCTCGCCGTTGGAACGTCCCACCGCGCCAATAATGACTGCTTGGTACTCTGGGCCCAGTTTCTTCAATTGCGGATTGAGATCGGCCAGCCACTGGCCGCCGCTGTCTCCCATTACCACAATTGCTTCGGCACCGGAAGAGCAACTCTTCTCGCCATCGTGAAGCTGCTTGGCGCAGGCTAGCAAGTCGGCCTTCATCTGCGAGTTCGAGTCTTCACGGTGCAAGGTCAGGTTCACGCCGTACTTCTCCATCAGCGAGCCTTTGGTAGTGTTTGGCCCGCCGTTGGCATAGATCAACGAGTACATGGCATTCCACTCCCAAACATCGAACTGGACATGCGTCGCCGAAACATTGGCCGCAGTTGTAGTCGGGTAGGGCAACGCCTGCACGTTGGCCACCTGCGCCTCCTGCTGGGGCGGAAGTTCAACTCGGGAAGCGACGATCGCCTTCATAATTCCGGGCGTCGGAATCAGGCCATGCTGCATGGCGGAGCGGAGCCCGAAGACTACTCCAGCCCCCACAATCACAATCAGGAATAACTTCGCTTGCGGCTTCAAACGCGGCATTTCTTTCTTCCCTTCATTGAATTCGCAGAGAGCTGCTTACTTGAACATATTGTCGTAGTCGCTGCTGGACTTCGCGCTGGAGGCGGCTACGTTGGATAAGGTCGTGGGCATCTTCAACGGCTGAGGCGTTTCCACTCCCGGAATTTGAATCATATCCGCACCAGTCGATTGGTTGCCGGAGGTCAGTAGCTTCTGGTTGAACTCGGCAAACTTGGCCGCAGCCTCGTCCGCTGCCGCGCCGGATTCTATCTGGTCGTCTGTCAGCAGCTTGTCGGTGTAGCGTGAGAACTCGCGAATCTCTCCCAACGTGCGGGCGGTGTCGTCTTCGAGATAATCGAGCGCCATATCGACCATCTTCAATTGCTCCGGGTTGCCGCGCAGCAACTGCTGGCCCACACCCAACGTGGCCTTGGCATCGAGAATCATCTTGCGCTGCTCGGCAAGGAAATTAACTTTGTTCTCCGTCCGCTGAATCTTGCTGTCGGCAATCTGCGACCAGTGCTGAAAGGTCCTCAGCATCTTCGACGTCTGATCTTCCAGCGCCTGCAGTTGCTTGACGCCTTGCATCAGCATCCCGGCCTGCTCCAGGAAAGTCTGGCGCTCAAGCGAAAGACGTTCCTTCTCCATCGGATCGCTGGCGGCATTGGCCATCTGCTCGGCCTTAGCGGCCTTGTGACCGAGAGTGGTGATCTCATCGTTCTTTGCCCCAATGCTCCGCCGAAGCCTCTCGTCGCTGCCGGCAAAACGCTGCAATGTCTGGTCGAGACTGTACTTCGCCTTCTTCATATCATCGAGATTGTTGCGAAGAATGCCGATTGGATCGGTCTCGACGACCCACGAAGCAAAGAAACGCACTAGATTCTGGAAGAGATTTGAAACTGCTGTGCGGAAGGTCGGATTGAATATCAGCCACAGGACGGCCACCAGGACCGCGCCCAACGCCACCGCGTGTAGCGTATCCTGCAGCAGCGTAATCAAGTACGGCAGTATGACGTACAAGCCGAATGCGCTACCCAGAACCAAGGCTGCCAGCACTATCATGCCGAACGGCCCTTCAGGGCGCTTCCAGAACGACTTCGGTGTGTAGTTTTGAAGATTCTGGGTAAAGTTGGGAGTTACTGGCGAAAGGCCCATGACAATCTCTTATCCTTTCAGCAGCGAGGTGTAAAGCACCTTCTGCTGTTCTAATTCGCTGGCGCGACGTTGTACGGCTGCCTCGAACTGACTCTGCGCGTGTGTAGCCTTCCCCTGCGCATCCACCAATTCGTTTGAGAGCCGAGCCAACTCCTGCTGAAGCTCCGTGATTTGTTCGGTAATCTTCTGAATCTGGTCCTGCCTGCCTGATACCTCGCGCGACTCAAACTGCTGCTCTTTCTGGCCAAAGGCATCGTGTTCCTGTTGAAGCTTCGCCTTCAGCGTGTCGAAAGTCCCTAGAATTCCGTCCTCAGTCAAGCCGGCTTGCGCAGTGGCTTGAATCACCGCAGTCTTGAACTTGATGTTCGAGGGCATCACGGAGTCCGGGATGGCCTTGAGAGGATCGAGGAATTTATGGATTGTCGCAGCGGTCGGTGTGCTCTCAAAATCCGTCTTGGAGAGTAGCGTCTTGTAGACCGAATCGTTATCGGGCACGACACCCGCATCGATTGGGAGAGCATACGGCGTTGACGCGGCGATGACCTCAGCAGTTGGCGAAACAACGGGCGCTGAAAACGCAAGTGAGGCAGGCGCCGAAGGATGCTTTTCCGGTTGCGGTGGGTCCTCTTCAAATGCTACGGATTTAAGTGTGTCGAGAAATCCATGTTTGCCAGTCATAACCCTCCCCTGACAACTTCATTTTCAACCACAGAGTTGCAATTTGAATTGTGCAAGTATCGCGGAAAGGATATACCCGCGCGACCGCTAACGGCAAGGGAATAATCGCGAACTCGGGCTGTGCCAATACGGCAATCCGAGATAGCCATCGCAATAGCAGATTGCAATTCGAGCGAGCAATTTGCAATGTGAGTATCGTCACGCGCGGTCGTTGAATGGAGCCTGGTGGGCACCTTTCCTCTGCTATACTTCCGGCCATGGATAATCGCACCTTCAGAGACGCAGGCGGCACACCTGGCGGACTCGGTCATTTTGTGTTGGGCTTCATCATGACCTGTATTGGCGGGTACTTGCTGATCAATCAGGTGGTGGTGGTTGGCTCTTTCTGGAATTTCTATGGAGAAAGCACCTTCGGCATTACGCTCTTGCCGATGCTCTTTGGGATTGGACTGCTCTTCTGGCGCGGAAGAAGCATCATCGGATGGGTTCTCACGATTGCCGGAGCGCTATTTATATTCGCTGGTATCCTTGCCAACCTGCACATCTTTTTTCGTCCAACCAGCCTGTTCAACACCATCGTGATGCTGGTGCTCCTCGTTGGAGGACTCGGGTTTATCGCTCGCGGCGTCCGGCCACATGGCCAACAGCCTGGCGAGTGACTCCTGCAGTGGTTCCAGCGCGGGAGCATCCGAAGTTAAACGACTGTTTCAGAGCATCTGCCCGGAACGGCTCAATTCGTGGGTGCGACGGTTTCAAGTGTCCGTCCAGCACAGTACCCAATGCTCCCAAAGCGTAATGGTTGACAGAACAAGAGCATTTCGTTTACTTTGCAATACAAAGTGAGTTCAGCATGAACGATCTGAATAAAGCGCTCGGTGACATCAGCAGCATCCGCAGGCAAGTGGCTCATAGCACGGAATTTCGCGGATATGGACCAGCGACCCTTGCGGCCACGGGCGGCTTCGCGATCCTGGCGGCGGGTGCGCAGGCACTGCTGTTACCTGACCCGGCGAATCACATTGCCGCGTATCTGGCCACTTGGATTTCGACTGCAATACTGTCGGCTGCAGTGATCGGCGTGCAGATGGTCACGCGCACACAGCGCATGCATTCGGGCATGGCCGATGAGATGATCCACATGGCGGTCGAGCAGTTTTTGCCTGCGGCGGGCGCGGGCGTGCTGATAACCATTGTGCTGGTGCGTGCGGTTCCGTCTTCCCTGTGGATGCTCCCTGGACTTTGGCAGGTCATCTACAGTCTCGGCGTCTTTTCGTCGTGCCGGTTTCTGTCGCGGCCGATGCTCGCTGCAGGCGTCTGGTATCTGCTTTCAGGGATGATCTGCATTGCGCTGGCTGACGGCCGCGCGTTATCTCCGTGGGCCATGGGCATTCCGTTTGGAGCGGGGCAGTTGCTGGTGGCGGGGATTCTCTACTTCACTGCGGAGGCGAATAGCGATGAAAGCTAGATCGACCAACAGCGAAGCAAGATTCGCCTACGAAGGGCTGGATCGCGTGATACACGAGCGGGCCCGCCTCAGCATCCTGACCTCTTTGATCACGAATCCAAAAGGCCTGACCTTCGTCGATCTCAAACAATTGTGCGCACTGACGGATGGAAACCTGAGCAGGCATCTCAGCGTTCTGGAGACGGCAAAGATGGTTGTGATCGTCAAGGGCCATGATCGCAATCGCCCGCAGACAATCTGCAGGATCACGGCATCCGGCCGCAAACGGTATCTTGAGTACCTTGCGACGCTCGAACAAGTGGTCAAGGATGCGGCAAGGGGAACTGAAGGTGAACCCGCCGCCGGCGCGATGGGCGATTTGCTTCCATCGCGTGCCTGAGTTTTTTTGCACAAAAACTTTGCATTGCAAAGTTAGTTTCAGAAAGGAAAGAATACGTGAACGACTCATCGATGTTGCAGCCTGGCATGCAAGTCAAACTGCGCTCCCGTTCCATGGGCATGAAACTCATCGTCGTCTGCGGGCTGGCCCTGCTCATGACCATTCCAGCTTTCTTTGTGGAGGGGTTGGTGGACGACAGAACCAATCGAGCAGCGGACGTGATCAAGGAGATCAGCGGCCATGTGGGCGGCCAGCAGAGCTTCCTTGGGCCGACCCTCGCTATTCCTTACAACATCCCGCCGCAATCGCAGAACGATTTTGCAAAGCATGGCGTGTACCTGGTGTTCCCGGCGCGAGCGTCGGCGGTTGTGAAGACCACAACAGAAGAGAGGCATCGCTCGCTCTTCAAGGTGCCCGTATTCCAAGCGGATTTGAAGTTCGATGCAGAGTTCGATCTAACGGGAGTGCCTGCCGCTGCTCCACCGGGCGCCGTACTGGATTGGAGCCGCGCAGAGATCGTGGTTGGAGTCAGCGATGCACGCGGAGCGCTCGCCGATGCGCTATTGACCACGGACGGAAAGACCGTGACGCTTGTCCCCGCTCAGGTATCCACGAACCTCACGTTCGGTGGGGAACAGAATCAGCAGCCCAGGCTGACACTCTTTGGCGCGAAGGCCGATGCAATCGCGAAGCCGAACACGCAGTTCAATGTAACAGCTTCTCTGCGGTTTTCTGGCGCGCAGCGGGTGGCTGTGCTTGCCTATGGCAAGACGACTCATCTCGCCATGCAGGGCGATTGGGCGAGCCCTGGATTTGATGGCGGCTTTCTGCCGATCAATCGGACGATTTCCAGCAACGGCTTCAGCGCCGAATGGTCTGTTCCTTTCATTGCTCGCGGTGTGCGTGCTGAAGGACAAAGCGATTCGATCACCGGGCTTGAAGCGACGGCACTTGGCGTGTCGTTTATTGAGGTGGCCGATCCTTACCAGTCCGTCAACCGTTCCCTCAAGTACGTTGCTTTGTTTTTGGGATTGATCTTCCTCTCCTACTTTGTCTTTGAGGTCACGACCGGCAAGCGGGTACACCCCGCGCAATATGTTCTGGTCGGGATCGCGCAGATTATCTTCTATCTGCTTCTGCTGTCTCTCGCTGAGAGAATCGGCTTCGATTTTGGATTTCTGCTTGCCGGAGCTGCGACAGTGATACTGCTTTCAGTTAATGCAGGATGGGTATTTGCAAGCCGTGTGCAAGGTGCGAGGGCTCTGGCCATCTTCACTTTGCTCTACGTGCTGATCTATCTGCTGCTGCGGTTGGAAGACAACGCATTGCTGGTGGGCGCGATTGCCAGCTTCCTGGCGATAACGGCCGCAATGTACTTCACGCGCAAAATCGACTGGTACAGTTCCCTTCCTGGATCGGGCTCGGCCGAAGGCCAGAACGTTCCATCGGTTCGGTAGTGTGCGGCGCGGGTCGTCATGATCTTCTGATGATCCGCGCTTCAGCGGTGCAATGCGGTGCGGCATGGTTTCCCGGCGGGTGCTGCAGTAACTGCCGAGGAACGAGTGCCGCACCCCCAAGAAATCAAGGCACGTGGCGTGAGGTGTTTTTATCATGCACAGATACAACTCCGAAGGATTGCATGTGGCAATCATCATGGATGGCAACGGCCGCTGGGCTGCGCGGCGCGGATTGCCCCGAATTGCCGGCCATCGCGCTGGGGTGGCTGCGTTGCGCCGCGTCGTGGAGCGCGCGCCAGACGTGGGCATCCGCTACCTTACGGTTTATGCCTTTTCCTCCGACAACTGGTGCCGGCCGGCCGCCGAAGTCGAGAGCATCTTCTGGCTTCTGAGAGCCTTCCTTCGCCTTGAAACCGAGAGGCTCAGGCGACGCGGCGCGCGGCTCCAGGTCATTGGCCGGCGCGATCGATTGGCTGCACCAGTGCTGCGCGCAATTGAGAAGGCCGAAGGCGCAACCTCCGCAGGAAGCCGGCTTCATCTGCGCGTCGCTATCGATTACTCGTCGCGGGATGCGATTGCACTTGCCGCCGCTGGTGCATATGCCGCATACCTTCATGACGCGCGGTCTTCAACTGACGAGATCACTCAGCCACTGATGCACTCGTTAACTGCGGAGAGTGGAGACGTGGATCTGCTGATTCGTACCGGCGGCGAGAAGCGCCTGTCGGACTTTTTGCTGTGGGAGTGCGCCTACGCAGAGCTTCACTTCACAGACTGCATGTGGCCTGACTTTGATGAGGCAGGCCTTGAAGCCGCCTTGGATGATTTCAGTCACAGGGAACGCCGCTTTGGCAGCGTCCAGCCTGCTGTCTCGCCTCCTAAAGGCTCCGTTCAGCCAAGTGCGATTGACATCAGCCGAACAGACTCCTTATCCGAATCCAACCACTCTGGTGAAACCTATGCAAGAACCTGACCATCTTCGACGCATTCGCTTCTGGCTTGCCATCTTCATATCAGGGCTCATTCTCAGTGGCGTGACGGCCTTTCCTCTCCAGACTGAGCTTGGCTGGCTCGTTTCCGCATTGCATTCGAGCGCATTGCATGCAATCGCCCAATCCACTGGGCTCCTGCCGTGGATCGAACGCGTCAACGAAGGACTCTGTAACACGAACACTCTTTATCCTTTCCTCGCCTACGGCACGGACTGGCTCGCATTCGCTCACTTGGTCATCGCCGTTGCGTTTATTGGCCCCTACATCGATCCTGTCCGCAACAAGTGGGTCATCACCTTTGGCCTGTTCGCCTGCGCCGGGATCATTCCACTCGCACTCATCGCCGGCCACTTCCGCGGAATCCCGTTTTATTGGCGGCTTATCGACTGCAGCTTTGGAGTCTTCGGCGCTCTGCCACTCTTCGTCTGCAGGCGATCCATCCTTGCACTCGAACGTCTGCAAGATTGACACAGCCTTTATTCAATTCAATGCGCATTGTTCACAGACTGTGCGCAGAATCGCGTGATTTAAGGTTAGAAAGAATGCGCCCTCGTCCTCTGGCACTTTCGCTTGTTCTCATAGCCGTCACAATGATCAGCGGTCTGGCGGTTCGATTTGTACCACTTGGTCTGCCGTCCGCCGCCGCGAAGTACGGGGGCTCGATGCTTTGGGCTTTAATGATCTATTGGATTGTCTCGACTGCACTCTCTGCAACGCGCATCTCTAGCGTCGCTCAGCTTACAGTAGCGATCACAATTAGCGTCGAGCTTTTCAAGAAATACCACTCGCCATCCCTCGACGCATTTCGCCTAACACTCCCTGGAATTCTTCTACTTGGTCGATATTTTTCCATGTGGGACATAGCTGCGTATTTGCTCGCCATTGCTATCGGGGTCTTCGCAGACAGGAAAATGCGTTCCATAGAAAAGTAAAGTCTGCTATCGCTGGGTCCAGGCCTCGGTTTTGCGATGGCCAAAGTTCTATCTGCTGACGGCCTGGGTCCTTTGCCCAAAGTCGCTTTCGGTTTTTTCACTGAGGTTCTTTAGCTTCAGAAGAAAACTGACTATTGACTTCCTCTGGAATTACGCTCCACGAATGAGCGCGATATCGTGTCCGGCGGCCCACTGCTGGATATCTTGGCGCGTAAGTGCGGTCGCCATTAAGTCAGGGAATTGGTCGGGGGTGCAGGCGAAGACCGGACACCCCATGGCGGCAATCTGTTCGGCATGGCTGGAGTTGTATCCGGGGTGACCGTCGTCGGAGAGAGCAAGCAGGACAATTACGTTGACGCCGCTCTGCTTCAACGAAGCCACTCGAGCCAGCATGGATTTGGCATCGCCGCCCTCGTAAAGGTCTGTGATCAGCACCAGGTGCGTCTTGGCGGGGTGTTCGATCTTCTGTTCGCAAGAGGCCAGCGCTGCGTTGATGTCGGTGCCGCCTCCAAGCTGCACGCCAAAGAGAACCTCAACGGGATCGGCCAATTGCTCGGTGAGATCGACAATGGCTGTATCGAAGCAAATGAGCTTCGTGTCGATCCCCGGCACCGAGGCTATCACAGCGGCAAAGATTGAGGAGTAGACCACTGAAGTGGCCATCGATCCGGACTGATCGACACACAACACGACATGATCAAGATTGGCCTGCGTCTTTGACTTACGCGCGTACCCGATGAGCGTTTCCGGGACGATGGTCTTGTGTTCAGCCTGGTAATGTCGCAAGTTCGCACCGATTGTGCGACCCCAGTCGATGTCGCTCGCTCGCGGCCTGCGCGTGCGTTGGGAACGGTTCAGAGCGCCACGCAGAGTCTCGGCGGTCTTATGTTCCAGCCTCGCCATTAGCTGATCGACTACTTTGCGAACCACATGGCGCGCTGTCTCCTTGGTCTTTTCCGGAATGGCGGAGCGCAGGGAGATGAGGTCTGCTACGAGATGTACATCGGCCTCCAGCGTGGCCAGGAACTCCGGTTCCAGCATCAGCGACTTCAGATTCAATCGTTCGAATGCGTCTCTCTGAATAATCTGCACCACAGGGGTTGGGAAGAACTCGCGAATGTCGCCCAGCCAGCGAGCCACGCGCGGCGAGGATGCGCCCAGGCCTCCGCGAGACTTGGCCTGCGCGGGTGCGTTGTAGAGAGCCGAGAGCGCGGCACTCAATCTCCGGTCCCGTTCGCAGAGGCCTTCAGGATCATCGTCGCCAAGAGCGAGTTGCCAACGCCGCTTGCGTTCCTGCAGGTTCATGGCTGGCCTCCGATGCCCAGAATCCGATAGAGCAAGGGCAACGCCTCTGCGAAGGGACCGTCATCCTCGATGATTTGCGCTGCTGTAACTCCCGGACCCTGCTGCGGGCCTTTGGCGATGGCTTCCATCAAGCGGTGGCGTGCAACAGCATCGAATCCTGCAAAGCTGCGACGCAACAAGGGAAGCGATTCGATGAAGTCTTCTTCTCTGAGTTCGCAAAGCCATGCGTCGACGAGTTGCAGTAGAGAGCGATCTTGAAGGACGATCTCGGAGCCTCCGCTCAGGAAACTCTCCAGGAAGGCTCCGGCCTTTTGCAACTCCCGCCCGCTGGTATGAAGCGAGAAGGCCGCGGCCACTGCAGGCAATTCCCAGGCCCGGAGATCGTGCAGGCGCCGCAGACTCAAACCGGCGATTGGCGCGGCGACCTGATCGTCCTCGACCATCAAGGCAAGCTGATGGCGCCAGGTGTGCGACAGCGTCGTGTCGGCAAAGAGGCCGAGCGCCTCGTCGTAACCGCGCATGGCATCGACGCGGGCAGCCGCGGCCTCGCGATCGAGACTGTGCGAGCCGACGCGGACTCCAGCATTGACCTCGATGCTCATGGCCAGGATCAGCGCGCGAAGAGCCTCTTCGGGAAGTTTGCGGGCGGTGCCATAGCGAAGGACTCTTACCAGGGGAGCAATGGCTTTCATCAAGTCGGTAATATCACTGGCCTGGATGGCCGCGGCCTGCAGGCGCTCGATGCATTGCGTGGCTGCATCGGGAAGATCGGCGACCAGAGCTGCCTGGATCATCTCGGCGAGTTCAGTGACAGAATTGGAGGCGTCAGCACGCTCAAGAGTCCAGTCGCCGGCTGCCTGTTCGATCGTGACTCCATGAATGAGTGCCTCGGCAAGAGCAACGGAGAGTTCCGGAACCCAGCGCAGCATCCATACTTCGCGAAAGGTGCCGCGTCCGGCTTCGGCATCGACTAGCCGTGCCCACGGAACATGGATGAGGACCAATCGATGCAATAACGTGGACTTCAGCAGGCCAGCCTCGGTGCGCAGATCGAGACGAAGCTCCCGATCGATATCCTCGGGCTTGAGCCGGGTCTTTTTTTGCCAGAGAGCCAGGTCGCGTGCCAGCGGCATCTGCGGGACGCGCTCATCGATCTCTCCCACACGCTCGCCGACATAAAGCTTCCGCTCGATAAGCGAGAAAGCAATTGCATCTCCATAACAGAGTGTGGCCAGGGACGCTTCACGCATCTCGGCGAGGCCCGGAAGCTGAATGCCGCGCAATGCAGCGAGTCCGAGAGCGAGCCTTGCAGCTTCGATCGCAGAGGCAGTTGGCGCCGGATAGCCTTCACCGCGCAGCATGGCCGTGGTCTTCGCCTGCCAGACCGCCGCGAAACTCTCAGGCGTTGGGTTTTCGGCTGATGAATAGAGTGACCAAAGATGGCGATACCATCCGGGCGACAGCACACCTGCCCCATAACCAGAGCGAAAGCTCAGACGGCTATCGGTCCAGGGGACCCACGTCGCTTCAACCTTGAGCCTGGGCAGATCTTTCATGAGCGCCTTATCGTCTGCGATCTTCGACTGCGATCGGAGAGCACTCAAATGCCACGCTCCGCAGACCACTGCTATATTTCCTTCATGTTCCTTGAGAGCCTGCCGGATGTGGGTGCGCATGAATGCCTCGCGGCGCGCGTGACGCATAGTGTCAGCTTCGCTCATTGCACCTGATTCGGATTCATACGCGCGCGCCGCTGTCATAGCCTCTTCGATGGCAGCGAAGACGGAGAGCGCGTGATGACCGGTTTCTCCCGGCTGACCTCCGGATTGCTCGACAAGCGTATTCCAGAAGGCCTCCCCGTCCTCATATCCCGCAGCTTCAGCGAGCAGGTCGAGAGGGTCGGAGGCTTGCGACGGGGTCGACTGTTCTTCTCCCTCTTGTCTGGAAAGAGCAAGTGAAACGCCCGCGGGCCAATCGATGAAGCGCGCCGGACGGCGCCGATCGAGAGCCCACTGAAGGGCCTGCCATTCGGGAGAGAACTCCGCAAATGGGAAAAAGGAAGCGGCGCCTGAATCCTCACTTGCATACAGCAGCAGTGCCACCGGCGGCTCCATGCCTGCATGAGCCGCATAAGAAATCAACGAATCCGCCTCCGGCGGTCCTTCAACCAGGACGCAGGCGGGGTCTAACGCATCAAGCGCCTGCCGCAACAAAGCGGCAGAGCCCGGTCCGTGGTGCCTGATACCCAGCAGATGAAGACGCTCGTCCATCGAAGCTCAGAGGACCTCTCGAATTGCGGTGTAGAGGTCGCCCCATCCGTCTCTCGTGCGCACCACGCTTTCCAGATACTCCTGCAGCGCGACGGTGTCCTGTACAGGGTCTTTCACGATTGCGCCAACAAGATTGCTGGCCAGGCTCGTGGCGTCCATCTCTCCGTCGCCGAAGTGCGCTGCCGAGGCCCATGCACTGACGCCGACTGAGATGGCCTCAGCTGTCGAGAGCGAGCCAGTCGAGGTTTTGAGCTTGGTCTTGCCGTTGAGCGTCTTGCCTTCGCGCAGTTCGCGGAAGAGCGTCACGATGCGAACGATCTCCTGATCCGCGGGACGAATCGGCGGAAGGCTCAGATTGGTCCCAATTTCGCGCACGCGCTTCAACACGATCCCAGTCTCTTCTTCGAGAGTTGCCGGCGAGGGAAGCACCACGACATTGAAGCGCCGCTTGAGCGCGGAGGAAAGATCGTTGACTCCCTTGTCGCGGTTGTTGGCCGTCGCGATCACGTTAAAGCCGCGCCGGGCTTCAACGGCTGTATTCAACTCGGGGATCGGCAGCGTCTTCTCCGACAGAACCGTGATCAGCGTGTCCTGCACATCCGAGCCCATGCGCGTCAGCTCTTCAAAACGCACCAGCGTTCCCTCTTCCATGGCACGCGTCAGCGGCGACTTTACCAGAGCTTCCAGAGAAGGCCCTTTAGCCAGCAGCAGCGCATAGTTCCATCCGTATCGGATCTGATTTTCGTCGGTGCCCGCGGTGCATTGGATCATGCGCTGCGAAGAGCCTGAGATAGCCGCCGCGAGGTGTTCCGATACCCATGACTTGGCCGTGCCCGGAAGCCCTAGCAACAGCAGTGCCCGGTCGGTTGCGAGAGTGGCCACTGCGGTCTCGATCAGCCTTCGGTTACCCACATACTTTGCACTGATGGCCGACCCATCCGCGGCCTTGCCACCCAGAATGTAGGTCACCACGGCCTGGGGCGTGAGGCGCCAGTTTGCTGGGCGAGGACGGTCGTCGCCCAGGCTGAGGGCCTTCAATTCGTCTGCATAGATCTCTTCCGCGCTCTGGCGCAGTTTCTCATTGCTCATGGTGTCCAACTTTCTTGAGTGATTCCAGAATGTCCAGCAAAGGCAGTGCGGTCATGGTGAGGGGCGCATCAAGCGACTCCAGTTGAGTTCGCAGGAGCGGGCGCAGCGAAATGGGACAAACCGCTGCCAGCAATTCCATCCATTCGGAGCCAGCCTTCTGCTCCTCTAGAAGGCCGGTAATCCAACGGGAAGAGCGGATGATCGGCTCCATCAACAGTTCCGGCACAGGTCCTTCGAGCGAACGGTGCAACCAACTCCATGCAGAGTACGATGCCGGCGGCTTGGCCGAGTAAGGACGAATCAGAATCTCAGCCCAGCGCAAACGTTCCTCGACGGGCATCAAGCCGAGATCCTGCACGCCACACCGGCCCAATTGCTCCCATGCGTCTTTGAGTTGGCCGCCGGCAATCTCTTCGAGCAGATCCAACCGCCTGTCCTGTGTGGCCATTAATGCCAGGGCGAGCAGCAGGTTCTCGTCCTTTGCCGCTGCTTCGATCAATGCCGATTCGGTCAGTTCGAGTGCTCGCGCCAACTCATCGCAGCTGACTTCGCCAAAGGTCTTGCGAATCCATCCCTTGGCTTCATGTTCCTTTACGGTGGCCGGTAGTTCCAGCGCCAGGGTGGTCCGCTTTTTCAGCAGCCCGGTGGTCGAACGGCGAATCCTTTCCAAACATGCTTTCAGTGCGGGGCTTTCTGCGGCATTGCCCGTAATGCGCGCCAGAAATCTCTGCGCCAGTGAGCGAACACGCGGCGCGCGATCCTTTGCCAGCCCTTCAAGAAAAGGCTGATCGCTCACGTTCAAGCCGGTTTCGAGAGCCATCAAGAGCCGCACGCGCGCCTCCGCATTCTCCTGTGCCCAGATCGCCTCAACCAGGGCCCGTGCCGCCGCCGCATCTTCTTTGCGGCGATCGGCTATGAAGTTCGCACGCTGCGCCAGTGAGGCCTTGGCCCAGGTTGTCTCATCCAGAGCTTCGGCTTCAAAGTAGCTTTGTGTCTGCGCGGTGGAATCGTTCTCCCGTGCGGCCCAATGCTGAGCGGTCAGGCCCAGGTGTTCCGCGTGCGCGCGCACGAAGGCATCGATCCTCGGCAAATCGAATGGATGAGGGCGCACCTTCGATCGTCCAAATGCCCAAGCCAGCGCCAACTCCAAATCGTCCGAGGTTCTCTTTTCTTTCAGAAGCCGGATCAGAGGCCGTCTCATTGGATCGGGGAGAATGTGGCGATCATCATGAATCTCAGGCTCCGCGTTAAAGGTCTCCGGAGGCAATGGGCGTTCGAAACGCAATGCCTGCGCAGTGAGGCTCAGTGCATTCAGCGCAGCGTTTGCGGCATCACCACTCGCCAGTTCTACAAGATCTCCTGCAAAGCTCAGTGGCTGACGGCCCGTGCCGGCCAACAGTGCGGGTAGAGCATGCGTCTTGAGTGTCGTTATGTTCACACGTTCACCCAGCGTCCCAACTCGGTTTGCACCCAGCAGAGGTTAAGGTAGTACCCATCCCAGAGTCCGATTGCATCCAGTTTTGCAAAACTCAAGAGCGGAGTTGCCAGAGAGTATTGGGCAGATTTTAGGGCAAGTGCAATTGGCGCGGACGCCTCATCACTGTCACAGAGAAAAAGCTGCGAGCCATGCCGCCTTAGTCTTGCACCAGTCATTGATACGGGCCAAACGTCGAGCCATGGCTGCCGGATCATGGCTCGTTCGTAGCTTTGATATGCGTCCTGCAACCTGCGATCAGGAAGCGCCAGAGCGTCTTCAGAAGACTCGGCGCCACTGAACGATTGCGCGATCTGGGCCCGCAACGGCAAAGCGGAAGGATAGAAGACCAACTCTGCGTCGATGCGATCGCCTACGCTGTAGCCACTCGAGGCGGCGCCGGTCGCAACCGGAACAAAATCGATCAGAACCGCAAAGCGCGGCGCCTCCTGCTCTGTCTCGCGCCACAGCCAGGTCTCCAGGCGCCGCAGGCGATCTGCTTGCACTTCACTGAGCGCCGCAACCACGCGCCATCTTGCTCGTGTCCGCGTTGCATCGGGATCCGCCAAGAGCGACTCGCGGGTCAGCGCCCACCCAATTGCCTGACGCACATCGGCCTTGAGCCCAGAAGGCAGAGCATCCTGCCCTTCATTCAGGCGCCGATACGCTGCGACGAGCAGATGAATCAGGCCAAGCTCCTGGATCGCAGCAGCCGGTCGCACAGCTTCAGGCAAGCTGAAGAGGCGCGCCGGCAGGCCTTCCAGGCGCGCAGCGAGTCCAGATGCCTTTGCGTCCACCAATCGCTGCGCAATCACGCGGCAAACCGGGCCGGATTGTGCAGCAAACCCCGCCAAACCCCGGTCCAACTGATCGGAGATCCAGAGATCCAGATCGTCCAGGCCGGCCAGTACCGCGTCCTCCCGTTCCCGGCTATTACGTTCCCGTGCTGCAGCCGACCGAGCTTCGGCTTTGGGATCGGGTTTGATCTCGGGAATTGCAGAGCCGGTTGCCTTGATGGAAGCCTTGGATCCATTCTCGGCCGACGCCGACGAGGCAGCCGAAGGGCCTCGCCTCCGAGACACCCAATCGTTCACCCAGGCGGGAACTGTCGCCACAGCAAATGTCAGCTTGCCGTCGGCACGCAACCACATCAATGCAAGAGAGTGCTTGCAGGGGAATTTGCGGCTGGGGCAGCTGCATTTATAACCCGCATCGACCTCAGAGACGACCACCCGGTATGGCGTTGATCCTGAACCCTGGCACTCTCCCCAAATCAGCCCTGTTCCATTCGAGGCCAAGGCGGGCCAACTCGCGGCCTTCAATAGCTTTCGCGCCGCATCCAGCGAGGACTGATCCGGCGCCAGCGCTTCCACGTTGTTATGACTTAGAGCCATCGGATTGCCTTATTACTCACTTTATCGTATGGCCCGTCGCGTCTCTGCCCTCGCTGTTTGTTTTAATCGATGCCGGCAATCCCTCCCGCGACAGCTCCTCTGTCGGTTCCTATTTGGGCCGGCTCAGATCGTCAGTGCTTCACTGCCCCACTCCACAAACCTCTTCATTAGACATCGGAACCGTCATGGATAAATCTTGCTGAAATGGCAATCTTGTCGCGTTGCTGACGAAAGGAGCAAAGATGCAGGACGAAATGGAACCTTGCGCAAACGAGCGGGACAACGGTCTCAATGCCAAGACGTGCAGAGAGCCCTTGCTCGATAGCCATCAGGCCGCAGCATTGCTGAAAGTTCACCCGCGAACACTGCAACGACTAGTTCATCGCGGAAAGATTCATGCGATTCAAGTCGGAAAACTATGGCGATTCAAGGCTTCAGCTCTTGATGCCTGGATAAATCAGTAGCGCATTCGTGACCAGTCCGTTCGCGCATTTTGTGTGCGATTTGCGGCACAAATGGCGTACCCTGAAAGTAGCCATAAGTGCCGTGAAGTCGAGGATGGAAGCCCTTGATGACACGTGCATGTTACCAATTCGGAAGTCTCACACGAAAGAAGCGGGCGAAGGGACCAGACGCCTGGGAGTTTCGGTATTACGAATCGACGGCGCAAGGAATGCGCAATCGAAAGACAGCCACCGTTGGCACCGTCGAGCAGTTCAAGACCAAGGCTCTTGCGAAGAAGGCCGTTGAAGCTCTTCTCCTAAAACTCAATGCGGAAACTCCACGGCAGCGTATAGCGGCAGTGACGTTCGGCGCGATTTGCGACCGGTATCTTCTGGAAGAACTCCCTGAGAGATACTCGACCGCAAAATCATACCGCTCGAACATCAAGAACTACCTGAAACCACGCTGGGGCGATTATCTGCTCGAAAAGATCCGGCCAATGGCTGTCGAGGATTGGCTGAGAAATCTCCCGCTGGCTCCGAAGTCAAAGACGCACGTTCGGAGCGTGATGCACCTGATGTTCGAGTGCGCGACACGGTGGGAACTTTTCAATGAGCGGAGAAATCCGATTGCTCTCGTCCGTATTCGCGGCGGCAGCAAACGGCGGCAGCGCCCCATCACGCTCACTGTGGAACAGTTCGAACATGTTGTTGCGACACTGCGCGAGCCGTATCGCACGATGGTCCAAATCGCCCAATGCCTCGGTCTTCGCGTGAGCGAGATCGCGGCGCTTCAATGGGACGACTTCGATTTTGAGAAGAGCCAACTCCTCGTACAACGGAGTTTCGTGGGCGGGCGAGTAGGGGATGTCAAAACCGAATACTCCCAGGATTACGTTCCGCTCCATCCGGGTCTGGCAAAGATCGTGCTCGACTGGAGCAAGCAGGCTGTACCAACAGCGGAAGGCTGGGTTTTTGCCAACCCGATGACGAATCGCCCCTACCATCCCGCAGAGATTCAGAAGCGCTACCTGCGCCCGTCGGGCTGCTGCACTGTGCAGTGTCCGACGTGCGGAGCCAAGCCGGGAGTCTGGTGCTGGCAGGAGGGGCCGACCGCCAACGGCAAGCGCGTCCTCATTCACGAGGAGCGCAAGCTGGCGGCCGGCAGGTTCGGTGCGATCGGCTGGCATACGTTCCGCCACACGTACCGTTCGTGGCTGGACGAGACCGGAGCGCCTATGAAGGTGCAACAGGAACTGATGCGGCACGCCTCCATCCAGACGACGATGAACGTCTATGGACGGGCGATGGCGTCATCGAAGAGAGAAGCGAATGGGAAGATCGTTGAGATGGTGCTCAAGCCGGTTGCGGCGAGCGCCTGAAGACTGATTTTTCTTATTGGGAGTTTTTGGGAGTTTGTCGGAGTGATCAAATCTTCGTAAGTGATTGAAAGATTTGGTTGCGGGGGCTGGATTTGAACCAGCGACCTTTGGGTTATGAGCCCAACGAGCTACCGGGCTGCTCCACCCCGCAAATAGAGTCTATCAACTGGCTACGCTGGGGGTCAAATTGCAGGCGGAGCCGGGTGCTGCCTGCGTCCGGTAAACTACTGAGAATCCCGTAGCTCCGGCGAGGAATCCCGTTAATGTCTCTGCTTTATGTCGTTGTTCTGGTGATCATCGTCGTGGTGTTGCTGGCGGTGGCGCTCTATCGCACCTCTCAGGTGAAGACCAAGGCCGACTACCTTGTGGCCGGGCGGTCGCTGCCGGCCGTGGTTCTGGTGCTTACGCTGCTGACTTCGTGGATTGGCGCCGGGAGTCTCTTTGCCGGGGCCGAGAACGCCTACAAGAACGGCTTTGCCGCGCTTTGGCAGCCGGCCGGCGGCTGGCTGGGACTGCTGCTGATCTACTTCATCGCACCACGCGCGCGGAAGTTCGCGCAGTTCACGTTGCCGGACCTGCTCGAGGTCCGCTACAACCAGACGGCGCGGGTACTGGGCACAATCGCCATTCTCTTCGCCTATATCGGAATTACCAGTTACCAGTTCAGAGGCGGCGGCGACGTGCTGCACCTCATCTTCCCTGACACCGTATCGCCGTTGCTGGGAACCTATATCATCGCGGCCTTTGTCATCGTGACTACAGCTCTGGCCGGCATGTCGTCGGTGGCTTATATGGACGTGGCCATCGGCTCGCTGGTCACCGGGATCTGCATCATCGCTGCGCCTTATCTCTTCCTGCAGGCTGGCGGCTGGACAGGACTGCATGCCTCGCTGCCTCCACAATACTTCGAGGTGCTGGGCAACTACCGCCTTAGCCCGGACCACGTGCAGCAATCGGCTGGCATGGGCTTGATTCGCGCGCTTGAGTTTCTGGTGCCGACGATGCTGCTGATGCTGGGCAACCAGGTGATGTATCAGAAGTTTTTCTCTGCGAGAAGCGAGAAGGACGCGCGCATCTCGGTCATTGGCTGGATTCTGGGCACGGTGGTGCTGGAGACTCTGATCGTGGCCATTGCAGTCTTCGGCCGGGCACTTTACCCGACGGGCGAGGTCGCATTGCATCCGCGCGAGATCATTCCTTACACCGCGCGCCACGGGCTACCTGCTGTGCTCGGTGCTGTGTTGTTGGGCGCGGTCTTTGCCAAGGTTATCTCGACTGCCTCGAATTATCTCTTCTCGCCTGCGACGAATTTGGTCGAGGATGTTTTTGTGCGCTACATCGCGCCGGGAGCATCGAACAAGCGCGTCCTGATCGTCTCGCGGCTGGCCGTGGTGTTGCTGGGCTGCTGGGCGCTCTATCAGGCGGTCTATGCCGAGAGCATCCTTCAGAAGATGCTGTGGGCTTATACGATCTACTCTGCCGCACTGACGCCGGTGGTGCTGGCGGCGTTCTACTCCAAGCGCGTGACTGCCTGGGGAGCAGTTGCGGCCATCGGGACTGGAACGGTGGTTACGCTGGCCTGGGATCTGCCGGGTGTCAGACGGCTTTTCCCGAAGCTGCTGGCCGATCGCGACGCTATCTTTCCGGCGCTCTTTGCAGCCGTGGCGGCGATGATCCTGGTGAGCCTGATTACCCTCAAGCCGTCGACGAAGCAACTGGAGCAATTCTCCGATTAGGGATCGGCCGGCTGAGACACGAAGAAAAACTCCTTGCGAATCTCCGGTTTGGCATTACACTGTCGGTGTAAAGCCAGAGTGACGCCATGCCGGTTGCGCAACTGACGCTCGAAATTCGGATTGAGCACGCCCAGTCGCTCAAGGACCGGCGACAGGTTGTGCGTTCCCTCAAAGACCAACTGAAGCAGAGCTTCAACATCTCGGTGGCCGAGATGGACGAGGCGGTGACTTGGCAGGCCGCCACGATTGGCGTGGTCGCCATCTCCGGTTCGCGGAGTTATCTGCACGGGTTGATCGAGGAGGTTGAACGCGCGGCGCGCCGGATGACCAACGAACTCGGCGCGGAACTGACCGACTCTTTCTGGGAGTACCTGGAAACCGAGCCTGGGAGTTAGCCTGCTTTATCTAATAATTATGAGTGACTTAGACAACGACCTATCGATTTACACATAGTAACCGTTTAATTATGTAACCGTTTAATTACCTGCAAGGTCTTGAAAATATATAAGGGGGTGGGGGGTACCCTTCTCAGTGGACAGTGAGCAGTGGACAGCATAGACCGCGACTCTGGTCATTGTTCATCCTTTGATTGTGCGCCAACAAAGAGTAATGATCTGCAAACCCACGCGGTTCAGGCCGCGGCAGGCATTGGACGCTCATGAATAAGCATCCAGGAGCTTCCGAAGCTGTCTCGGAGCATGAGGAAAGGATGGTACACAGTACTGACACAAAGACAATCAGTCAGAGACCTGGCTGTGTTTGATTCACGCGGTAGGTCCGATCTGCCTTTGCGCCGCCATCTCCTGCAAGGAATCTCGCACGCGTTCGATGACCGACAGCCAGTCGCCGTGGCGAGGCTGGCGAAAGAGGCGCGCCGTGGGATACCACGGGCTGTCTTCGCGGGTGAGCAGCCAGCGCCAGTCGGGTGAGTAGCCGAGCAGGACCCAGACCGGCCTCGCCAAGGCTCCCGCAAGGTGCGCCATCGAGGTGTCGATGGTGATGACCAGGTCAAGGTGGGCCATCTGCGCAGCCGTGTCGGCCATATCGCCGGTCACCGGGGCAAGATCGGTCATGGGCAGCTTTCGGGCTGCCAATTCTTCGGCTCCCGGCCCCATCTGCAGTGAGAAGAAGTGAATGCCATCGATATGGAGCAGCGGCTCAAGCAGCTCGAGCGGAACCGAGCGGAAGTGATTCTTGGGGTGGTCCTGATTGCCGGTCCATGCCAGCCCGACCTTGAACCCTGAAGGAGGCCAGGCAAGAGCCTCCGCGGCTTTGAGCGCATCGGCAGGAACAGAAAGATAAGGCACCTGGGCGGGAACGGTCTCAAGCGTGGTGCCAAGAGCCAGCGGCAGGCTCATCAGTGGGCAGTGGCAGTCAAAGTAGGGCAGCGGGTCGCCTGTCTTGACCAGGGTAAGAACTCCCGGCAGCCCGGCAGCAAGCCGGTGCAGCTTGGCAGGCAAATCGAGCATGACCTTGCCGCCGGCGGCCTGCACCAGAGGCACATAGCGCAGGAACTGGAGCGAGTCACCGAGACCCTGCTCGGCATGGAGCAGTATGCGGGCACCGTTGAGCGGCGCGCCGAGCCACAGAGGCTGCGGGGAGGTGCGCGGCGTATAGACCTTCCAGCGCATCTCGTAGTTGCGCCAGCCGTTGACGTAATCGCCCTGCAGCAGTTGCAGCAGGCACTGATTCATGCGCGCGTCGCCGTAATCGGGCGCGAGAGCCAGAGCCCGTTCGCACCACGCGGTCGACTCGGCCAGCTCGCCTTTGTCGAAGAAAGCATTACACAGGCAGTTGCAGGCCTTGTGGTGCCTGGGGTCGAGTTCGAGGGTCCGGCGGTACCAACCAATCGCCTCATCGACCTTGCCCTGCGCATGGAGGGCGTCGCCCAGGTTGCAGCAGAGGTCGGCGTACTCGGGCGCCAGTTCGAGCGCCCGCCGGAAGCACTCGATCGCTTCATCGAGTTTCTTTTGCTGGCGATAGGCGCTGCCCAGGTTGCACAAGGCATCGACGTAGCCGGGGTTGATCTGGAGGGTCCGCTTGTAGGCGGCCTCCGCCTCATCGAGTTTCTTCTGCGCAAGGTAGGTGTTGCCTAGGTTATACCAGGCCTCTTCGTGATCGGGCTTGATCTCAAGCGCCCGCTCAAAACAGCGGACTGCCTCGTCGAATTTTCTCAGCGCCTTGAGCGCGTTGCCGAGGTTCGACTGGTAGTAGGCGTGATCGGGAAAGACCGCAATCGCACGGCGAATCATCCGCTCGGCCATCTCGTAGCGTTCTGTTTTGTAGCCGGCCATGCCGAGCAGGTAGAGGCCATCGGCATGGCGGACATCGATAGCCAGAATCTGCAGGCAGAGCCTCTCGACCTCGGCCATTTGCTCGACGTTATATGCACGCAGAGCCAGCGCAAGCAGGACTTGAATCTTTTCGGACGCATCGATTTTTGGGGATCGCGCCAACTGCCTGTCGGTTCGCCGGGACGCCTGTTTCATCGCTGCGGTCTGAGCCTTTCCCAAGGGATTCGATCTCCAGCCGGGCAGAGAAGAACTGCCCGGCTCAGTCAGATTTGCGATTCCCTTCCCCTGCGCCGCTCTGGAGCGAGGAATCTCGCCGTAAGCCATGCAATCGGGGCGCCTGAGCCTGTGGGCAAAGGTTAGAAATGACTCAAAGAAGGGCTTTCCCCCGATCCCTTTGGGAGTCTCTGGTATGCTGAGAGGTTTACGCGGGTCAGGAGGAGTTCATGCCGGAGCACAGGGGTCGAAAGCACCACCAGGACCGGGTCGCGGAGACGCTGCGGGAGGAGATCGGCGTGCTGATCGAGGGCGAGCTGGTCGATCCGCGCATCAATCTCTGTTATGTGACCGAGGTGGCCTTGAATCCCGGCGGCAAGTCGGCACGTGTCTATGTGGCCATCGACAGCGCCGTCCAGGACATTTCCAAGGCCGAAGAAGATACCGTCGCCGGCCTCGAGGCCGCCAAGGGCTATATCCGCTTTGAGCTGAAGGAGCGGATGGGCGTGCGGCATGTACCCGAACTGAGCTTCCTTGCCGATCGCTCGGGACGTTTCCAGGCGCGGATCGAGGAGTTGATGGACCGGCATCGCAAGCGGCAGAAGCCGCCCGCCGGAGAGAGTCCTGCCGTGCCGGTTCCGGTGGATGAACAGAAGGGATCGGTGGGATAGCCCAAGCATGGATCATGCCAGCCGCAATATCGCGTTTCAACCGCAGTGCGAGGGCTCCGCGCCCGGCTCGGTATCGGACTCCGCCGGAGCGTCCGCGCCATCAGACCGGATGGAGGCGATCCTCGATGTTCTGCGCCGGGGCCAGAGGTTTCTTGTCTGTTCGCACACCCGGCCCGACGGCGATGCGGTCGGTTCGATGCTAGCCATGGGGATGCTGCTCGCACAGTTGGGCAAGCAGGCCGATTTGGTGACGGCGGACCAGATTCCGAAAGTTCATCGAGACCTGCCCGGCGCAGGACAGATCCGAACCATCGTTCGTGTCGAGGGCTCCTATGACGCCGCCATCCTGCTTGAGTGCGACGGGCTTGAGAGGACCCGGCTGTTGGGCCTGGAGGGATTCTTCCTTGTCAATATCGATCACCATGCCACCGGCCGCGAGTATGCCAACCTGAATTGGATCGACCGCGGGGCAGCCAGCGTGGGCGAACTGGTCTACAGGCTGGTGAAGGCCGCCGGGGCCACGGTGACGCCGGAGATGGCCACCTGCCTCTACACCACGGTGCTCACCGACACTGGGGGCTTCTGCTACGGCTCGACGCGGGCATCAACCTTCGCTCTGGCGCGCGAGCTGGTGCTGGCCGGAGCCGATCCGATCGGCATCGCGCACAATGTGTATTTTTCGACGCCCACCTCGAAGTTGCTGCTGCTGGGCGCGGCGCTTGGCAATCTGAAGCACGAAAACCAACTGGCCTGGCTGTGGGTGACTGTGAAGGACATGGAGCGGGCCGGCGCCTGCGAAGAGGACTGCGAAGGAATCGTGAACTTTGCCCTGTGCGCCTCAGGCGTCGAGGCGGCGGTCTTTCTGCGTGAGATGCAGGATGGGCGCATCCAACTGAGCCTCCGCAGCAAAGGCAGGGTCAATGTCGCGGCGATTGCCGAGCGGCTGGGCGGCGGCGGCCACGAAAGCGCCTCTGGATGTGCTCGGGAGGGGCCCCTTTCGCTCGCTCTGGCTGAAGTTCTGCTTCAGTTGCGTTCGTGTGTGGGAACGCTGCCCGCGGAAACGGGTCAATAAGCAGTCAAATTCCACCCAAATCTGATAGCCTTGACCCTGTCGAATTGAAGCATCAACTCCGCGTTTCAACTGAGCGCGGATCGTGACCAAAGTCTGTCAGTCTCCCCCAGTCGCCCTGACCGAAGCCGGCGTCGCTTGTCTGTAATTGGCGGGCGAAGGCCACGTTTGGAGAAACACTGGAAGTGGAAAATCTTCAGGAACCCTCCGCTCCGGACGCGCCCGAAGGCTGGCGCATCCGGCTGCCACGCTGGGCAACGGCTCGCGAGGCGGCCGTCTTTCTGGCCTTCGGCCTCTTCTTTCTGCTCTATGGGCAGACACCGCTGGTGGGCGGCGACGGCATCGGACTGGTAGGAGCCGACGAGCCCCGCTATGCGCAGATTGCCCATGAGATGCTGGACCGCTTCGATTCAGCGCATACGCTGAAAGGCCGGCTGGTCGCCTGCGTCACGCCCTACCTTTACGGCCACCCGTGGCTGGAGAAGCCAGCCCTTTACTACTGGCGGGCGATGTTCGTCTTCGAGGACTTTGGCGTGCATGACTGGACGGCGCGACTGCCTTCGGCCAGCTTCGCCTTCCTGATGATTGCGCTCATCTATCTGCACATGCGGCGATTCCGCCCCGGCGGGCATCTGGACGCGGCTTTGATTACCGTGGCCTGCGCGGGCATCATCGGCTTCGCCCGCGGTGCCTCGACCGACATGCAGATGGCGGCGCCGCTGGCCATCGGCCTGCTGGGCTGGTACGCGTGGTATGAGACCGACTCCAAGTTCTGGCTCTTCGATATCTACTTTTTCACCGGTGTAGCCACGCTGGCCAAGGGGCCCGTGGCGCCGTTTCTGGCCATCGCCATCGTAGTCGCATTCGCTGCCCTGCGCCGCGAGTGGTCGATTCTGAAGCGCTCGTTCTGGTGGCCGGGCGCGCTGCTCTACTTTGCCATCGTGCTTCCCTGGTTCATTGCCGTGCAGCACGAAAATCCAGATTTCTTCCGCGTCTTCTTTCTGGAACACAACCTGCAAAGGTTCGCCACGAATCGCTATGAGCACCAGCAGCCCTTCTGGTATTACCTGGTGGTGGTGGTGCTGTCGGTGATGCCCTGGACGGTGATCGCGATCCGCGCGCTGATCGATGGCATTCAGACCTCGGTGTGCGAGTGGCGGGCGCGCCACGCTGGCAAATGCAGGCCTTGCGCCGGCCAGCCGGGCGACGCCTTTCCGGAGTTTCTCGTTCTCTGGGCGCTGATTCCCATCATCTTTTTCTCTCTCTCGAAGTCCAAGCTGCCGGGCTACATCCTGCCCTCGATTCCGCCGATCACCATCCTCACCGGAGACTATCTCTTCCGCCGCAGGCAACTGGGACTGAATCGCTGGGTGCTGCTGGGCCACGCGGCGCTATGCGGCGTGATGACGGCAGCCACGCTGCTGCTGCCATGGTTTGTCGCTCACGGCCGGCAGATGCCTCCGCTCTATGCGCTGAGTGCGGCCCTCTTGTCCGCCGCCGGCGCGGCTCTGCTGATCCTGATTGTTGTCAGGGGCTACGGCGTGGCACGGCTTCGCCTGGTCACCACAGGAATGCTGGTGTTTTTGGTCTTTTTCCTCTACGGAGTGGGCCCGTTCTTCGGCATTCCGGGCATTGAACGGACCAAGCAGGTGGTTCACCTGCTGGACCGGTCCTACTCCGCGCGGCCGCTCGCAATACAGTTGGCCGAGACGGCTCCCAGCATCCAGACGGTCGCTGTCTTTCGCGTCCGGCGCGACATCGAATACGGACTTTCCTTCTATCGCAATCGCGCCGTGGTGAACTACGAGGAGAGCGGCGTGCCCGATGAGCAGCACGTACTTGTAATGCGCGTGGCGGGCAAGGGCGGCGTAGATCTGCACACCCCGGCCGCGCTGGCTGAATACCTCGAAGGACGTGAGTATGAACAGATATTCAGTTGGCCTGAGCAGGGTCTGGTCGTTTACATGGTCGGCAGCCGGTAATCTGATAAGCTGAATCCTCTGAAAGAGCGCGGCCCAAACGGGCGTGAACGAGCGCGGCTTGAACGGGAGAGGTATGGCATCAGGCGCTTCCATCGAGATTCTCGACCTGCGGCACTTTTCGGCGCCGGTGCTGCGTCCCGTGCTGGAGGCCGAGGGTGAAGTGTGGAAGCAGCGCCTGCACTGGGACTACCACGTCTCCGCCCGGCTGCTGATGCAATATCTCGACAGCCACACGCTGCCCGGCTACGCAGCCCTGGAGTCAGGCCAGGTCACCGGCTTCGTCTTCTGCGTCTACGAGGACACCAAAGCCATCGTCGGCGACGTCTTTGCTCTGCCCATCCCCCAGGCCAGCGAGGAAGATGCCGCCGGATCGCCAGCCCACGAGATCTCCGCGCACGAGATCGAGGAAACTCTGCTCCAGCATCTGCTTGAACTGCTGGTGAACTCGCCGCAGGTCGAGCGCGTGGAATCGCAGTTGCTGCTGCATCCCTCGGGCTCCCACATCCGCGCCTTTCTCGATGCCGGCTTTCAGATTCATCGCAGGCTCTTCATGGTGCGGCCGCTCGATGGCTTCTTTGCCGCGCCGCACGCCAGTCTGCCTCCCGGCCTGGAGCTGCGTCCCTGGCGCGATGAGGACATGAATAACTCCGCGCGGCTCATTGCCGCTGCTTATGGCACCCATCCCGACAGCGTCGTCAACGACCAGTACCGCTCGGCCCACGGCTCGCTGCGCTTTCTCAACAACATCGTCCGCTACTCTGGATGCGGCGTTTTTTCGGCGCAGGTATCGCATGTGGTGGTAGACCGCGCGAGCCGGGAGCTGGCCGCCCTGGTGCTGGGCTCGCGTGTAAGCCCGGAGAGCGGCCACATCACCCAGATCTGCGTTCATCCCGATTTTCGCCGCCGCGGCCTGGCTCGGCTACTGCTCCACCTGGCCGCCTCCTGCTTCCTGCGCCAGGGAGTGCGGGAAATTTCGCTGACCGTGACCGAAGCCAACACAGCGGCCATCGACCTCTACCGCGCCGAAGGCTACGAGTGCAAACACACCTTCGACGCCGCCGTCTGGCAACGCAAGCGCTCAGCCTAATGATCGCTAAAGTCCACAGAGAATGGACTCCGCATCGGTTACATTCAAAACTCCGAGCGCGGACGTCGGGGCGGCGAGGGCTTGTCTTTGCCGTAATCGGTGATCCACTTAGGCGGCTCCGGCTCCCGACTGCCATCCACTTTCACTCCGCGCTCCCTGGCCCAGCGGTAGCCCCACATCGGGCCATACCTGGTGATGGTGCTGTCAGGCGACTGGTACACGGGGTCCGACTCGGCTTGAGCGAGTGAAACCCACCGATACTGCTTCTTCTCAAACAGCGCCAGTAACTTTTCGATCACATCCGCGTTGAGCTGGTTGTCGTGAAGGAGCATGATCTCTGGCGGCTCGTGCCCCAACACCTGCGTGTTCAGTCCGGCGAAGTAATCGATCTGCGCACTCGTGAAGGCCAGATACTCCGCTCGAAGGCGGGTGGCCGAGGCACGGTCATGCCGCGCAAGCATCTGCACGTATGAGCTGTTGAACATCCAATCGGAGTTTTCTATGGTGCAAGGAGCAAGCCGGTAGCCGCGCTGCGCAAGGAATGCGGCAAGAGCGTCGTGCTTCTGCTTCGAGTCGCCTGTGTGATTGAAGGGAAAGCGGAAAAACTCAGGCTTGCGCCCCACTGCCTTCATCACTGGAACGATCGCGGCCTCGCCGCGAACGATCTCGTCTTCATACTGCTCAGCCGTGAGATCGTTGAAATCGAAATGCGAATCGGTGTGGTTGCCCAGATCCAAACCGCCTTGAGTCCACTTGCGCAAGATTCCCTCACCCGATGGAAGCCCGAGATTCCCCACCCTTTTCTGGATGACGAAGCCGGTCACTGGAACCTTGTGATGGGTGAGAGCTTTCAGCAGCTTGCGGTTGGCGGCTTCGGCCGATTTGGCCACCAGCGACGGCGTTGACAGAGAATCATGATCCGCAACAAAAGGCAGATCGTCAAACGTCAGTGCCACCTGGTGCGTCTGCGCCGCAAGGCTTGAATTGATGGAGAGAACCAGAAGGGGAAGAATAAACTGGCTAGGTACACGCATTGTCGATCATCCTGAGATTTCGGTCAGATCTCTACGCGGTCTGCATCGGAGCAAACAAAGCGCAATGGCTGACCCAACCTTCATTTCTTGATCTTAAGGAACGGTAGCAGGCTCTTCGGCACTTCACGGCAGGCGCATTGCTTCAGGTGCTCGCTGTGCCACTGGATTCTCTGCTCCAGCGTTGCCTTGGGTGGCATTGGGTTCTTGGCGTGCCATTCCTTGTTCATCGGCTCTTCCAGCCTATCGCGCGATCAGAAACATCACCCAACTAAGCGCGATCACCGAGCCGACAAACAAGGCAAAACAGTACGCACCATAGCGGACCATGCGCATCGGCGTTTCGCGCTGCGTGATGCCGAAGACGATGGAGGCAAAGAGAGCGAAGAGCACAACTGCTGGGAAGTGAGTCACGACTTCCTCCCGGTGCGCAGATTGTGCGCGTCCACGGCGGCAATCACGTTCAGCAGGCCAGCCACCACGATGAAGCGCGTGCCGTAGTCGGCGGTGGTCACCTGCACCTGATCGGCGCCCAGCCCCAGCACACGGCTCACAAAGTAAAGCAGCCCAGTGCCCAGGTCTCCGGCCAGTCCGAGAATATCCAGAATGTCATGGGGACTCGAGTGGAGCTTGCCCTGCATCACGATGCCCATCGAGAACATGCCCACGATCGAGGCGGCCAGCAGCGCGCCACGCCCCCACTTGCGCAGCAGGAAATGCCCCGCTCCGGGCACCAGCCAGCCTGCGATAAGAGGCAGGTAGACAAAGCCTTGCTGCGATTCAATTTGCGCTGGTGAACCAGCCGCGGCGCTTTTGTTTTCTTCAGTAGCCATTCCCTATTGACTATAACGCACTAGGCCGGACCGAAGTTCCCTTCCCCCGACCCCTAAATCCTCACCAACTCGCGCTGGATGCGCCCGGTTACCCATGCCTTGCCGGGAGCGGTGAGCATATCGATCTCGCTGCGCACGCCAAACTCCGGCAGGTAGATGCCCGGCTCCACGGAGAAACAGGTGTTGGGCAGCAGGCGGCGCTCGTCGTGGGTTTCCAGGTTGTCAAGATGCGCACCGGAGCCATGCAGTTCCTGGGCGATATTGTGGCCTGTGCGATGGGTAAAGAACTCGCCAAAGCCGGCCGCGCGGATCACCTCGCGCGCCGCGTCATCCGCCTCGAAGCCGCGGATGGGACGATTTGCGGCGAAAGCCTCCTCAACGGCTCTGATCGCCGCGTCGCGGGCATTCCGCACCGTCTCAAAGACATGCTGTTCGCGCTCGGTCGGCTCACGCCCTACCACTCCAGTCCAGGTAATGTCGTAGAAGACGCTGGCTGGCTTGTCCACCCGCGCCCAGATGTCGATCAGCAGAAAATCGCCTTCGTGGATAGCCGAGGATCGCTCGGCCGTAGGCTCATAGTGCGAGTCGGAGCTGTTGGCGTTGACGCTGACGTCGGGGCCATTCTCCCAGATCAGTCCTTCGTTGCGCATGGCCGTGGAGAGCCATTGCGCCAATTCGAACTCGGTCAGGGTGCCGGGCGTCCCGTCAGCCGGACGCAGCCTGCGGCCGATCTTCTTCCAGCCCTCTTCCACAATCGCATCGATGGCCTTCTGCGCCACGACGTGGGTTGCGATCTGCTCGGCGGTGAGCACGGCCTCAAACTGGCTGACAAGGTCTGCGGAGCTGACGATCCGCTTGCCCAGGCTGCGCAGAAACTCGACCGTCCCGGCGTCGACCATCGAGACGTACATGATGGCGTTGTTGGGCGAGTATTGCATGGCCAGCGTACGCGCGCCGTCGAGCATCGCTTCGAGGCCTGCAGCCAGTTCCTGCCAGCTCGAATAGAGGCCCTTGGCGCCGGGCAGAGCGTCGAGGCGGCCCTGCTCGATGCGGTGCAGCAGCTTGCGCGGCTCGCCCGAGGCGGGCACAAAGTAGTACCAGCGGCGCGTGACGTGCGCTTTTTCGTCCAGGCCCAGAATGCGCCCGGCGATGGGGTCGCGGTGGTGATGGTCGTAGAAGAGCCAGCCGTCGAAACCGGCCTCGCGGATTGCGGTCTGAATCGCGTCGATATTCATACGGAAAATGATATACGCGTCGGACGGCAACGGAATGCAATATCTGCAGCGAGTAGTGGTACAGCTTCCGGTTAGCCGGTCATCCTCTTACGATCCAAAAGCGCGCACCCGCGCGATCGATTCGAGCAGCGGCGGACGACCGGTTACACGATTGTGCTCATGAGTCATGACAGGTCAACTAATCGGAACGCGGATCAACAACTGCTGAAGGTCCGTCTTTATACCCGACCAGCACAAAGATGATTACTGGACAAACCTCATCAACTCTTGAATCGCTTGATATGTGGCCAATATCAACACGCCCAGGACAATTTCAATATTGTTGGCGATCTTCGAACTCATATCACCGGACTTTAGTGCCTTTCGGACGCCTACCTGCATTGAAAGGCAAAGAAACAGCGGAAGAGCTGTGAGCACAGGAATCAAATAGGAGTGAAACTCGTTGTGTCCCTGGACAGGGTTGATCCACATGCGAGATATGACATCTATCTCCACAGCGATTGCGATTAAAGGGCCGACGACCGTTAAGATTCGTGCCGTTTTCTCACTACGGCGAGCGACGTGTTCGTCAAGAGCATCCATTCGTTTCCCCAGTGTCAGATAATATCGTATTCGAGGTTTACTACGGTCTTATGGTCACTCGGAGGTGGGTGCTTGCCGCGCAAGAGGAAAGCGGCAGCAGTCACTTCGGCGGAGCGTCCGGAGTGCCGGCTTTGCGATGGATTCGAGATTGCGCCTTTATCGTCGCCTAATCGGAAATTTCTCCACCGCACTAAAGCGCCGCCATCGCCTCGGCCTGGGTCGGGAAGAGCCCCGCGTACTTCGTGATGCCCACCATCGTGAAGACCTTCGTAAAATGCGCCGAGAGGCCGAAAGCATAGATCTTCTGCGCTGAGTCCGAGGCCTCGATCATCATCTGGATCACCAGCGCGATGCCGCTTGAATTGATGTAGTCCACCTTGCTGAAGTCCAGCAGCACGAGCTTTGAGGTCTCTTTGGGAAGTGCCTGATAGGTGCCCAGAACGGCCTCTTTTGAAGTACTGGCGATGTCGCCCTCAAACCGCAGGACGGCAACCGGATGCCCGGCCGGGGAGGTAAGCTGGTCAACGCGCGCCTTGGTTTCGTTCTGCACGATTCGTCTTCTCCGTAGTCTCAATTTTCTTCTGTTATTCGGTGCCTTTATCCAGCCGGATCACCAGCCGGACATAGCTGCTCTTGCCTTCGGAGCCTGCGACCCACTCCGCTTCGTCCACCAGCGCCTGGATCAAAAACATGCCCATCCCGCGCGGATCTTCTTCGCCCAACATCTTGCGGTCGATGTCCGGGCGGGCGGGCTGCTTGCTCATGCCCTTGCCGTCGTCGATGACCTTGACCTCAAGTGAATCATCGTCGGCCGACATCACCACGCCCACACTCAGCTTCTCATTGAGACGGTTGCCGTGCTCGATGGCATTGATGCAGGCCTCGGACACGGCCGTCTTCAGGTCTTCGACGCGGTCCTCGCGGAAACCCATCAGCTTGGCGACGGCGGCCGCCGTACTCATGGCCACCTTTTCAAAGCCCATCCGGGAGGGAAGCCTCACCTCGACACGGGTGGCCTTGGGCACGCTGACGGATTTCAACTCGCTCATGCCGGCATCTCCGTCGAAGCCGTTCCGCGGCACAGCGCCAGTGCGGTCATGTCGTCTCCCTGCGGCCCGCCTTCAGCGAACTCCTCGATGGCCGCCCATAATGCATCGAGAATATCATCGGCCTTACCCGCCGGGCACTTCAAAAATGCATCGAGAAGACGCTCGGGACCAAACTCTTCATCCCCCCGGAAGACCTCCGTAAGCCCGTCTGTATAAAAGAGTAGCCGGGTTCCCGGCGTGAACTCGCAACGCTCGCTCTCGTAGCGCATTCCGGGCAGCATCCCGAGCGGAGTGCCGGCGGCCTCAAAGAGGCGGGGGGCCGCGTCGGGCAGCAGCAGAAATCCGGGATTGTGCCCGGCGTTGACGACCTCGATCTCGCCCGCCTCCGGATGCAGCCGGAGAAAGATGGCCGTCACGTAGCGGCGGCGAGCCTCTTCGCCTTCGGCCCAGTGGTGCTGGTTCATGCGCGTGGCCAGCTCATCCAGCGGGGGGCCGCCTGCCGCCATCGCCCTGAAGGCCGAGCGAAAGCTGGTGGACATCATCGCCGAAGCCATCCCCTTGCCTGCCACGTCGGCCACGGCCATCAGGATACTGCCGTCGGGCTGCCCAACAACGTCCAGATAGTCGCCACCCACCTCGTAACATGTATCGGATCGAAAGCCGAGCGAGTAGCCCGCAATCTTCGGCAGCTTATGCGGCAAAAGCGACCGCTGAATGGCGCGAGCCGCATCCATATCCTGCTGAACGCGGGCAAACTCGACATTGCGCTTGTGGTTGCGGGCGTTTTCAAGAGCCACAGCCGCCTGCAGGGCCAGGCCTTCAATAAAGTCAGTCTCGTAGATGGTCAGCGCGCGACCGTCGGGCGACGCAACCTGTAGCTCGGCCATGCGCTGCCCCGTGCGGTCGTCCAGCGGATAGGCCAGAACCGCCGCTCCATTCCCTTCGCCGTCCGGGGCTTCGCCGTACGTCATCCCGGCCGAGGGAAAGGCCGCTCCGGCCATCTCCAGCTCGCGCACCACGATGCGCAGCACCTGCTCCAGGACCTCTTCCTCCTGATTGGTCGAGTGGACCTGGCGGGAGGCCTCAAGCAGCGCCTGCAACCGCGCCACCTGCTGCTGCAGGTCGATCGTCTCGCCGTTGCCGGGAAGCTGAATCTCAGCCGCCATCGTTCACAAACCCCCGTGGAATTTCACTCTAGCATGGTTGGCGCAACGCTGTGGTTGTGGCTAAGTCGAAGACGGATTTGGCATGTTGCCGAGCGCCCGCCGATCTTGCACGTCTGTACTCATTAGAATTCGCCGTGAAGTCAATCCGGGATACGATACCGTTCCATTCAAACGAACGACTGAAAGAGGTGAGATGTGAAAGTGAATCTCGACGTAGCGGGAAGACAGAAGATGAACTTCTTAAGAAACTTTGCAGGGATGGCACTTGCTCTGGTGTTTTTGGCGCCACTCGCAGTTGCTCAATCAGAGTCCACAGACACCAAGCCTGCCGAGCGGAAGGCAAGGATAGAAACGTATCAGACCTTTTACCTGAACTACGCCACAACGCAAAACGACCTTACTGATGTTCAAACCGCGCTTCGGAACCTACTCCCGAATCCGAGAATCTTTGCCGTACCGGGACAAAACTCCATTTCCATGCGCGCCACTGCGGAGGAGTTTCAAATTGCACAGAAAATCATCGCGGATTTGGATCGGCCCAAAAAGACCTACCGGCTCACATTCACGATTACCGACACGGAGGGAGGCAAGCGCACCGGAAAGCTGCAGATTGTTCTCATTGTGCCCACAGGACGAAAGACCCTTTTCCGGCAAGGCATCAAGGTGCCGCTTGTTACCGGGTTTGTTAAGAAAGACGGCGGTGCTTTGGCTTCTGAGTCTCAGGTGGAGTATCAGGATGTGGGGCTGAGAATTGAGGCAACAGTGGAAAAGTACGCAGATGACTTGTACCTGCGCTCCGCGGTCGAACAATCGAGTATTGCAGGGGAGAAATCCGTTGGGAGTGCGCAAGACCCAGTGATCGGTAATCTTGTGTTGGATGGAAATTCACCGCTGGCTCTAGGCAAGCCGCTTGTACTTGGCTCCTTCGACCTGCCCGGCGGAACGCGAAAGCAGGAGATCGAGGTCGTGGCCGAACTTGTGAAGTAAGCCTGTGAGGCGACAGTCGCAACCCTCTTCGACTGTTGCCTCGGCTCTTTGCCGCGCCGAGCCGGTCTCATCCTCCTCCATCGAAAGGGTGAGGACAATCTCGCGCACCTCCGATAGCTTTGGCTTATCTGTCGATCAATGTGATTTAAATCACATTTTGTAGGCAAGGCCACTTTTGGAGGTTCCTGATGCAAAGTACAAAGAAGTTGTTTGTTTTGCTTGCAGTTGGCGGGTTGGTCCTCGCCGGCAATAAGGCCTGGGCGCAAGGCTGCGTTGCGGCGCACACCAATCAGCGCGTTCTCGATGAGCTGGTCGCTCCCAATATGAGTTCTCCGCCGTCGCCGTTTTCGATCCACAACCTCACGGTGAACATCGGCTACCGCGTCTTCAACTCGAACAAGTATTTCCGGGGCAGCACGGAGATCCCCAGGCCGACCGCCGTGGAAAATCACCAGAACATCTTCGATATCGGCGTCGAATACCGGCTGAACCCGCGCTGGAGCCTGATCGCCGATGTGCCGGTCTACAACGGCACGCGCAACCAGATCTATCCGCCTGTAGGGATCTTTCAGGTGAGTGGGCTCGGCGACATCACGATCGGAGCCCAGTCGTGGATCTTCCGCCCGCCCACGGAGAATGGCGGCAACGTGGCCGTCAGCGCCTCGGTGAAGATCCCTACAGGGATTGACGATGCCACCGGCTCGGGCCTCTATCACGGGCAGATCGTCAAGGCCACGGCCGATCAGTCAATGCAGCCCGGCGATGGCTCCTGGGGATTCAATGTGGGGACGCAGGGTTACAAGAAGCTCTGGCGCCGCGCATCGGCCTATGGGCAGGCAAATTATCTCTTCAATCCGCGCGACACCAACGGCGTGACAACCTTTCGCAGCCAGGCGGGCCAGAGCGTCATGTCGGTGACCGACCAGTACCTCTACCGCGCAGGGGTTTCGCAAGGCGTGCCGAAGCTGAGGGGTCTGGCGCTCAGCCTGGGCGTTCGCGGCGAGGGCGTGCCGGTTCGGGATTTGCTCGGCGACAGTAATGGCTTCCGCCGCCCCGGCTCGATCGTTTCGCTGGACCCCGGATTGATCTTCAACTACAAGCGGGATACTTTTGCCGTCAACGGTCCCTGGGCACTCTATCGCGACCGCCCGTCGAGCGTGCCCGAGATTCAGAATCACACGATCAACGGAGATGCGTTTTTCGCGGATTACACCGTGATTGCGAGCCTCTCGCACCATTTCTAGAGGCTCTGAGCAGAAAATCGATCAGAGAAAAGGCGCGGCAGTTGCTGCGCCTTTTCTCTGAGAATTCATCAAACCTCATCAAATAGGAGCATGTTTTCGCTGGAAACACCTCGCGAAACAAATTAGCTTAGAAACATGCGAAAGATCCATTGCATGAGGAACTTGACCAGACTGATCGCTTTGAGCGCAATCGGTGCTGGAATGTGCGCAGCGCAAGAGAAGCCGGCCTTGCCGGATGTGACCATTGCGCCGAAGTCGAGCGCGACGGTGAGCGCGCAGGTGATCGATCAGGCGAAAGAGCCCACGATCTCGGCGGACGAAAAGTGGCGGCTGATCCGCAGCAAGATCAAATACGTCTTTGTGCTCTTCCAGGAGAACCGCTCCTTTGATTTCTACTTTGGGAGCTATCCAGGCGCGGACGGCATCTATGCGGGAGCCGACGGCCCGTATCCTGTCGGCCAGGTTCCGGGATTCACGCAATTGATTGTGAATACCGATGGGAGCCTGGGAGTCATCACGCCGTTCAAGATTCCCGCGACGGTCATTGACGCGAAGGGCAAGACGGTGCCGCTCTATCCGTCGGACATTGCGTCGGTGAACCATTCGCACACAGGCATCGCGCGCAAGATCGCGCTGGACGCAAACGGCCTGGCGCAGAACTCGGAGTATGCGCTGACCGAGGAGGGCGTGACGCTGAATCAGGGCGTTCCCTCGATGACGCCGACGCTCGAACGCAAGCAGTTTGGCGAACTGGTGATGAGTCACGTCGACTGCGACACGGCGCCCTTTCTCTGGCGCTATGCCGACCGCTTCACGCTCTTCGATCACTTCATGGATACGATCATCGGGCCATCGACGCCCAATGCCATCGCCATGATCTCCGGCCAGGGTGGCGAGACGCAGTGGATGCTTCATCCCGACCAGGCCACGACAGGCGGCCAAGGCAAAAGCGCGGTTGTGCCCATGGTTTCAGATCCTGCTCCCTACTGGGGATCGATGCTCGACGCTGCGGACAAACTGAATCAGCCGCAGGCTGTACCGCCGGGAAAGAGCATCTCGAAGAACCTGACCTTTGCCACCTTGCCGCTCTCTTTCATGGGCGACGCGATCAAGGAGACGACGGCAGCCGATTACGATCCGGAGTTTGACCTGCCCGACGTGCAACAGGACATTGAAAAAATCGCAGGCCACGGCGTGAAGGCGATCGACTGGGCCTGGTATCAGCAGGGCTACAACCACGAGATCAACGACGCCTCGTGGAAGGCCTCGCATGAAGGCTACATTGCGCACCACAACGCGCCGCAATACTTCGGCTACGTTGCCAACAACCCGCAGGCAAGCACGCATCTGCATGGGCTCAGCGAATTCTTTGACGCTGTTGCGAAGAAGCAGTTGCCCTCGTCAGGCGTGTTTTATGTGCGCGGCGGCTACGGCAATATTCACAACTGGAAGCCGGTCGATCCGAATCCCAAGCTGGCCGAGGTCTTTTCGGGCAACGACGATCACCCCGGCTACTCGGACACACAAATCGCAGAAGGCTTGCTGGCCGAGGAGATCAATGCCATCGCGGCCAGCCCATACTGGAGCCAGAGCGCCATCATCATCGCGTACGACGAGTCGGACGGGCTCTACGACCACACGCAGCCGCGCATCCGTTCGCATGACGCGAATGGGCTGCCTCTGGAGCAAGGACCGCGCATTCCATCGATTGTGATTTCGCCGTATTCTGTCGCGCATGGCGTCTCGCATGTACCGTCGGAGCATAGCTCGATCATCAAGTTTGTGAACGAGCTGTTTGGGTTGATTCCGCTTGCCGATCTGCCCGATGAGATGAAGGCTCGGCAGATTGGCGCAGACAAGTTTGGCCAGCCGAATCTGGGTCCGGCCGATGATTTTGTGCCGGGCGTGGGCGACATGGCGTCGGCCTTCGATGTGCTTCGGCTTCAAGGCAAGCGCCCGCCGTTGAGCGCGGAATACGCAGCGATTCCGGCGACGGAGATTGCGAGCTTCCCTCATGCGGGCGGCGAGGGGTGCAAACGGCTGGAGATCAAGCCGACCGATAGCGGCCTTCCGAATCCTGTGCCGGCGGACTTCAATCCTCGGCCTGACACAACACCAGGCATCCCCACGGCGGGCGGGTGGACGCCTTAGTGCGCGCCTCGACAGTCAACTTATTTCTCCTGTTTGCGTTTGTCTTTTGCGCTGTTGCAGATGCAGCTGAACCCGCTGCAACACGCGAAACGACGTTGTCTCGCGTGCGTGCGGCTGGCGTGCTGCGCTGCGGCATCGACGTGGAAGAGGCCGAGTACACGACCACGGACGATCACGGAAATCGCGATGCATTCGACGCCGATCTCTGCCGCGCGGTTGCAGTTGCCGTGCTGGGAAACGATGCGCTGGTCAAAGTGACGCAGCATCCGGACGACGCCACGGCCGTGCAGGCACTCACCAGCGGCCAAGTTGAGATGGCAGCCACGCTTTCAGCCGACTTCACTCATGCTGTTGGAATGCATCTCGCATTCACGCGGCCGGTGCTGTGGGACGGTGTTGGGTTTCTCACGCCAACCGGCAGCACCGTTACGCAGGCGCGCGAGTTGAGCGGGAAGAAGATCTGTTTTATCGCCGAAACTGCAGTGGAGGAGAGCGTTCGTGCCTGGTTTGCCCGCGAGCATCTGGAGTTTGTGCCCTTTCCCTTTCAAGAGGAAGGTGAGATGCATGCGGCCTTTGCCACTGGAAACTGCGGCGCGCTGGCCGGTGACCGGACGCGCATGGCGCAAGACCGCGCGGCCCTGGAGCGGCACGGCAGGCAGGTGCGCCTGTTGCCCGAGACCATTTCGAAAGATCCGCTTGCGCCGGCAGTGCGCGACGACGACCCACAATGGGCGGCCATTGTTTCCTGGGTCATGGAGGCGCTCGTTCAAGCTGAAGAAAGCGGTGTGACGCAGGCCAATGTGAAAGCGATGCGCGCGCGTGCCGATAGTGACCCTGACCTTCGTTTTCTTCTCGGCGCGTCACACCAGATTGGTCCCGCGCTGGGGCTCGACAACGATTGGGCGGCGCGAGTGATCGCGGCGACGGGAAACTATGGCGAGATTTATGAACGCGATCTCGGCAGCGGATCGGCGTTGAAATTGCCGCGTGGCGAAAATAATTTGCGGCTCCATGGCGGCGCGCTTGAGGCTTTGGCCTTCAAGTAAAGCGGTGCCAGAATGGGATCGTCTTGGCGGAATAGGCATGAATTCTATTTGCCGGCCGCCCGGACCGCCGCGGGATGCGAAGATTAAGTCATGGTCTCCACGTATTCTCCCGCTCGGGGCGTTCGCCCTCAGGGGAAGCTCGCGATGCAACGCGTCGCACTCATCTACAATCCGGCCTCGGGCCAGCACTCCAGAGGACGCCGCGCCGCAGTCAACGAGGCGCTCGCTGTTCTTCGCGAAGCCGGCGTCGAAGTCGAAGCGCTGGAGACCTTTGCTCCTGGCAGCGCCGGCGAACTGGCTGCGGAGGCAGTGCGCGGCGGCTGCGACACAATCTTGGCATGCGGCGGCGACGGAACCGTACACGAAGTGCTGCAGAGCCTTGTCGGAACAAACGTGGCTTTGGGCGTCGTGCCGTTGGGCACTGCCAATGCGCTGGCCGCGAATCTGGGCCTGCAATCCACTCCGGCAAAGGCGGTACGCAAGTTGCTGACTGCCGAGCCTGTGCGTTTCTCAGTGGGCCAGATCTCCTATTCGGACAACGCGGGCGGAACCCGTTCGCGTTACTTTACCGTGGCGGCCGGGGTGGGCGCAGACGCGCTCTTTCTCTCGCGCCTCGACCCGAGCCTCAAGCGGCGGCTCGGCTACCTTCTCTATGTAATTGAGGCTTTTCGTGTCTGGGCCACGCACGACTTTCCGCTCTTTGAAGCGGCCTTTGTGGAACGCGAGAGCGCCCAACCGCGTGTGGAAATGATTTCGGAACTCCTCGCTGTGCGGATTCGCGACTTCGGCGGCGTTTTGAATCACATGGTCCCCGGCGCAACGCTGCACAACGACGGCCTGCGCCTCGTTGCCTTCAAGACCCGCAGCCGCTTTCGCTACTTCTGTTTTTTGATCTCTGTTGTCCTGGGCCGCCAGAAATTCTCTGGAGATATTGAATTGCTCGACGCGGTTTCAGTGGAGTGCCGTCCACGCAACGGCTCATCGACACGCGTCTTTGCGGAAGCAGATGGCGAGTTGCTCGGCGACCTGCCGGTGCGGCTTGAGATTGTGCCGGATGCCGTCACGCTGCTGATTCCGCCAGACGCAAGACCATAACTCAACTGACGGTTACCGACTCTTCACGGCTTTCGGCCGGGCTGGTTGAGCGGCGCTGCAGGCAAGAGTTCTGCCGACTTTAATAGATTCAGATTGGCCAAAATAGCCTGCCCGTGCGCAGGGTCTTCTTTGATCTGGACCGGCGACGACGGAGCGGCATAAAAGGCGAGAATGTTATCGCGCAACTGGGTCGATGTCCGGTCGAAGTTATGCGCGGATAACTTGGCCAGAAGATTCGCATAGGATTCGTCCGCAAGCGAATACTCTCCGGCCTTGGTCGCGCTACCATCATCGAGATCGCAGTTTGGCAGCGCCATCTTGCCTGCGCGCACATCTTGCAATAGTGCGCGATAGTGATCGGTCGTCGAATTGATGCTTTTGATATATAAGTCTTCTGTCTTCGGAGTTGGGTTATTGAAGCCCAGCCCCTTGAATGGTCCAACCTTCGGCACAAAACGCAGCAGCGTCGACAGGATTCGCGTACCCAAACCCGGCTTGGTATAGGTCTTTCCCCACTCCCTGTCATAATCCGAGCGAGATAGGCGATACAAAAATTTCTGCCTGGCAAGGTTCGGCGTCTCGCGCATCATGTCTTTTCCATGAACTTGAAGCGCCACCTGGGTCATCTTCGGAATCAGGCTACTGATGAAGTATCGGTACGAGCCCACCGCCAGATCCTCATTCGACAGCACGTCCTTCAGATCAAGCCCATAGACAACCGGAAAAACCCGCTCCAGCAGCGGCTGCGAGACCTGGAACCCTATGAAGTCGTGGTACTGTTCCGGAGCATAGCGGTTCTTCGAAACCTGCCAGGTGTCGAAGCCGAACTCAGTCTTCAAGTGCGCTGATTTGTCCTGGGCATAGCGAACGGAGTTACCAAACTTGGCTCGTAATTTTGGGTAATGAATCGCGACTGCCTCGTTGACCGCCGGGTGGCCGTCGATGTCAGAGACATAGTGCGAGAGCGCGCCCAGCGCAAAGGCGTACTCATCGGGATTCTCGCTTTCGATCAGTAACTCCCGGACAAAGTCCCCGGTGCGAACATAGTGCGCCAGGTTGCTGAAGTCCCTGCTGCCGAAAGGATAGTAGCCCAGATCCTGGATGACGGAGCCGCCATAGGCATAGGCGTGCGCCTCTTTGATCTGGTCATCCGTGATGCCCGGAAAACGCTGAACAAGAAGAGGCCGAATCTCCGTAACCCATGCCAGGTCGACGATCTCTTCGTGGGTAAGGACGGAGTAGGCATACGAAGCGCCACCCGACACGAGCGCGACGATGAGAATCACCGCCGCGCGCGCAAGCCGCAGTTGCCAACGCCTGATCATCGAATGGGACTCTCGCGTCAAATCCGGCCAAGCAGAAACAAAATCACGAGGATGATTACGATCAATCCGATTCCTCCGGATGGATAGTATCCCCAGTTCCTGCTGTGGGGCCATGTTGGCAGAGCGCCAATCAAAAACAGAATCAGTACGACGATCAAGATTGTTCCAAGCATATGTCCCTTTCTGAAGCATCGCGCTACGCGTGAATCTTGTTGCTGCAGCTTTGGATGGCTGCGACAAGATGAGTCTTTCATGGAGCGACATAAGAATATGGTCAATCGGAGACATGGTAACCACAGGCCCGGCTGTGTGGAGGTATCTTTGCACATATTCGAGATGCGGCTGGCGGAATAACGGATACAATCTCTCTGATGCTGTTTGTTGTCCTCACCGTCTCCGACCGTTGCTCGCAGGGCCAGATGACCGACACTGCGGGCCCAGCCGTCGCTGCGCTGCTCGGCCGTCGGTGGCCACAGGCAGAGATCCTCGCTGATCTCGTTCCCGACGACGAAGACGCCATCGCAGACAAGCTGGAGGAGTTCAGCGCGCAAGGTGCGGCGCTGATTTTGACCGCTGGCGGCACCGGCCTCGGCCCCCGCGATCGCACGCCCGAAGCAACCCGCCGTGTGATCGACCGCGAAGCCCCAGGATTGGCCGAGGCGATGCGTTCACTCGGCGCCGCGAAGAATTCATTCGCATGGCTCTCGCGCGCCGTTGCAGGACTCAAGGGCAACACGCTCATCGTCAACCTGCCCGGCAGCCGTCGCGGAGCCGAAGAGAGCCTTGCGGCGATTCTGCCTCTTCTGGCACACGGCATCGAGATCGCCGCAGGCGGTCAGTCGCACCCCTGATGGC